>OIZV01000966.1_pt1 | contig 11234 bp, 9 predicted proteins | sample 1588681 | NCBI WGS metagenome assembly OIZV01 (sample SAMN03283281) | human gut metagenome | biome: human-associated habitat; material: feces | host: Homo sapiens | place: Peru | collected 2012
ACGCGGCAGTCCGCCGGAACGGCGTCTCCGGCCTCGAGCAGCACCACGTCGCCGGGAACGAGCTCCGAGCTCGGAAGGTGCACCAGCTTGCCGCCGCGCATGACCTTGGACTGGGCCGCGCTCATCTCCTGCAGGGCCGCGAGGGCCTCCTCGCTCTTGGCTTCCTGGACCACGCCCAGCACCGAGTTGACGATAACGACGAACATGATGATGGCGACGTCGGCAAAATCGGGCTCGTCGTCATATGGGAGAACGGAGAACACGAACGGGCTGTTTTTGCCAGTCGCAACCGCAACGGAAATTCCGCGCTCCTTCAGGAGCTCCACAATCTCCTCGGGGTTGCACTTCTCCTCTTCGCACAGCTCTCCCTCGGGAACATCCTCGCTTTTTTCTGTCTCCTTTGCACCTGTGCCGGGTGCAAAGACCGCTCTCAACTGTTCGGCAATTTTGGCGCAGCGTCCGTCCGAAAGAGGCACAAAGACAAGAGTCTGCTTGCCGCTTTTTTCTATAAAGCCGCAGTATTTGCCGTCGTCGGTCATAAGTATCTGCGCATCGGCGGGCATAAGACAGAAGTCCCCGTCCCCGTTTTTCAGCACCTCGGCTATCCCGGCGGAGGACTCCGTCTTTGTCCTGAGTGCAGCAAAGAGCAGCTTCTTTATCTGAAGATAATACCGCTCGGTAACCGCCAGAACCACGGTCTCCGCCTTTCCGAACGCCCCGGCAAGCGCAGTAAACAGCTCGCGGCTGTCCGCGAAGCGCTCGAAACGGCACTCCCCGCAGGCATCGGCAAAAACGGATTCATATTCCGCTATTGCCCGATGCGGGAGAGGCTGATGAACAAAAGCCAGGAGCGAGATCTTATTTTCCAAAATATCACCTCATTAGTTGGGATACCATCTGTTTGCGTTCTTATAGGGATTCTGTTTATTGAGCTTGTCATACCACACCTGAGGATATCTCGGGTTCGGATTGGTCTTGACAAGCGAAGTGTCGATTTCCTCGCTCTCGCCCTCGCGCATCATTCGCGCCACGACGACAAGGCGTGCATTGTCAAACTCATAGAGACAGGTTGAAAGAGTAAGTATCTTATCGGTCGGCTTGATATCGACGCCCGTTGTGTAGAGCTTTCTCGAATCAAGCTCCTTAATATACTGCTTGAAGCTGTCCTCGCTTATATTTCTCCAGATATAGTTGAAGAAATATCCGTTGTCCTCGGCCGTGGTGGCGTTTGTGATAAACACCGCGTAGACCTTCCATTTGTAGTCATGATAGATTGTGTTGAACTCGATTATCGGATTGTTTATGAATCCGCGCGTGGTACGGTAATCGAAAAGCTTGCTGAAAATCTTATCCGATGCGCGGGTGCTGTGGCCGTAGATTATGCTGTTGCGGTCAAGCGTTTTAACGGAGTTCTCGCAAGCTAAGAACGGGTTTCCGAGATCAGTATATCTGTGGGTGAAGCTGCGCTTGAGATAATACGAATTGTTGTCGGTCTGGAGGATGGGGAAGTCCATCTTGAGCTTGCTTATCTTGAGCCAGCCGACAAGGTCGGTATTCTGCGCATATGCCTCGGCATATTTGAGCTGCATACCCTCAGGGAAATCCACGTCGGGGTACTTCGCCTTTATCTCGTCCCACGGCAGCTTCTCCTCGGGCTGTATGTCCTTTATGTCGTTTTCAACGATATTGGGCTGAATGAAATATGTATTTATCAGCATTCCCGCGCTGATTACAACCGTTACCATTGCCACCATAAAGACTATCTTTCGGATTATCTCGGAGGCTCCGTCTCCCTTCATCGGGATTATGCCGCCTATAATCTTCTTGAAGCCCTTTCTCTTGCCGCTGTTTTTCTCGTTTTCGCTGACCTCGCGCTCATATTCGCGCAGAGAGCCGCGCTCGCGCTCGCTGAGGTTGACGGCAAAAACGGAGTCGGTGGGCATATCGAAATCGTCAAACGCCTGATGGGTCGGATACTCGGGCTCGGTGACCTTCGGGATATCCTCGCCGCTCAAATCGTCGGGCGGAATAAACTTATAGACATTGTCCGGCTTCGGCTCTGCGGACGGCTCGGCCTCGGGCTCGGAAATATCCGCAATCTCCCCGTCCCCGGGGTCGGAAACGCCGACGGGCTCCTGCCGCTCCTCTTCCGGCGCAGCGGCGCTTTCATGCCGCGTCTCATCCTCCGTCTGTGCGTCGCCGCCGTCGAGATATTTATGGGCTATTTTCTCCATCTCGTTTTGCTCCGCAGGCTTTTCATCGTCCTCAACCGATGTGTAGTGCTCAAACATTTCCCTCATATCGGGCAGCGAAGTTTCGCTGTCTTTTCTGTTTTTATCAGACATACTCTTTCCTCCGATACAGGTTACTTTATTTTCTCTTCAAGCATGAGACGCGCAAGGTTCAGCGCCCTTGTCGCCGTAACGTGCCTGTTATATTCACGGTCATTTTCATGGCCGGTGACTATCTTTTCAACGAACACGCGGTCGCCGTCCGTGACCGCCACGAAGCTTAATCCCCCGGGCAGAACTCCGTCGCCGCCGGGGCCCGCAAGGCCGGTAGTCGATATCGCTATATCCGCGCCGCTCACGCGCTTTGCGCCGAGAGCCATCTCGCGCGCCGTCTGTTCGCTGACCGCGCCGTATGTATCGAGAGTCTCGGGCGAAACGCCTAAAAGCTTCATTTTTATGTCATTGGAATAGCTGACTATTCCGCACTCGAAAACCTCGGACGAGCCGGGGATATCCGTCAGTCTCTTGGGGAGCGTGCCCGCAGTGCACGACTCTGCGGTGGCTATTTTTTTGCCTCGCTCTCTGAGAAGCGACACCACCCGCTCCTCGATTTTGTTCATATCCGTACCGTAGACGACATCGCCGAGCCTGTCGCATATCTCGCGTATGACCGGGGCGCACAGTCTGTCCGCCTCCGCCCGAGTCGTCGCCTTTGCGGTTATGCGAAGCTGCACCTCACCGCTCTTGTCATAGGGTGCGACAGTCGGATTCTCTCTGTCGAACATATCCTCTACTTTTTCTGCGACTATGCTCTCGCCCATGCCGACTATATTGACCGTATGCGAAACTATCGTGCCGTCCGAATATTTTTTCAAAAAGCCGCGAACGCTCTCGTCAAACATCGGAGAGAGCTCGGCGGGCGGACCGGGCAGGAAGATGACGCACTTTCCGTCCCTCTCAAGCGCCGCTCCGGGAGCAGTGCCGTGGTTGTTTCTGAACACCGTGCCGCCCACGGGCAGCATCGCCTGCTTCAAGTTGCTCTCGGGCATATGAATGCCCCTCGCCTTAAAATAGCCGCGTATGCGCTCGGAAAGTTCTCTGTCCTCCGCAAGCTCAAAGCCCATGACCTCGCAGCATACCTCTTTTGTCAGGTCGTCGGCCGTAGGGCCGAGACCGCCCGAGGTTATGACAATATCGCTGCGCCCGAGAGCCGCTTTAAGCTCCTGCGCAAGGCGAACGGGATTGTCCCCCACCGAGCTGCGGTGCAGGACGGATATGCCCAGCTGCGCAAGCTCTTTTGAGAGGAACTGCTCGTTTGTATTGAGGATGTCCCCGAGCAGAAGCTCGGTGCCGACACAGAGAATTTCACATACTGCCATGTTTAATCACCTTTTGAAAAAGCTTTTATGACTGTCACCTTAGTGCCCTCGACTGCGCGCTTTATGGGCTCGTCCCACTCGGTGCCGCGCTCCGCTTTTTCAATTCCGGCTATCGTCGGATGGGTGCGCGGATGCTTCGGAGTGAACACCGTGCAGCAGTCCTCATAGGGCTGAATGGATATATCAAACGTCTCTATCTTTCTCGATATCGCAATAACCTCGTCCTTGTCCATGCCGATGAGCGGACGGAACACGGGCATCGAGGTCACGGCGTCGGTGCAGGCTATCGCGGGCATGGTCTGGCTTGCGACCTGACCCACGCTCTCGCCCGTTATCAGCGCCTGGCAGCCCTCTTTTATTGCTATCTCCTGCGAGATTCGCATCATCATGCGGCGCATGACAAGGGTGAACACCTCTTCGGGGCAGTTATCTTTGATAAGCTCCTGAATCTCGGTAAACGGAACGACAAAGAGCATGATTCGTCCGCTGTATTTTGCGACCTGACGCAGAAGCGAATGCACCTTCTGCTCGGCGCGCTGACTCGTATAGGGCGGGGACGCGAAGTGAATCGCTATCAGCTCTATGCCGCGCTTTGCCATCATCCAGCCTGCAACGGGGCTGTCTATTCCGCCGGAGACGAGCAGAGCCGCCTTTCCCGCGGAGCCCGAGGGCATACCGCCCGCGCCCTTGAGCTGATTGCCGTGGACAAACGCGCACTTGTCGCGCACCTCTACATTTATTATAACATCCGGGTTATGAACATCGACCTTCAAATTATGGAACCTCGAGAGTATCTTTCCGCCGACTTCTCTGCATATCTCGGGAGAATTGAGCGGAAACTTCTTGTCCGCGCGCTTCGCCTCAACCTTAAAGGTCGAAGCCGCATTGAGCAGGGGAGCCGTGTATTCAACGCAGGTGTCGAGAATAACATCCATATCCTTTTCGACTGCGGCTGCGCGGGAGAGTCCGGCTATGCCGAACACCTTCAAAAGCCTGTCTGTCGCTTCGTCGAGGTCTGCGTCCTCGGGTCCCTCGACTATGATAGTAGACTGCGCGGGGGTGCAGGTGAATTTGCCGAGCGACGCGAGTCTGCGGCGTATATTTGCCATGAGCATATCCTCAAAGGAGCGTCTGTTCAGTCCTTTGAGAGCAAGCTCGCCGTTTTTGACGAGAATAACTTCCTTCATATTGCGATTCCTTTTTTACTTATTTTTTCTTATTGTCTTCTGCCCTGCAGAAATGCCGTCGATGAGCATATCTATTTCCTCTTTCGTTGTGAAGCGGGAGAAGCTGATCCTCAGCGGGCTCTTTCTGACCTCGTCACTCAGTCCCATATTCTTGAGCACCGAGCTCTGATGTCCCTTCGAGCAGGCCGAGCCGCTCGAGACATAGACGCCGCGCGAGGAGAGAAAATTGAGCATAGGCTCGGAGTTTATGCCGAGCACGGAGATATTTGTAACATAGGGCAGCGCGTCCTCGGGCGAGTTTATGACCACTCCGCCGAGGGAGAGCAGCCTTTCGCACATATAGTCGCGCAGCTCGGTGACCTTTTTGAGTTGCGCCGTAAGATTCGGCAGAGCCGCGGCCGCCGCGCCGAAGCCCGCTATCGCAGGCATGGGCTGAGTGCCGGGGCGCAGCTTTTCCTCCTGCAAACCGCCGAAAACTATCGGCGAAAGCCGCACGCCCTTTTTGACATAGAGCGCGCCTACACCCTTGGGTCCGTGTATCTTGTGGGAACTGACCGTCATCAAATCGACACCCATCGCCGCGGGCTTCAGCGGCAGCTTGCCGAAAGCCTGCACCGCGTCGCAATGGATAAGCGCCGGCGATTTCACCCGCGTCACAGCGGTTCTTGCCGCCTCGACTGGCTGAACCGTACCGGTCTCGTTGTTGACTGCCATGATGCTCACGAGCACCGTGTCCGGGGTCACTGCGTCAAAGAGCTCACGCTCGCTGATACGCCCTTTTCTGTCAACGCCCAAGCGTATAACCTCAAAGCCCTCGCTTTCAAGGTGCTTGACCGTCTCCTCGATACTCGGATGCTCGACGCTCGTCGTCACTATCCGTCTGCCGCGTCGGCGCATGGCATGAGCCGCGCCCTGAACGGCAAGATTATTGCTCTCTGTCCCGCCGGAGGTAAAATACACCTCATCGTCCCGGCAGAAGAGCCTGCGCGCAATATTCGAGCGCGCATTTTCGAGCATTTCGTCCGCCTCTATCCCCTTTTGATGCAGGGAAGAGGGGTTTCCCCAAAGCTCTGTCACAGCGGTTTTCATCGCCTCAACAGCCTCACCGCACACGGGTGTGGTGGCGCTGTTGTCAAGATACGCCGTCATAAGAAAAATCACTCCAAACAGCACGATTCCCAATTATACTTATATACACTATATTATACAACATAATCACCGGACTTGCAATATATTTGAGCCGATTGCGCCTTGCCGCAGAAAACTTTTTCCGCTCGCACATAAAACGCACGCTCGCTACATTATATGATATAAAGTGCAACAAGGACAGCAAATAAAGATTGACAAAAATATGCAATTTGCTATAATTAGACTGAAAACCAAACCATTACATAAAGGAGAGTTAACATTGACAAGACGAACAAAATCATGGGTCGCAGTGCTGCTTTTCATCGCAGTATTCGGCGCTCTGCTCGTGACCGCAACGTTCACCGACCTTCAGGTCAGCCATATTCTCACGGCAAAGGCGCTCGCCGCCCACACCTATTACACCAACGAAACCACATACGGAGTCGTGCTTGAGGCGGTCGGCTCGTCGCCCGTCTATCTCATGCTCGCGTTCAGCTTCCAGATTCTCTTCTGGCAGGTCATGCGCAAAATGAAAAAGCATCCGTGGAAAGAAATTCTTGCGATACTTCTTCTCGTCGCCGGAACGGCGGCATACTTCGTCATGTTCGACGACGCCGTAAAATATGCGCTCCAGCATATAGGCCCCGAGGCCGAGCTGTTCCGCAAGGCGGCATTCCTCAAGGGCATATCGATGTTCTTCGCGGGTCTTATGACCTTCTTTGCAACCTTCGCCATAAGGAACTACTCCGAGGAATCGGTCGGTAAGCTCGTTATGTTCGCGGTTGCGGTGCTCTGCGTTGCAGCTGTTTCCAACGGCATTATCGCCGCAGTCAAAGAGCCCGTCGGCCGTATGCGTTACCGCGCAATGAACTGCGAGGGCGGTGCCACAATCGGCGGATTTGACAATTTCACCCGCTGGTATGTCGTCAACGGTCAGCACATCCCCAAGGAAGAGATGAAAGCCCTCTTCGGTACAACCGATGCGCTCAAGTCCTTCCCCAGCGGACACACCTGCTCCGCCGGCACGGTCTACTGCCTGCTTATGCTCCTCGATGTTTTTGCAGTCAAGAGCAAGGGCAAGAGAGCGGTCTGCTGGATAGCCGCCATCGCCTACACCGGCATGGTCGCCGTCAGCCGCATAATAGTCGGCGCACACTTCTTCAGCGACGTCCTCATGGGCGGCACGATAGCATTCGTATGCATGATAATTTCCAGAGAGATTTTCATCTGCAAGGGCGCGAATGTCAAAGCGATGTTCGGAAAAGAATAAGATACAAAAAGCAGCAATCACCGCCCCGTACGGCTCAGGTCATACGGGGCGGTTTCTTTTAAGAGAAAAGCACGGTGTATCTTTCGACACACCGTGCTTGATTTTTATTTAGTCCTCGTGCTTTGCGAGGGGCTCAATCTTGCCGTATCTCGACGCGGAGGCTGCGTCGGATCTGGGCGGACGGGAGGGAGCTGCGGGACGGTCGCCGCGCGGGCGGTCGTTTCTGCCCCTGCCGCCTCTGTCGCGGTTCTGATATCCGCCGCGCCCGCCTGAGCGGGGCGGTCTGGAGCCGCCGTTGAGGGGCTTTACGCCCTCTTCGAGAGTGATAACGACCTTGCGGTCATTCTCCGAGCCTACAGAGTGAGAGGTCACGCCCTCTATCTCCTGGAGAGCCGTATGGATGATGCGTCTCTCATAAGGATTCATGGGATCGAGCACAACATTTCTGCCGTACTTCCTGACCTTCGCGGCGCTCTTCTGAGCAAGTGAGCGCAGAGTCGCCTCGCGCTTCTCGCGGTAGTTGCCGATATTGAGCGACACTCTTCTCGACTTCTCCGCACCTCTGTTGACAACGAGGCGGACGAGATACTGGATAGCATCGAGCGTCTCTCCTCTGCGGCCGATGGCCGCGCCGTAGTCGCCGTCATATTCGACTGCGATGCTGACTTCCTCGTCAGTCTCGTCAATCTTTATCTCCGCGCCCTCAATGCCGAGGCTTGCAAGGATCTTTTCAAGATATTCCTTTGCGTCTGCGTTTGACGGGGCGTCGAAGCTCACTTTGACCTTTGCGGGGGTAGTTCCGAGCAGACCGAACATCTTCTTTGCCGGCATTTCGAGAACTTCGATTTCAATATCCGAATCGGCGGATATGCCAAGCTGCGCGATAGCGTCCGCTTTTGCAAGCTCGACTGTTGCGCCGGTGCCGATAGCTTCTTTTAACATCTCTGTTTTCACCACCTGAAAAATTTATTTTTCTTCTTTTTTCTGCGCACGTGCGCGCTTGAGATTCTCTTCCCTTGAGCGGCGCTCAACCGTCTCATCGACCATAGCCTTCGCTATCATCTTCTTCGGGCTGTGCGTAAACGAGAGCACGACAGTCTGAATAAGAGCGAAAACGTTGGAGGCTATCCAGTAAATACCGATACCGGCGGGGAACTGGAAGGTGAAGTAGAGCGAGAACAGAGGCATACCGAAGGTCATGCAGCCCATAGTCGGGTTCTTTGCCATTTCGGGATTGTTCTTGCGCTGCTGGAGCATTGTAAAGAGGCTCGTGCCGAGAGAGGTGACGCCCGAGAGAATGGGGACAATCCAAAGGATTCCGGGCTCCTTTATCGAGGGTATCTTACCCAGCGGAATGCCGAGGAAGGTGAAGTTGAAGCTTGCGATACGCTCGATAATTCCCGCGCTCATGCCCTTTGAAAGGGCGAGGGGGCTGATTTCATTGATATGGTTGATAACAAAAAGCTCTATTGTACGCAAATCCGTCTTTGCGTTGTAATCGGGGAGCGTTTTTGCTATTTCTGTCAGCGAGTTGATTGTTGTTTCATCTAGGGCGAGTGCCCACTTGAGGGGGTGATAAATAACGCCGATAAGACCGAAGATGATGACGAACTGGATAGCGAGCGGAAGGCATCCCATGTTCATGGGGTTATGTCCCTCGCGCTGATAGAGAGCCTGTGTCTCCTCCTGTATCTTTTTCTGGTCGCCCTTGTACTTGGCGTTTATTCTGCGGATCTTGGGCTGAAGGCGCTGCGTCTTGACGGTACCCTTAGTCTGATAGATAGAAGTGGGGATCATAAGGAGTCTTGCGAAAAGGGTGAAGAGGATGAGTGCAAGACCGTAATTGTTAACAGCTTCGAATATGAATCTGAGAACATATCCGAACGGGATACCCAGTATTTCATAAATGGCGTCCATTATTTGTGAGTCCTCCGGTTGGATTTTTTGTCCCTCTTGGGAGGGACGGGATCATAACCGCCGGGGAATAGGATATTGCAGCGAAGAAGTCTGGCAACAGTCAGCAGAGAGCCTTTGAAGGCTCCGTGTATTTCAAGAGCCTCTATCGCATACTGAGAGCAGGTCGGATAATACCTGCACATATCGGGCAGCTGCGGTGAGATATGCTTTCTGTAAAACTGAATAAGTTTTATCAGTATTTCCTTCATTTTCACTTCACAACTTTCACTCCTGCAGATATACCGATAACACCCAAGGCTTCCAGCTGTTTGCGCATGACCCGCTCGATATCGGTGCTCTTGCGGGAGACCATCCTGTGACGGGCGACAAATACAATGTCCCATCCCCCGCAGCACTCGCCTTCGAGCTGCCGGAACGCCGCGCGTATTATTCGGCGGCACCGGTTGCGCTCCACCGCATTGCCGAGCTTTTTGCCGGTGGTTATCCCGATGCGCATGACGCCGTAACGGTTTTTGAGCGCATATGTGACAAGCACCGGGTCAGCGGCTGATTTGCCGCGCCCGTAAGTCCTGCGAAAATCGCTGTTAAGCTTGAGCGTTTGATATTCTGCCAAAGCAATCAATCCATCCGTGGCAATAATCCGCTCGACCTGTCATTCGGCCGTTTAAAAGGCCGATCAATAGGTGAGCTGCTTTCTTCCCTTCGCTCTGCGGCGGGAAAGAACCTTGCGTCCGTTTCTGTCGGACATTCTCTTGCGGAAGCCGTGCTCCTTCTTACGGTGCAGCTTCTTGGGCTGGTAAGTTCTTTTCATTTGCGGTAACCTCCGTTTCACAGGATATTAGTCACCGGCGGGCGCTTTGGTGGCACTCGTACCGCCGTGATCTTATTGCAGAAGCGGGTAAAGCTACTTCGCCTACCCTTGCAAGCTACTATTATATATCATACTTCACATCAATGTCAATCATTTTTTTGCGTCCTTGTGCAAACTGCTTGTTGAAAAAAAGGGCTTTTTATGATATACTTTATCCTATTATAAAGCATTATGATGGGGGAAGTTCATTAATGGATTCATTCAACGAGCTGTGGCAGGTTGTTTCCGACTACCTCAAGCAGACAAATTCGGAATCTATCTACAACGTCTGGTTCAGCGAGCTTGAGCCTATAAGCTTCGACGGAAGCCGCGCCGTGCTCATGACAACAGCGGAGTTCAAGCGCCGCATTTTGGCGCAGAAGTTCGGCGGCACTCTTCACAGCGCCTTCTTAAACGCGCTCGGTCTTGACGTGGACGTTGAATTTATAGCGCCCGGAGAGGGCTATTCGCAGCCCGACTCCATGAGCTCTGCGGACAGCTATGCGGAGATAGACGGCGGCAAACGCGCATCGAATTATTTTGAAAACACCTTTGACACCTTCGTTGTCGGCGCGTCAAACAAGTTCGCCCATGCGGCGGCTCAGGCTGTCGCGGCGAATCCCGGCAAGGCGTATAACCCGCTGTTCATCTACGGCGGCGTGGGGCTCGGCAAAACGCACCTCATGCACGCGATCGGGCATTATGTCAAGGAGCACGACCCGTCCGCGACGGTGATGTACGTCACGAGCGAAACGTTTACCAACGAGCTGATCAACGCGATCCAGCAGGACAAGCGGCTCGAGTTCCGCAAGCGTTTCCGAAATGTGGACGTGCTTATGATCGACGACGTGCAGTTCAAGCTCGCCTACAAGCTCTCCTACGACAAGAATTCGCAGGACGCCTTCGGCCAGGTCCCGTCCGACACGACCGCGAACACCGTCAAGCAGGCCAAGACCAGGACGACCGGCACTGTGAGGGCCGTGGCGGACAGGACCGCTTCCGGTCTGACGGTGCATGACCTCGAAACGGATGATGTCCCCGGCGACTACCGCCAGTTCGTGCTCAACACCACCGGCACGAGGCTCTCGCAGGTCGAGTTCGAGAACGGCGCGTGGTACAAGTCCACGGACTCCTCGTCCCAGGGCATGTGGCCGTTGAAGCTCGGCGCCTCGTTGACCATTCCGTCCGTGGGCGACTGGACCGACCCGTCCGGCAGGACCCACCAGATCAGCATGACCATGCGGTTGAAGGAGTGGAACGGCGGCAGCGTCA
>OIZV01000969.1_pt1 | contig 11191 bp, 13 predicted proteins | sample 1588681 | NCBI WGS metagenome assembly OIZV01 (sample SAMN03283281) | human gut metagenome | biome: human-associated habitat; material: feces | host: Homo sapiens | place: Peru | collected 2012
TGAAGGTTCTATCGTTGTTATCGCAGATATCATTTGCGATTGCAATGTACGGCCAGTGCGACTCATCGTAGGTTCGATAGTAGATAGTATCGCCGCTGAGGAATACGTCTCCTGTAGGACTCAGCATGGAATAATCGGGCTGAAGCCCAAAAAAGTCCAGCAGGACTTCATTGGCGGTCTGCGTGGAAATTGCATGCCGGAGTCTTCCGTCCTTCATAAAAACGTCCACATTTGTCGGATCGTTCACCATTTCATATCCGATAGCAAACAAAAGCAGCTCGTCAAGCGTGGCAGTCTCGTACACTTCAATGCCCATCTGCATCGGCAGGCTGGCTCTGAAATTGATATCATAAAGGCTGCCATTATCCCGAAGCTCGTCAATCATGTTATAGCTCCAGTGCTGCTCCAAGAACTGATTAAAGAGCCACTCGTTGATCTCGGAAGGATTTCCGTTCCAACTCACGTCGTTTCGCTTGCGAAGCGGCGTAAATTCCAATTCCTCATACCCGCCGTAGCCGTCTATGATCTCCCCGTTGTAAGACTCGATATCCGTGACGGCACCATTATCAAATACAAGAAGGGAAACGCGCAGGAAATTCTGTGCCTCGTTAACTGTCAGACAGATCAACGCATAATATCGTGACACGGGGTACAGCTTTGTATCGATGCCGTCAATGCTTCCGTAGCAAATTGCTTCACCGTTTTTGATTCCATAGATCTCGTATCTGGAGGATGCCTTTGAGCTTCCGGTTTTCAGAATCACCTCCGGCTGATCATCTGCGTCCATATCAAACAGCGCGAACATTGCCGATGGCGAGGTTTCGGCAGCCTGATCCAGAAAATCCTGATAGGACGCAAAGCCCCATATGGGCGTATCGACCGATGTGCTGTCCGCTGAAGGCTGAAGGGTTGTAACGTCTTCTCGTGAATCCTGCGGACTATTTGAACGCTCTGCGCCTTCGGTTGTCGTTTCCTGTTCCGCAGCCGCACTGTAATCTCGTTCCTCATTTGCTAATGTCTCCGTCGGTTCTGATGCCTTCTGGCACCCCAGAAGCGTTACCAGACATACCGCGCATAATAGAATTGCTGTTTTCTTTTTCATTGTTCATTTTCCTCCAGTTTTCTGTGTGATGGATACGATGATTCATGTCTGTAAGCAAAGCGGCTAACGCAAAATACAGGATAATTGCCAGCGAAATCCACTGCGATGTAGAGCGGCCCAGCCAGATGCCGCGCAATTCGTCCCCACGGAAAAATTCCAGCGCAAACCGGCAGACTGCATAGGAAATGAGATAAATCCGGAGCGCAGGAGCATGGGACCTTCGGCGCTGCAGCAGGAGCAGTCCTATGAAAATAACAAGCAGACAGCCCGCTTCGATCAACTGAATCGGAATGCGCGGCACGTCCGGTGTCTGCTGCATGGCGATGCCCCAGCCAACAGGTTTTCCGTAACAGCAGCCCGCAAAGAAGCAGCCGATTCTTCCCCAGAAATGGAAAAGCGGGAATGCGGGCGCGATCTGGTTAAGAAAGGATTGCCCGTTCAGGCGGAACACCTTTGCATAGACCTTCACCACCAATATTGCTCCGAATAAACCGCCGTAAAATACAAACCCGCTCGTCCAGATTATTTCTCCAAGGTTCCGAAGCGTCGGCTCCTTCAGAAATTCCGGGATCTGCGTCAGCGCGAATAGCGCCTTACTGCCAATACCGACGCCTGCTGCCATTGCCCCGACGAGCAGAAGGAACCGCAAAAATGAGATCCCGATCTGCTGCGTTTTCGCATATAAAAACAGCATCATAAAGAGCAGACCGATGCAGGCAAATACTGAGTAGGCTGGAAGTAAGAATGATGCAAGCCCGCGGATCGTAAATGTAAAATTCGGATACATATTCCGTTCCTTAATCCACAAAGGGGCTTCTGCAGCCTTCGCAGAAATATCCGCATCCAGCGCATTCGACGCACGTTGCGCAGGACTTTGTTGCACAGTTGCAGGATTTCAGGCATGAATTTGTTGTGCAGTTTCCGCAATCATAACAGGCATTGTTGCAGCCGCCGCAGCCCGTGATTGCCAGCAGGCACGAAAAACAGATCACAAAAATGATCAGGATGTGTAAAAAATGCTGCTTCCTCATTTCAATTCCTCTCCTTACGATTTTCCTTCAACCTGACGGCGGATGGTTTCTTCTTCCTCTCCCTTGTTGCTGTACGCGCTGAGCACCCGGAACAGCGGCCATGTGCCAAGCGCATATCCAATGTAATAAAAGATGGAGGCCTTCTGAAAAAATACGGTGACAAGGCACAGAATGTACCGCGGGATTGCAAGGAACGCATGCTTGATCAGCGTCCAGAAGATGCCGACAACGGCCCAGACAACTCCGGCCAGAAAGCCATTGTGGAAACCTGCAAAATATTCGTGAAAGCTCTTTATAAAGATATCGCCGGCGCAGTGGCCGAAGACAACGACCGCATTCTTGATGCCATCCCAGAAAGACAGCCGATCACAGACATTCAAATCGCTGAGCATATAGGAATACCCCAGAATATAAAAGCGTCTGCCTAAAAAAGCCTGTGTACAGGACAGAGAAAGAAAATGGCTCACGATGATTACGGCAATCAGAATCCATGTACTTGCTTTTCCAAAACCCTTCGCAGCGGCGATCCGTGTTGCATGCTCCTTCTGAAAGAGTGTGGTTCGGAGCGCTTCTTTTGTTGCCTCCGGTAAATCGGCCTGTGCAATCTGCTTTCGGATCGCCTCCGCATGTTTGGGGGCGTCCGGCTTATGAACGCTCTGCTCCAACTGCGTATACGTTTGCTGTGCGTTTGCTGCCGCTTCTCTGTTGGGGTATTCCTGCCCAAATGCGGTGCGTTCTTTCCGGTCGATCTCACACAGCAGGCGGTTCAGCTCTGCCGTATAGCAGGCAAGCAGCTCCGCCGGGAGCCCTTCATATGCAAGATGGCCGAGCATCGTTTTAAGCGCAGCTTCCGCATTTGCGCTTTTCTGACATGTGATCATCCGCTGCCGTAATTGATCGGCAATCTGCTGTGCTTGTGCGGCGAGCTCCGGGGTGTCAAAGACGAGCGGCTCTCCGTTTGGAATCCCTGTCGCAACAGACCGCCGCTTGATATCCAGTTCGGTCCATGCCTCGTCCAGCTTCTGCTGGTGCTGCTGGGCTACGGCAGAATGGAAAACGCTGAGCTGCTGCTGCCCGCTCGCAACCGAGTCTATGTCTGAAAAATCGACGCCTTCTTCGACCGCTAAGATCTGATTGATTTCACTGCGGGAAAAATCGGCGTCTTCTCTGGTTTGATGCAGATATCCGTCTACTGTCCGATAGGCAATGTCAAAGTTTTTAACTGCATCGACAGCCAACTGCGTATGCTCGGTGTCCTCAAAGTATTGCAGCCGTTCTTTTTCTGCCTGAATTTTCTGAACGGCCAGTTTTGCGGCGTCTTCGGTGTCGAGCGGCAATGCTTTCGCAAATGTATCCAGTATGGATTGTTTCGCACTGGCAATGCCGGGAATATCAAAATAATCTGCGGCTTCCTGCAGCTTTCCATCCGGATCGCCATCGCTTTGCAGCGCAAGCAAATACCAGTCAGAGAGATATGGGTCGATCCGAAAGGCCTCCAACAACGCCTCGCGCCGTTGAGAAGCGTCGGCTATATGCCCGATATTATTCAGAATTGCGGTTGCCTTTTGATCCATACCTGAGGTTTCGCGTCCCTCATAAGGCAGGTGATCAGCCCCGGTACGATCCAAGCAATCGATCAGCGCGTAATGCAGATAAAAAACTGTATTCCAGACGCTTCTGGCCAAACTGGATCGTGTTTTGCTGTCATTGAAGATCTTCCGCATTTCGCTTGAAGCAGATAATGATGAGAAAATCTTTCCGACGCCGTTTACGACCCTGTGTGCAGCGCCGGATACCATGTTCATAGCCCCTGCGGTCGCAGCTCCTTTCAATGCACCGCCGACGCCGAAGCCTCCGCCGACCCAGCGGCCGCGATTCTCCCGGCGCGCAACACGATACTGATCCAGCTCCTCCTGCTCAGAAACAATGCTGTCATACTGGTCGCAGATCGCCTCATACGCTTTCTTCCACCGATCCAGATAAGACCGATATGTGCTGGAGAATTGTTCGCGGTCAATGGTATAAACACCGTGATCGACCAGTATCTGAATACACAGCTCGACCGACGGCGCAATACACGCTGCAATTTGATCCGGTGTTTTTCTCACAACGTCTTCCAGCGACTGGTTTCTTTCATACGCATCAAAGAATTGATTGGCCGCGGTTTTGGCCTGTCCAATGAACAGTTTCCGATATGTGTTGTAGCTTTCTATCGCTTCGCTGATCGCTACGTCCTGACCGAGCAGCCGAAACTTCATCTAAAGACCTCCCTTTTCTTCCATATCACTCTATATCACATATTTTACATGAATTTCTATCACATTTCAACCTCTTATAACACATATTAAACTTGTGATTAGAGGTGATTTCGTGGATAAAGAAACAAAAGCAGAAATTGGGAAGCGGCTTCGGGCAAAACGCGAAGCTGCCGGATACACCAGAGAGCAGCTCAGCGAACTCTGTTCTCTCAGTCCGCGCTTTTTGGCAAATGTCGAGTTGGGCGATTCTGCGTTCAGTCTGGACACGCTTATGACGGTTTGCAAGATTCTTTCCTGCAGCAGCGATGAACTGCTGTTCGGGAATACGATCAATCAAAGCGCATGGTCTGATACAACATCAAAAATCAGTCAGCTTGACGTTGCTTATAAGGAAAGCATCGACAAAACCTTGCAGGGAATCCTTGAACTGATCACAAAAGCGAAGCAAGGCCCGAATCGTTCCTGATTCGGACCTTGCTTTGTGGATCATTCCAGCTTTGACTGCTCTACAACATATTTTCGCACAGCTTCCTTTGGGATCAGCCAATTGCGTCCGTTTTTATAGGCGCTGAGTTTTTTGCTGTTCAGCAATTCATAAATCGCATTCTCGCCGATCCTGAGGGCGTCTGCGGCTTCCTCCGGTGAAAGGATATCCGGGTAATCTTCAAACATTACACGGCCTCCTTTGCTGCTTTCTGCAGCCGGCGGATGGTGCAGTCCTCCGGGTCTGCCGTGCATTCTTTGCACAGGCAGCCGCTTGGAAGCGCGGGGCGTACCCTGTGCCGACGGCGCTTACGCTCAAACAGGTCCATATGCGCTATCTGTTGACAGATAGCAGGCTCTCCGCGCCGGAGCTCCAGCGCAATTTCGCTGATACCAAAGCCCATGTCGAACAGGCATTTCAGCCGCGCACGGTCTTCGTCGCTCCAGTAATCTCCTTCGTGGGCGGGCGGCTCCAAACCGGTTCGCTGCTTGATCAAATCTTGTCTATCATAATCGTTCATGATAAAAACTCCTTCTTTGTTTTTTACCATGATGTTCCCTTATTTCTCCGGAAAACTGCGTAAAAATCGCTGATTTCAATCACATATTATCGTTGTGAAGCCGTCGGATGCAGATGTGTCCGGCGGTTATCTTTTTATCTGGAGGAAAACGACTATGCGAGACTACCATGGATGCAGCATCTGCGGACGGAAATTCCCAGAAGATGCGCTGACGCTGTTCGCAGGAGATTATTTCTGCGAACACTGCCTTGACGAAGAAACTATTGTCTGCTCGGACTGTGGGGAGAGGCTTTGGAATGACGCCAATGCCGGTTCGCGGACGCATCCGCTCTGCCAGCGATGCTATGACAGCCATTACACAAACTGTGAACGCTGTGGGGAACTGATCGACTGCGAGAATGCGTATTATCTGGGAGACGGCGAGGACTATCCCTATTGCGAAAACTGCTATCATATTCTGAAAAATCAGGTCATCCACAACTATGATTATCGCCCGGAAACGATTTTCTACGGAGACGGGCCACGATACTTCGGCGTAGAGCTGGAAATCGACAAGGGCGGCGAAATCGGAAGCAACGCGGAGCAGATTCTTACCATTGGAAACCGGGAACGGGATTTTTACTACTGCAAGCATGATGGCAGTCTGGATGATGGGTTTGAAATCGTCAGCCATCCGGCGACGGCAGAATATCATTTGACCCAGTTACCGTGGAAGGCGGTCATGGCGGAGGCGGTTTCGCTCGGTTATCGCTCCCATCAGGCCTGTACCTGCGGTCTGCATATCCATATCAGCCGTCTTGCGTTCGGCAGAACGGCGGCGCAGCAGGAAGCGGCCATCGCAAGGCTGCTTTACTTTGTGGAAAAGCACTGGAACGAGCTGCTGAAATTCAGCCGCCGGACAAACCGGCAGTTAGAGCGCTGGGCGGCGAGATACGGCTATAAGGACACGCCGAAGGAAATGATGGATCACGCCAAGAGCTATCACTATGGCCGATATACCTGTGTAAACCTGACGAACGAAGACACCGTGGAGATCCGTATTTTCAGAGGTACGCTCAAATACAACACGCTTGCCGCGACGATCCAGTTGACGGATCACCTGTGCGATGTGGTGACATGCCTGAACGATGAGGAGCTTCGTGCGCTTTCGTGGTCAGATTTTATTGCAGGCGTAACGGAACCGGAGTTGATCCAGTATCTGAAGGAGCGGCGACTGTATCTCAATGAGCCGGTAGAGAGTGAGGTGGAGCTGTAATGTGCTGCCTGTTTGGATTTTATGATTACGGCGGAACGCTTTCCGCAAAGCAGAAGAACAGGATCATTTCCGCCCTTGCCATTTCCAGTGAGATCCGTGGAACAGATGCGACCGGAATCGCATATCGAACCGGGACGAAGCTCTGTATCTACAAGCGGCCATTTCCTGCCCGGTGGATGCGTTTTCGACTTCCGGCAGAGGTAAAGGCGGTAATGGGCCACACCAGAATGACCACACAGGGCTCCGAAATGCAGAACTGCAACAATCATCCCTTTTATGGGGTCGCAGACGGCAGCGCATTTGCGCTGGCACACAACGGAATCCTGAGCAATGACAAGCTGCTGCGCTTGGAAAAGAAGCTGCCTGCTTCAAGAATCGAGACAGACAGCTTTGCAATCGTGCAGCTTCTGGAACAGGCAGGAACAATCAATCTGGATACGCTGCGCATAACATCGGAGCTGCTGCGCGGCTCCTTTACTTATACGGTGCTGGACGACCATGAGCGCCTTTATATCGTGCGCGGGAACAATCCGTTTTGCCTGTACCATTTTCCAAAGCAAAAGGTATATCTGTATGCTTCCACAAAGGAGATCTTAAACTATGCGCTGTCCAGCATTCGGAAAAGTTTGCATGGCCCGGTAGAGGAAGTTGCGGTTCGGGAAGGAGACATTCTGTGCCTGCTGCCGGATGGCGGGCGCAGCAAAGGCACCTTCTCCGTGCGGCATCTGTATGACCTCCGCGCATATGACTGGCCGCTGTCCGGTGTGCAGAGCACCAGAGACCAAAAGGTTTCCGGCGGCAGCTATGTCCGTGAACTGAAAAATCTGGCCTGCGCATTCGGATATACCCCGGAGGATGTGGATACATGGCTGGGCGAGGGATTGCATCCGGAGGAAATTGAGGAGTGTTTCTATTATGGGGAGATATAGGTCAATAGGGTCGGGCGGCCAGCGGCATATATGTCAAAAGTGGAAAACCGACGCTATTGGGAGAGCATTTCTGTATCCCATATGGGTACGCCCTATTGACACAGGAGATTTCACATGAAGGTCGGCTATATCCGGGTCAGCACCCAAGAACAGAATACCATCCGGCAGGAGGTGCTGATGCAGGCGCTTGACGTGGAACAGGTTTTCATTGACCGCATGAGCGGTAAGAATCTGGCCCGCCCGGAGCTGCAAAAGCTGTTGGCATTTGTGCGGACCGGTGATTGCGTCATTGTGGAGTCGATCAGCCGGTTCGCGCGGAATACAAGAGATCTTCTGGAGCTGATTGAGCGGCTTCAAAGCAAGCAGGTACAGTTTGTTTCCAAAAAGGAAGCTATCGACACTACGACGCCGACGGGGAAATTCATGCTGACGGTGTTCGGCGCGGTAGCAGAGCTGGAGCGGGAATACATTCTCCAGCGCCAGAGAGAGGGCATCGCCATTGCAAAAGAAAACGGTGTTTATAAAGGCCGAAAGCCGATTGTATGCGCAGGCTTTGACAGTGTACTCATGTTATGGCGCCGAAGGAAGATCACCGCAGTAGAGGCACAGAAACGGCTGGGATTGTCTCCGAGCACATTTTACCGCAAGGTCAGAGAATACGAGAAACAAATTGGAAAGGGGGAAGAAGCATGATCTGGTATGTATTGGGCTTCCTGCTCACAGCGGCAGTGCTGCTGATCGGCGGCATGGACTATGCCGTAAAATGATTACATGGGCAGCAGTCGCAAACGCGATTGCTGCCTTTTCCAAGGGCGTATTGTTGGCGCTGGAGCTGCTGGGATATGACAGCTCCAATTAAAAGGCTGCGGGGACGGCATAGGCCAGCCCTTGCAGCTTCAATTCAATATGGGAGGCGTCTGCGCAATAACTATGATTCCTATTCCGGGATATCCTTTACCGGATAGACATAGGTGCCGAATAAAGCGGCAATATCATTCAGATACCGGAGGAAATCATAGTAATCCTTCTTTTTCCCGGTATAGCGGGTTCCGTCCTGAAACGAGATCATGTTCATAACAAAATGAATATGAATGTTATGGGAATCCTCATGGACGCTGTAGAGGATCTGATAGCGTTCGGCGTAAAACCAGCATACCTGTTGTGCAAACTGATTGGCATGCCAAGCGTCCTGAATCTCACCCTTTTCAAAGCTGACGATCCAGTGCCGCAGGCGAATGCCATGATCCTGCCTGTAGGCATGCGATACGATCTGCATCTGCTCTGCTGCAAGCTGCGGAAGAACGCCGAACCCATCAATAAAGTTGCCTGGTGTCTTCATGGGCCTGATACAGTAATGGATCAGATCTGTATAAGCGTCTTTATCGGCATACTTCTGCGGAACAGAAATTACTTTAAACACTGCCATGCTTCTGCCTCCCAACTCAAAAAAGCGGCGCGGGCATCTTTGTCATGAATCCCATGCACAATAAGATTGTGACGACAAAGCTGAGCGGAGATTTTCTGAATGCGTATCTTCAATAATTCAGCCTGCGTATCTGCCCGAAGGGAGCGTTCACGAATCAATTCGCTCAGAGAACAACCGGTGGCCTTTGCTTCAGCACGAAGCCGCTGAGCATCTTCTGTTATATATCTAATTGTAATTGCCTCTGATGTTTTTATTTGATTATCCATGTTACAATCTCCTATTTATGTTTTTTGCGTACCTTGTACGCTTCCGCCAGAGGAAGTGTTTTGTATGACACTTCCTCTGAGTCCTAATATTCTGTTCTGCCATGATTAAACTTTAACACGCATTTTTTCGCATGATAGGGGATCATTCTTTTTTACAAAGCATAGAACACCTTGATAATGCGCAGCCAAGCATGGTTTGCGTAAATTATCATAAAGGATGTGTCCGATATGTCTAAAACAAGAAAAGATAGAGAGGGAAATATTCGCCTGCGCGCCGACGGCAGATGGGAGGTCCGCGTTACGATCGGGATCGACTATGCAACCGGCGAAGAACGGAGGATTTCCCGCTATGCAAAAACACAGGAGGAAGCAATCAAACTGCTTCACGAGCTTTCCTTTATTCGCGATCATACACCGAATAATTTTCAGTCTGTAACTGTGAGCGAATGGCTTCCGTTCTGTCTGGAAACTTACATGCGGCCGACGCTGAAGCAGTCGACCTACCTGAGCTACGAAAGCTACATCCGTGTCCATTTGAATCCTGCTTTGGGAAATATACAGTTGAAGGAGCTGACACCGAGAATTTTGCAGCAATATTATAATTACAAAGCAGAAACAGAAAAGCTGAGTCCAAAAACAATCGTAAACCTCAATCTGTTTCTGCATAAGGCATTGAGTTTCGCCGTTGCGGAGGGATATATCAACAGTAATCCCGCAGATGGCGTGAATCTTCCGAGAGGAAGCAAGCCGCAGATCGTAATATTGACAAGAGACGAACAGGCCCGCCTGATGCAGTGCAGCTATCAGCACCGCTACGGCGTGTTTGTCCGTCTCGTTCTTTTTTCCGGCCTGCGGCTTGGGGAATTGCTTGGCCTGCGCTGGGAGGATATTGATTTCCGTGCCGGTATTCTGCATGTCCGCCGGACGCTGAACCGGCTGAACAAGATGAAGCGGCCCCTGCAGCCCGGAGAGCCCACGACGGAAATCGTGATCCAGACACCGAAAAGTCAGAATTCCACTCGTGCGATCCCGCTTCTGCCCGCCGTTCTTCAGGAGCTGCAGGGCTGGCAGTATGTCCAGCAGAAGGATGCGGAGCTTGCCGGGGATCAGTACAATGCAAGCGGCTACATTGTGACAAATCCGCTTGGGGGAATAATTGAACCTCGTACATTCAAAGATTATTACAATCAGCTCCTGCAGGCGAGCGGGCTTCGCCACTTCACCTTCCATGCGCTTCGTCACACGTTCGCCTCCAGAGCAATGGAACAGGGCATGGACCCGAAAACATTGTCTGAAATCATGGGTCACTACTCCGTATCCTTCACGCTGGACACCTATGCACATGTACTGGATGGGCACAAGAAGGAAGCCGTATCCCTTCTCGGCGATCTTTTTATCGCACAGCCGCAAAGCGTAGTGTACCCGTTGGTCGTTACAACGGAGGACGACGGCTTGCTCCTGTTTGACCTGATCGATTTCCCGGATATAAACGCAGAAGCGTCCAACATAGCCGAGGGAATCGCCAGCATCAAAGAGCAGGCGCAGGAAGCCATTCTGACGCTCCCGGTCCCGCCGGTCCCTACACCTGCCGAGCATATTCAGTTAACTGCAAATCAGTTTATCGTGCAAATCGACGTATAACAAACGACCCCTGCTGCAGAATTTCTGCAGCAGGGGCGCGTGATTGAAATACATTTTTTGCTTCTGAGGAAAAGAATAGAGGCTGTTTTGTCCACAAATATAATAGAAACGCATATGAACACAGCTCCAATTGGGGTCAAAATGGGGTCAAAGCAAGTTTTGTGGGACAGCAAAATGATGCAAAAAGTTAGAAAAACCACCGTATTTCAAGCGAAATACGGTGGTTTTATGGTTGCGGGAGAGGGATTTGAACCCCCGACCTCCGGGTTATGAGCCCGA
>OIZV01000976.1_pt1 | contig 11167 bp, 11 predicted proteins | sample 1588681 | NCBI WGS metagenome assembly OIZV01 (sample SAMN03283281) | human gut metagenome | biome: human-associated habitat; material: feces | host: Homo sapiens | place: Peru | collected 2012
GCCGTATTTTTCAACGTGGTTGATCTACTCGTCGGCCAGATTTACGCCGCCGGTAAAGCCCACACGACCATCCACGACAAGGATCTTACGGTGGTCGCGGTAGTTGTAGTGGGTGGAAACAAAGGGCGTGACCGGCGCAAACACCTTGCAGCGGATACCCAGCGCTTCCAGCCGTCTGGGGTAGTCCCGGGGCAGGGTGGAGAATTCGCAGGTGCCGTCATACATTACCCGCACATCCACGCCCTGCGCGGCCTTGCGTGCCAGTATCTCCAAAATGCGCCCCCACATCAGGCCCTCGTCGATGATGAAGTATTCCAGAAAAATGTACTGGGTGGCGCTTTCCAGCTGGGGCAGCAGCGCGGCAAACTTGGCTTCTCCGCTGGGGAAATAGGTCACCTGCGTGTTTTCGTACACCGGGAAGCCACCACCCCGTCCGCGCAGATACTGCGCCAGAGAGGCCGCGCCGGGGCAATCGGCATCCAGCGCCTTGCCCGTCTTTTTGTTCTGCGGCAGTTGACTGCGGGTCTGCCCCTCCAGCTCCAGCAGGCGCTTTTTGAGCACTCGATGGCCTACGTCCTCCTTGGTGTAGCAGAACAGCAGCACGCCCAGCACCGGGGCAAGCGCCGTGACCACCAGCCACGGGATGCGCACGCTGTTGTTCATGTCCTGATTGAGCAGGTAGACCATCATGACCGCGGTGACCAGCAAGGTGCCGCCCAAGTAGTGGGGCAGCAGGTTACTGAACCAGCGCATCAGGCTGAACAGCGCCCCGAATTGCAGCACCAGCAGTACCAGCACCAGCCCAAAGCGGCTGAAGATGGCATGGATGAGCCCTTTCTGGCCTTTACGGAGCAGACGGATGCCGCCGTCCTCAAATACCCGGACCTTGCTTCTCATGGTGTGCTGCAATGTTTCTTTTGACATTTTGACCGTCCTTTTTTTGGAATGTGTCGGAGGATAGCCTGCAAGCCCTGTCCAAATGACACATTTTGTGCTATGATAAAAGGGAAGAACTGCTGCCGGGCGGCAACAGCCCCGGGGCAGCAGAATATATACAAATCTATTATAATCCATTCCGGCCGGTTTTTCCACAGAAACCGGCAGATTTTGTACAGAAGGAGTTTGCATCATGAACAACCTGATCATTGGCATCGCAGGCGGCTCGGGCAGCGGCAAGACCACCCTTGCGCTGCGGCTGAAGGAGCGCTTTGGAGAGGATGAGGTGCGGCTGATCTCCCACGACAGCTACTACAAGCGCCACGACGAACTGCCCTTTGAAGAGCGCTGCAAGCTGAACTACGACCACCCGGACGCCTTCGACAACGCCCTGCTCATCTACCATTTGCAGGAACTGAAGGCCGGACGCGCCATCGACTGCCCGGTGTACGATTACTCCAACCACAACCGCAGCAACGAGGTGCAGCACATCGAGCCCGCCCCGGTGCTGATCGTGGAGGGCATTCTGCCCTTTGTAGAGCCGGAGCTGTGCGCCCTGTTCGACTACAAGATCTTTGTGGATACGGACGCGGACGAGCGCATCCTGCGGCGCATTCTGCGGGACGTAAAGGAGCGCGGGCGCAGCCTGGACAGCGTGATCGACCAGTACCTTACCACGGTCAAGCCGATGCACGAAGCCTTTGTAGAGCCCAGCAAGCGCAACGCGGACATCATTGTGCCCAATGGCGGCGAGAACAGCACCGCCGTAGAGATGCTGGCGCACCACATCCGCACCCTGATCGAGCGGGCGAACCGGGGGTAAGATAAATTTAAAAAGGCACCCACAGCCGGATGGCTGCGGGTGCCTTTTTGCATACAGGGTTTAACGGATAGAGGTGCGCACCAGCGCACGCTTCAGGCGCGCCTGTGCCAGCTCGTACTCACGGTCGTTCAGGTTCTTGCGGGCAAGGATCTCCTCGGCGCGCTTTTTGGAAGCCTCCGCACGCGCCTGATCGATGTCCTCCGCCCATTCCCAAGTGGTAGCCACCAGACGCACGTCCCCGTCCAGCACGCTGAGCAGGCCGCCCATGCAGGCTGCACGGCGGCGCTGACCGTCGGCATCCACAATGTGCGCCTCGCCCATGCCCAGTGCCGTGCAGTAATCGCCGTGCTTTGCCAGAATGGCGATATCGCCGTCAATGGCGCGGCAGACGATGCGCTCAGCCTGACCTTCAAAGGCGCAGCCGTCCGGCGTGACCACCGTCAGATGAAAGGTCGTCATGGCTTACCCCTTCTTCGCTTTTGCGAACACGTCATCGATGGTGCCCGCGAACAGGAATGCGCTCTCGGGCAGCTCGTCGCACTCGCCGCTCAGGATCATCTTGAAGCCCCGCAGGGTCTCCTTCAGCGGCACATACTGGCCGGGCATACCGGTGAACTGCTCTGCCACATGGAAGCTCTGGCTCAGGAAGCGCTGCACCTTGCGGGCGCGGCTGACGGTACGCTTGTCCTCCTCGCTCAGCTCGTCCATGCCCAGCACGGCGTTCTTCATACCGGCTACACAGGTGGTGCCGAAGTGTTCGGTGAGCGCTTCCACATAGGGGTTTGCCAGAAACGCCCGGCTGATCTCCACGCTGGCGTTGGTCACGGCAGGGCCGTTGGCATCAAAAAAATCCTGCTCGGCCTTCCAGTAGGCATCGCGGGTGTCGCAGGTGTAGTGGATGTTCGCCAGCTGGGAGGCGGTGGTGTAGTCTGCAAAGGCGCGGCTCTGCTCGTAGTACACCTGAATGAGGGCATCGCCGTCCGGGGCGTCAGCGGCCTTGGCGGCCAGCTGTTTGCACCGTGCCAGCAGGGCGTCGATGTCGGGGCGGGTATAGGTCATTTCGCTGAATTTCATGGAAAATTTCCTTTCCGGGGCAGTTCCCCCTTTGGTATCTTGTGTTCATCTTACCACGTTCTGCGCCAAAAGAAAAGAGGAAGACAGGCGGGCAAAAGTCCTACGTTTATACAACACTGCCAAAAATAAAAACGCTCCTTTGGCAAAGATGTCTGTTTGCGCGCTTGCGGAGCGGCAAAAAAAGGATTATAATGGCATCATCAACAGAGTAAGACCCTGCGCGTTAAGTGCCGCATCAACGGGGAGTTGTGCTGCGGACGAAGGTATTGACCGCGGTGCAGGGTCTGCATCCCGCTGCTGCATGGACTTGGGTGCAGGCGAGAGCCGTCTGCGGTTTTTGCCCGGAAGTGAATGTTGTTGGAATTCACGCCCTCCTTTGTGCGGTCTGTCACAGGGGAGGGCGTTTTTTGCGTCCTGCCTGCTGTTCCTTTTTAAGGAGGACAACTACGATGAACGACAAAAAAACTTCGGTGCGTACCCTGACCATGCTGGCCCTGCTGGTGGCCATGAGCATCGTGTTCAGCCGGGTGCTGAGCATCTCCACCGGCTTCGTCCGGTTCAATCTGGGCAGTCTGCCGGTGTTGCTGGCGGCGGTGGTGTTTGGCCCCGGTGCAGGCTTTGCGGTGGGCGCAGTGGCCGATATCATTGGCGGTGTGCTGGCGGGCTACGCCATCAACCCGCTCATCACGCTGGGCGCGGGTGCCATCGGTTTAGTGGCGGGCTTTGCATGGCAGAAGCTGAACCGCCTTTCCACAAATTTGCGGCTTGCAGCCAGCGTGCTGTTGGGGCACTTTGTAGGCTCCATGGTCATCACCTCGCTGGCCCTGCGCATCTTTTACGGCTACCCGTGGGCAACGCTGGCAGTGCGCATCCCCAACGCCCTCATCCTGAGCGCTGTGAACGTTGTGCTGCTGCGCATCCTGCTGGAAAACCGCAGCCTGATGAAGCTGGCAAAGAAGTAAGAAAACTGAGAAAACCCTCTCAGGCGGGGGATGTTCTCTTTTGACACCAAAAGAGAACCAGAAAAGTGCCAGCGATTTCGACGCGCTGGAGCCACGAAAAAGGGGCTGCTCGCCCCTTTTAACCCCAAAGGGGAGGGCTCCACCGGAAAAAACTGAAGATTCACGCCTGTTCGGCGTGAAGATCTTTTAACCGTTTTTTCCGGCTCCGCCGATTCAAAGCCCCTCAGTCGCTGCGCGACAGCTCCCCCCGGGGGAGCAAGCGCGCCCGCAAACTTTCCGGTTAAGCCAGAAACTTTCCCGCTATGCCAAAGGCTCCCTCCCCGAGGGAGCTGTCAAAACCGTCAGGTTTTGACTGAGGGAGTTTTTCAACAAAACCGGCTGCCGCACGTTTTGTGTGCAGCAGCCGGTCCGTGTTTTATTTAGAGGTCATTCTGCCAAAGTGGCCTTTTTCCTCTTCGTCCTTTTTAGTGTCAGGCTTTTCCGCGGGAGTCAAGCGCACCTCGGTCACGCGGCGCTTGGCGGTGCGGGTGACCACGCCGTCGTAGCTGCCCAGCGTGAAGCGGTCGCCTACCTTGGGCAGACGGCAGGTCTTTTCTTGCACCAGACCGTTCACTGTGTTGGAGTCGATATCCTCGTCCTCCGGCAGACCCAGCCGCTCGTACAGGTCATCCACACCGGCGCTGCCCAGCACGATCCAGCTGCCGTCCGACTGCTTGCGGAAGTCCTCGGTCACTTCATCGTGCTCGTCCCAGATCTCGCCCACCAGCTCTTCCAGAATGTCCTCCAGCGTAATGATGCCCTCGGTGCCGCCGTACTCGTCCACCACCACAGCCATGTGGTGGTGCTGCTCGCGCAGGGTGCGCAGCAGCTGGGAGATCTGGGTGGAACCGGTGGTGTAGAGGGTGGGCTTGACCAGATCCTCCAGCTTGACCTCCTTTTTCAGGCGTGCCATGTAGAAGTCCTTTTCATGTACCACACCAATGATGTTATCAATGGTGTCGTGGTACACCGGCAGACGGGAGTAGCCGGACTCGGCAAAGGTCTGCGCCACCTCTTCCAGCGGCATATCGTCCTCCACCGCGATCACATCCACACGGGGGGTCAGGATCTCTTCCACCTCCACGTCATCAAACTCGATGGCGCTGCGGATCAGTTCGCTTTCCCGGTCGGTCAGCTCGCCGTCATTCTCGGCTTCGCTGACCATGGTCATCAGCTCGCCCTCGGTGATGGTGTCCTCCTCGGTGCTGTGGACAAAGTGTCCCAGAAAGCGCTTCCACTGGCTGAACAGCCACGTCAGCGGGGTAAACACCAGCATCAGCAGGCTGAGCACCGGTGCAACTGCGGTGGCTACCGTTTCCGGCATCTCCTTGGCAAGACTCTTGGGGGTCACCTCGCCAAAGATCAGCACCACTACGGTCAGCACCATGGTGGACACCGTAGCGCCACGCTCTGCACCCAGCATCTTGGTGAAAATGATGGTGCCGATGGAAGCTGCGGCAATGTTCACGATATTATTGCCGATAAGGATGGTGGAAAGCAGCTTATCGTATTTTTCAGCCATTGCCAGCACCCGGGCGGCAGAGTTATCGCCGTCCTCGGCGCGGCTTTTCAGGCGGATCTGATTCAGGGAAGAAAATGCGGTCTCGGAGGCGGAGAAAAAGGCAGAGAGTGCCACCAATACTACCAGCGCTACCCAGAGCGTCATACTGCCATCGTCCATAAAAAGGGAAATCACACTCAACTTTCTGTTTTAAATTTAGTTTTATTTGCCCGCCGTGTTCCCGTTGTGCTTCAACCGTGCCACGCGGGCTTTTCCGTATACAAAAATGTGCTTTCCATCGTTGCCATTTCCGCGATGAAAAGCACATCAATGTTATTTTCTATAATAACATATTCTGCACACAGGTGCAAGCGTTTGGCCTGTACTCCATGTACAAAACCGGTAAAGTTTAGCGCAGAACCAATGCGCTGCCGTCATAATCCACCGTCAGGGTGTTGCCCTCGGCATAACTGCCCTTGATGATGGCCTTGGCGATCAGGGTCTCTACGCGGCTCTGGATGAAGCGCTTGATGGGACGTGCACCATAAACGCTGTCGTAGGCAGAATCAATGATGAAGTCCTTGGCGGCGGTGGTCACGTCCAGCTTGAGGTGCTTGCCCTCCTCCATGCGGCTGCGCAGATCCTGCAGTTGCAGATCCACGATCTTGCGCATTTCGTCCTTGGTCAGGCTCTTGTAGTAGACGATCTCGTCCAGACGGTTCAGGAATTCGGGGCGGAACTTGCTCTTGAGCAGCAGGTCGATCTGGTGCTTTGCGTCCTCGCTCAGCTCGTTGGAGCCCTGCGCACGGCGCTGCTCCAGATCGTTCAGGATGATGTCACTGCCAAGGTTAGAGGTCAGGATGATGACCGTGTTCTTGAAGTCCACGGTGCGTCCCTGACTGTCCGTGATGCGGCCATCGTCCAGCACCTGCAGCAGGATGTTGAACACATCGGGGTGGGCTTTTTCCACCTCATCGAACAGCACCACGCTGTAAGGCTTGCGGCGCACAGCCTCGGTCAGCTGGCCGCCCTCTTCATAACCGACATATCCCGGAGGCGCGCCGATCAGGCGGCTGACGCTGAACTTCTCCATATATTCGGTCATGTCGATACGCACCATGTTGCGCTCGTCGTCAAACAGTGCCTGTGCCAGCGCCTTGGCCAGCTCCGTCTTGCCGACGCCCGTCGGCCCCAGGAACAGGAACGACCCGTTCGGACGGTTGGGATCGGCGATGCCGGCGCGCGAGCGCACGATGGCCTCCGAAACCAGCCGTACCGCCTCCTCCTGGCCGACGACGCGCTCGTGCAGGATGTCCTCCAGCCGCAGCAGCTTCTCGCGCTCGCCCTCCATCAGGCGGTTGACGGGAATGCCCGTCCAGCGCGCCACGATGCCGGCGATCTCCTCGGCCGTGACCGTATCGTGGACCAGCGAATCGGCGCGCGCCTCGCCCTCCCTGGCCTCGGCGTCGGCAAGCTGCTTCTGCAGCGCCGGCAGCGTCTCATATTTGAGCTTGGCCGCCGTTTCGTACTCGTAGCTCTGCTGGGCGCGTTCGATGTCGGCCGCGCACTTTTCAAGCTGCGCCTTGATGGTCTTGACCGCATCCACGTCCGCCTTGTCCGCCTCCCAGCGGGCCTTCATGGCGTTGAATTCGTCCTTGGCCTCAGCCAGCTCGCCGCGCAGCTTCTCCAGCCGGTCCATGGACAGCTTATCCGTCTCCTTCTTCAGCGCCGTCTCCTCGATCTCAAGCTGCATGATCCGGCGGCGGATATCGTCCAGCTCAGCCGGCATGGAGTCAATCTCCGTGCGGATGAGAGCGCAGGCCTCGTCCACCAGATCAATGGCCTTGTCCGGCAGGAAGCGGTCGGTAATATAGCGGTTGGACAGCGTCGCCGCCGCCACCAGCGCCGCATCGTGGATGCGGACGCCGTGATATATCTCGTACCGCTCCTTCAGCCCGCGCAGGATGGAGATCGTGTCCTCCACGGTCGGCTCATCCACCTGCACCGGCTGGAAGCGCCGCTCCAGCGCCGCATCCTTTTCGATATACTTCCGGTATTCGTCCAGCGTGGTCGCGCCGATGCAGTGCAGCTCGCCGCGCGCCAGCATGGGCTTGAGCAGATTGCCGGCGTCCATGCTGCCCTCGGTCTTGCCCGCGCCGACGATGGTATGCAGCTCGTCGATGAACAGGATGATGCGCCCCTCGGACTTGGACACCTCCTCCAGTACGGCCTTGAGCCGCTCCTCGAATTCGCCGCGGTATTTCGCCCCGGCGACCAGCGCGCCCATATCGAGCGAGAAGATGGTCTTATCCTTCAGCCCCTCCGGCACGTCGCCGCGCACGATGCGCTGGGCCAGCCCCTCGGCGATGGCCGTCTTGCCGACGCCCGGCTCGCCGATGAGCACGGGGTTGTTCTTCGTCTTGCGCGACAGGATGCGGATAACATTGCGTATCTCCGTGTCGCGGCCGATGACGGGGTCAAGCTCGTTTTCGCGGGCGCGCTTGACCAAATCGGTTCCGTATTTCTCCAGCACGTCGTAGGTGTCCTCGGGATTGTCGGACGAAACATGGCCGGTTTTGACCTTGGCCAGCTCCGCCGTGAAGGCGTCCTTCGTGATCCCGTGGGCGGAGAAGATGCGGCGGATATCCGCCGTCTCGTTGGCAAACACGCCGAGCATCAGGTGCTCGACGGAGATATATTCGTCCTTGAGCTTCGCGGCCACCTTTTCCGCAAAGCTGACGACCCGGCCGAACTCATTGGAGGGATAGACCTCCTGCGCGCCCTGCACGCGGGGCAGCCGGCCGATCACGCCGTCCAGCTCTGACAAAAGCGCGTCGCAGTCAACGCCCATCCGCCCCAGCAGCGTCGGGATCAGACCGCCGTCGGCGTCCACCAGCGCATAGAGCAGATGCTCCGGCGTTACATACTGGTTATTGTTCTCGCGGGCCATCGCGGTCGCCGCGTTGATGGCCTCAATGGTTTTCTGGGTCAGTTTTTCACTGTTCATAAAAGACCCTCCTTCTTTTCAAACGATTACAGCAGCGTGTTGCCCGCTGCGATCCACTGAACATAGCTTCGGCGCAGCGCGCCCCGGTCGGCGCCGCCGAGCCACGCCTTCATCATCCCGTCAAACAGACGGATGTAGGCGCTGATGGCCGCGGCGATATCGTCCGTGGAATAGTTCGCCTTTCCCGGCAGACAGATCGAGCGCGTAAAGCGCCCGCCGTAAAGCGCGTAGTCGATGGCGCCGCCGAAGTGCGGCGCGACCAGCTCGTCCTCAATGCTCTTGAGGGCGCGGAAGTAGCCCTCCATCGCCTCCAGCAGCTCCGCCGACTGCGTCCGGAACACGACCGAAAGCTCGCCCAGCGCGCCGCTGTGGTCCCGGTAAAGCTCCACGGAGTATTTCACCGTCGGCCGGTAGCGGTACTGAAGGCTGGATTTCAGACTCATGCTCGTCGCGTTCGGCGCCACATGCGGAACAAGCTCCCGGTCGCCCAGCAGCAGCGTTTCCATCTGCCGGAATATATCGCGGATGCGGCGCTCCGGCGTTACCAGATCCACATGCTCGGCGAGGATCTGGTTGATGAGATTGGAACGGTTCGTCCCATAGCGGTGGGCCATTGCGTCGATCTCACGAACCACATCGTCGGAGAGCATCAGACTGTACAGCGTTTTTTTCATCGGTTCATCACCTCACTGTCAGTGTATCATCTTATATGTAATTTGTCAAGTTAATTATATAAAAATAATATCAAAAATACCGGACAGGCGTGAAGCCCGTCCGGTATTCCGTCCGTTTTCGATCAGGCAGCGAGGAAATCCTCGTAGCTGAGGACCAGACCGAACTCGACCTGCATGGCCCAGGGGTTGGCCGTCGGGTCAAAATCAGCCTCGGTGGTGTCGGCGATGGCCTTGAGCTCGTCTTCCAGGAACGGGCTGCCGCCGTCGTTCTTGAGCGCGTCGGAGACATAGGCCTTGTAGCCGTCAAAGGTCTTTTCGTAGCCGTCGGCCGGGAAAAGGTCCTTGGTCTGGGGCTCGCCGCTGGGCTCGCCGGAGCCTTCGCCCTCGGCCGGAGCCGCAGGAGCCTCCGCGGCGGGCGCGTCGGCCGCCGGCGCTTCGGTCTCGGCCTTGTCGCCGCAGGCGGCGCACAGGCACACGACCATCATAACAGCCAGGATCAGTGCAAGAGTCTTCTTCATGTTCATCTTCCCTTTCTTATTTTTGCCCTTTCAGGCGAGTGACAACGTTACCCCCGGTCAGGCTGCCGGAGGGGAGCCGCTCGGCTCCCCGGACGGTTCGCCGGAGCCGCCGGCCGGGGCCGTTCCGCCCTGCCCGCCCGCCGCAGAGGTGGGAGCCGGCGTGGCGGCCTGAGAGGCGCCGCCGGACGGAGCCGTCCCGGTCGTTCCGGAAGCCGGTGCGGCCGTCGGCGCGCCCTTGGCCGTGGGGACCGGCGAGGGCGACGGCGTCGGCGTGGGACATCCGGCCGCGACCCACGCGTCGTAGCTCTTGATATAGCCGTTGGAATAATAGCTCATCAGCGCAGTGAAATCGTCGAAATCCGACTCCTTCCTCCAGCCCTTGATGGTGTCGAGCATTGCGTTTCTCTGCTCCTCGTCGGTCACATAGGCGTTGATGACAGAGCTTGCATAGGCGCGATAGTTTTTCATGCTCGCGGCCTTGCCGCAGCCGGCCAGAAGCAGCAGAAGCAAGAGCAGCGCGGTGAGGGTGAGTATACTTCTTCTTTTCATACGATCGCTCCTTTTAATCATACTTGCAGGATATTCCTTATCCAGAAAATTATAAATCTCTGTCGTTAGATTGTCAACAAAAGAAACGCGCGGAAACGGGAACAAAAGCGCGGCCGAAGCCGCGCTTTTGCAGGTCAATGTACGTTTTCGATCAGGCCTGGGGCTCGCCGCTGGGCTCGCCGGAGGCGCCGGCGTTGGGGTCGCCGGCGCTCATGCTGCTGGTGTCGGCAGCCGGGCAGCCGGCCGCGACCCACGCGTCATAGGTCAGGATCATCTCGCCGGAGAACATCGGGGTCAGATACTGGCAGTTCTCCACTTCCTCGGCGGTGGTGCAGGCGGCGATGGCGGCCGTGGCGGCAGCCTTCTCGTCATCCGTGGGAGCGCCGGCCTCGGCGTAAGCGGTCACATAAGCCTTGTAGCCTTCCAGATCGCCGGCCGCGGCAGCGGGGGCTTCGGCGGCGGGAGCTTCAGCAGCGGGAGCTTCGGTCTCGGCCTTGTCGCCGCAGGCGCACAGCGCCGCGACCATCATAACAGCCAGAAGCAGAGCAATGAGTTTCTTCATTTCAGCAATTCCTCCAAATTTTTTATTCGCAATGCCAGTTGCATTTTGCATTATAGATTTCTCCGGCGGCTTTGTCAACAACAAGACAGTAAAAATCCCCCGTTTCCGGGGGATTTTAATATCTGCCGTTCAGAAGGACGGCCCGCCGAAGCCGCCGAAGCCGCGCTCGGAATAGGAAACGGACGTAAACGTGAACGTTTTCGTCTGGCTCCCGGCCGTCAGCGTGTAGGTGCGGCCGATCTGGAAATCGGGATGGCTGAGAACGATGCAGGTGCACCAGCGGTACGGCGTGTACGTCATAACGACGTTTCCGTCCTCGTCCGTGACGACGCACTCCGTTCCGGCCTGCACGCCGCTCATCAGCTCCAGAACCGCCGCGCACTGAGTCGAATAGGTCGAGGCGCTCTCCTGCATCCCGGCGTTTCCGCTGGCGGCCAGAATACCGCCCGTGACGACGAAGCTGGAGCCGGAGTCGATACCGTTTTCCATGGTGCTGCCGTCCGTTCCGGCCGTGATGCGGCC
>OIZV01000977.1_pt1 | contig 11157 bp, 8 predicted proteins | sample 1588681 | NCBI WGS metagenome assembly OIZV01 (sample SAMN03283281) | human gut metagenome | biome: human-associated habitat; material: feces | host: Homo sapiens | place: Peru | collected 2012
ATAGCATAACCACCTTACTGTAATTTTTTCTTAAGTATAGCATAAAAAAGCGAACTTCTCAAGCAATTCTGTAAAGTATTCCGGGAGAGGCGCCGTGAACTCCATGTATTCCCGTGTAGTTGGATGGATAAAACCAATCACCATGGCATGAAGCGTCTGTCCCTGCAAATGAAAGCCATCCTTACCGTTTCCGTAGAGGGGATCACCCAATAGAGGGTGACCGATACTTGCCATATGGACGCGAATCTGGTGTGTCCGTCCTGTTTCCAGCCGGATACGCACGAGCGTGCGCCCGTCCCGCACGCCGAGCACCCGGTACGAAAGACGGGCGGGACGCGCGTCCGGGCCGGGGGTGTGCGTGACGAAGGTTTGCTTTTTCGCTGCGTCGCGCGTGAGAAGATCGGCCAGAACGCCCTCCGGCGCGTCCGGAATTCCTTCCAATACGGCGAGATAGTCCTTTTCAAATGTATGCGCCTGCACCTGCCGGGACAGGATGCTGTCAGCCATGCGCGACCGCGCGTAGACCATCACGCCGCCCACGGGCCGGTCGAGCCGGTGCACGACGCGCACGCAGCCGGTTTCGTCCTCTCCCAGCGCCCGGCGCAGCAGCTCCGGCATACCGCCCGGCTCGTCAGTGGACAAAACGCCCGCAGGCTTGAGACAGACGACGATTCGATTGTCGGTGTATAAAAGCTCCATTTGCGGTTCCTATGGCGGGTGATTTGTGAGGTGATGCACGGGCGCGTGCATCTATGCTCAAGTCATTATAGTATAGCACGCTTTCCCCGTTTCGTCACGCAGTTTTGCGCACGGGATAAAAAATGTCTTAAAAATTCTTAATTCTGCCCGGAAGCTTGCGGAAGTGTGATATAATAGCGCCACAAAAAGGAGGGAGCAGCCATGAAAGAGGCGATCCGCATTCTGGTGGTAGACGACGAGCCGGATATCCGGCGTATCTGCCGGATCTTGTTGGAGACGGGCGGTTATACCGTGTTGGAGGCCGCGACGGGCGCGGAGGCGGTCGAGCAGGTCCGGCAGCACCCGGAGCTTGATCTCATTTTAATGGACATTATGATGCCGGAGCTGGGCGGCTATGACGCGTGCAGCCGCATCCGGTCGTATTCCACAGCCCCGGTCCTGTTTCTGACCGCGAAAACGCAGGAGGGCGACAAGCGCCGCGCGTATGATTCCGGCGGCGACGATTTTCTCGCCAAGCCGTTTTCCCACGCGGAGCTGATGATGAAGGTCGAGTCGCTGCTGCGGCGCTACCGGGTGTATAAGAGCAAATCGAGCGGGCGGACGCTCCGGCCCGGCATCGTGCTCGACGAGGAAAACCGGCGCGTGCTGGTAAACGGCCAGCCGCTGGAGCTGACGGAGACGGAGTTTTCCATTCTCCACTGTCTGGCGGAGAACCGGGGCCGCGTCGTGCCGGTGCGCACGATCTATGAGACGGTCTGGCATGAGACATATATGCCGGCGTCAAACAATACCGTGATGGTGCATATTGTGAACCTGCGCAAGAAGCTGGAGGAGGATCCGGCCAACCCGCGCCTGATCCGCACCGTCTGGGGAAAGGGCTATCAGATTGACTGAAAAGAAGAAGCATTTTGTTTCGCTGAGCGTCAAGCCGCTGTTTGTGCTGCTGCTGGGGCTGGTACTGGGTGTGTGCGTCTGCCTGCTGGCGAACTTCACCGGCGAGCAGATCATCGAACGCAGCTATATGAGCGACAAGGCTGTTTTGAAGCGCACGAACAGGGCTGCGCAGGAGTTCCAGGCCTTTGTGCGGCAGAACAGCATCTCCACGCGCGACACGGATATGCTGGCCCGCTGGGGCGAGTCGAGAAAAAACTATTATATCATGCTCTACCACGACCAGCGGCAGATCCTCGAGATCGGCTGGTGGGGCGCGGACAGCGCGGCGGTCGACGCGTATTCGCTCAAGGAGCAGATGGCCAGCGTCGTCTATCCCATCGTGTTTCGCGACGGCACGTTTTACGCCGTGATCTATGATAATTCCGATTCCGGGCTCTACGATCTGTTGTGGATCGTTTCGCTGCTGCTGGGCTGCGCGGTTCTGGCGCTGACGCTGCTGGCGTATAACCGCCGCGTCGCGCGCAGGGTCGTCGCCATCTCGCAGGAGGTGCAGTCCATCGGCGCGGGCAATCTCTACTTGCAGCTGGAGCCGAAGGGCTGCGACGAGATCTCACAGCTGACAGCCAGCGTCGAGCAGATGCGCCTGTCGCTCCTGCGCAAGACCAGCGAGGAGCAGCGTGCTCTGCAGCAAAACAGCGACCTCATCACCGCCATGTCGCACGACATCCGCAACCCGCTTACCGCGCTGCTCGGCTATCTCGATCTTGCGAAAAACGGGCAGTACCGCTCGGAAGACGAGCTGCAAAGCTATCTGGACGCCGCCTACGGCAAGGCCGAGCAGCTCAAGACGCTGACGGATGAGCTATTCCGGTATTCGCTGCTGTTTGGATGCAAGGAGCTGCCCATGCAGATGGAAATCTATGACGCGCGGCTGCTTCTGGAGCAGCTGCTGGGCGAGAGCCGTGTCCAGCTGCAGCAGCAGGGCTTTATGGTGCAGCTGCTGCTGCCGCAGCAGGAGGTGCAGATCGAGGCCGACGTGATGTATCTGAAGCGGGTACTCGACAATCTCTTCGACAACATCCGCAAATATGCCGACCCCGCCCAGTCTGTCGCCATCGCCGCCCTGATCGAAGATAGCGCGCTGCACATCTGCCTGTCCAACAGCGTGAACCCCGCCTCCGGCCGCATCGAGTCCAATAAGATCGGCCTGCGCACCTGTGCAAAGATCATGGCCCAGATGGCCGGCGGCTTCAAGCGCTACACGGAAAACGGAAAATTTACCGCCGAGGTCATCCTGCCCATCCGGGCAGCCGAGGTCAGTTCTTAAAAAAATATGAAAAATGCAACGCCGGGCTTTCTTTTGCGTCTTTGTTTTGGTATGATACAGACGGCAAGATAGGCCGCCTGTACTGTGCGTCAGCACAAGATATAGATTATGGACATTGGGCATGAAATGAAAAGGAGTATTACATGAAAACAAAACGGATTTTTGCGCTGCTGCTTGCGGCGCTGATGATCGTGGGCCTGTTTGCGGGCTGCTCAAAGGACGGGACGAAGGACCCCGGCAAGACCGATCCGGGCAATTCTCTGATCGACCAGACCAAGCCCTCCCAGACAACGGCAAAATACGCCTATAAGGCCGATTATTTCGACCTTGCCGTTCCGGACGGCGTGCAGTACGTCAACCAGATCTGCGCCGCCGGAACGACGCTCTATGCCTCGGTCGGCATACAGGGCGAGGAGATCACCAACACTGACCCCGACACGGGCGAAACCTGGTCGTATTACAACTCCCGCTTGGGCGTTCTGACCATTGACCCGGATACCGGCATATGCACAGAGCTTTCCAACCTGCAGCTGCCGGAGGTTCCGGAGGGAGCGGAGGGCAGCGTCAACTGCTACAACATGATCGGTTCGGACGACGGCACGCTCTGGATGCTTGTAAACGTCTATGCGACGCAGTATGAGCTGCCCGACGATTTTGACCCCAACACGGACAGCAAGTGGAACTACCCCTCCACAGATATCGGCGGCTCGTATCTGATGCACATCGCTGCCGACGGCAGCACGATTGCAAGCATCGATCTTTCCGATACGAACAACGAGGACAACGAGGACGGCATGAGCGGCAACCTCAGCTCCTTCGCCGTCGACGCCGCCGGCAATCTCTACGTCAGCGACTATAATAATATTTACGTCCTCGATGCAGAGGGCAACGTGCAGTTCAAGCTCGACGGCAGCCAGTATAACGGCAGTCTGTGCCGGCTGAACGCACAGCAGGTTGGCGTTATGTGGTACAACTACACGGACGACGTGAATGCCGCCGATGAAAACGGCCAGTACTTCGTCCCCATCGATCTGGAAACAAAGGACTGGGGAGAGAAGGTCAAGCTGCCGTCCAACGTGGGGAGCATCTTCCCGGGCGACGATGCCTATGACTTCTACTACGCCTACAATAATAACATCTATGGCTATACCGCCAAAACGGACACGAAGGAGAAGCTCGTCGACTGGCTGGCCTGCGACGTTGACACCAACAATATGTCGGGCTATGCCATGCTCTCCGACAGCCGCGTGGCCGCCCTCATGCAGGACTGGAGCACCGACCCCACGACCTATCAGCTGATCGTCCTGCACCGTGTGGACGCGTCTGAGATCAAGGAAAAGAAGGTTCTGACGCTCGCGTGCATGTATCTCGACTGGAACCTGCGCAGCATGATCGTCGAATACAACAAGACGAACGACGAGTACCGCATCAATGTCGTCGACTACAGCGAGTACGCGACCGACGACGATTACAACGCCGGCGTCACCAAGCTCACCACCGAGATCATCAGCGGCAGCGTGCCGGATATTTTCCTGACCAGCAATCTGCCGATTGATAAGTACGCCGCCAAGGGCGTGATTGCCGATCTCAACACATTTATGGACGGCGGAAACGGCCTGAGCCGCGACTATTTTGTCCCACAGGTCATGAGTGCGCTGGAAAAGGACGGCAAGCTCTATGAGCTGCCCACCAGCTTCTCCGTGCAGACGGCCTACGCGCTGTCTTCCATCGCGAGCCAGTATGACACATGGAACGTCGCTGCCGTGCAGGACGCCATGACACAGCTGCAGGAGGGCGCGACGGTCTTCTCCAACGGCTGGACGAAGAACACGGCTCTGTCGAACTGCCTGTCCCGCAACCTGTCTGCTTTCGTCGACTGGACGACGGGCAAGTGCGAGTTTGACTCCGAGGCGTTCCAGCAGCTGCTGGCCTTCTGCAATTCCTTCCCGGCAGAAACCAGTGACGGTGACGGCGCGATTGCCTATGCTTCCTCCGCCGATATTGCCGTTGACGACGCGATGTGGGAATCCGACGCGACCCGCATCACGAACGGCAAGCAGCTCATGTCGACGATCGGGATGTACAGCTTTGACTCCTATATCTGGAACGTCTACGCGATCCGCGACAAGATCACCTTTACCGGATATCCGACCGAGGACGGCTCCGGCAGCTCGTTCGGGCTTCAGATGCCGATGGCCATTTCCTCCGTCACGAAATACCCCGACGCCGCGTGGGACTTCGTCTGCTCGATCATCAAAAAGATGAACACGATAGACGAGAACAATTACTATTACGGCTTCCCCATCAGTCAGGCCGCGTTTGACGCAGAAATGACCGACATCATGACCGAGCAGTACCAGCTGGACGAAAACGGCGAACAGGTCGACTGGGACGGCGACGGCGAGCCCGACAAGGTCATCCGGGGCGGCTATGAGACCATGGAAAACGGCGAAACGGTCTATAAGGATGTCTATGCGCTGACGCAGGAGGACATTGACCAGATCCTGGGCGTGATCAACAGCACGCGCAGCGTCTATGACTACGATCAGGAGATCCTCGACATCATCACCGATGAGGTCGCCGCCTACTTTGCCGGAGACAAGGATGTTCAGACCACTGCCAACATGATCCAGAGCCGCGTGAACCTGTACGTACAGGAGCAGCGGTAAAACAACAATAAAAGTTCCCCCTTGCCGCGCCTAACGCGGCAAGGGGGAAGCAACTGCGAAACAGCTTTTGTAGGGGCCGATGCCCACATCGGCCCGTTGGGAAGCTGCGAATTAGCCGAGGGTTTCCGTTAAAAACAGTGCATTCTGCGCGGGCCGATGTGGGCATCGGCCCCTACAAACAAGTGCGTAAGTATATGCGGATTTCCCACCCAGAAACGAAAATGCCGATAAATCCCGATTGAGATTCAGTCGGGAGCTATGAGCATTTTCCAACGCAAAGGAGACACGAAAACGTGCAGAAGCTATCTCTCCGGTCGCGCGGGAAATATGAAACAAGACTGTCCGGGAAAGGGCTTTGGACGCGGATGAATAACAAAGTGCGCGATTTTCTCGCGTCGATGTGCTTCTCCGGGCCAAGCTTTCTCGGCATGCTGGCGTTTTATATTATCCCGTTCCTGATCGTCGTCTACTATTCCTTCACCGCGGGTCTGACCGACCACAGCTTCGCGGGTCTCAAAAACTATATCAACGTCTGGCAGAACGGCGCGTTCAAGATCGCGGTCAGGAATACGTTCACGTTCACCGGCCTTTCCGTGCCGCTGGCGGTCGTGCTGTCTTTGGGACTGGCGCTGATGCTCGAGGCGCGCATTCCGCTCAAGAGCGAGTTCCGCACGTTCTTCCTCAGCCCCATGATGGTGCCCATCGCGTCCATCATCCTCATCTGGCAGGTGCTGTTTCACTATAACGGCGTCGTCAATGAATTTCTGGCCGTGTTCGGCGCGGACAAGATCGACTGGCTGAAATCGGATTACTGCATGGTCGTCATCGTCGTGCTGTTTCTGTGGAAAAACCTCGGATACAACATGATCCTGTTCATGGCCGCGCTCAGCAATATCCCGCGTGAGCTTCTGGAGGTCGCGGAGGTCGAGGGCGCGTCGGCGGCGTACCAGTTTTTCCACATCAAGCTCCGGTACCTGTCTCCGACGGTGCTGTTCGTGACGATTTTGTCCATCATCAACTCGTTCAAGGTCTTCCGGGAAATTTACCTGCTCACCGGCAATTACCCCTACGACGGGCTTTACATGATGCAGCATTTCATGAACAATATGTTCAATTCCGCCGATTATCAGCGGCTTTCCGCCGCGGCGGTGCTGCTGGCGATCGTGATCGTCATTCTCATTGCGCTTTTGTTCTTTGTGGAGAACATCTTCGGAAAGGACGTGGAGGGATGAGAAAGAAAAAGCGGTATTTTTCCCGCGCGACATGCTTTGTGCTCTGCGCGGTGTTCGCGCTGCTGTTTCTCCTGCCGACGGTTCTGACGATTACAAATTCGTTCATGACCCAGAGCGAGATCACGGCCAGCTACGGGCAGGTCTTCGAGAATGCCAACGACGGCAAGAGTTATATCTCCAAGACCATCAATCTCAAGTTTATCCCCGACAAGGTCAGCTTCACGCAGTATTTCACGGTCCTGCTCAAAAGTCCGGATTATCTGCTGAAATTCTGGAACTCGGTGATTCTAACCGCGCCGATCGTCTTTGCACAGCTGATGGTCGCGTCCATTGCGGCCTACGGCTTCACGCGCTGGCGCGGCAAGGTGCGCGACAGTCTGTTTTTCTTCTATGTGATCCTGATGCTCATGCCGTATCAGGTCACGCTGGTGCCGAACTATCTGGTCAGTGACTGGCTGCACCTGCTCAATACCCGGTGGGCGATCTTCCTGCCCGGCGCGTTCGCGCCGTTCTCGGTGTTTCTGCTCACCAAATTCATGCGCCGCATCCCCATGGCCGTCATTGAATCGGCCAAGATCGATGGCGCGAACGAGTGGCACATCTTCTGGAACATCTGCCTGCCGCAGTGCCGGAGCGCCCTCTATTCCATTGCGATCCTTGTGTTCATCGACAACTGGAACATGGTCGAGCAGCCTCTGATCCTGCTCAACGACGTCGAAAAGCAGCCGCTTTCGATGTTCCTGTCCAGCATCAACGCGGGCGAGATCGGCATTGCATTTGCCGCCGCTGTCATTTACATGATCCCCGGCCTTCTGCTGTTCTTGCACGGCGAGGCGTATCTGGTGGAGGGTATCGCACATTCTGGCTCTGTGAAAGGATAAGGGAAAGAGATATGGAAAACGGTGTAAGAAAACGCGAATGGGTCAAAACCGCGGCCATCATCCTGCTGGCCGTGCTGCTGGTGCTGACCTTCTTTTCAAAAACGATCATGAACGCCTCGCTCCCTGAGGTCGCCACGCAGCAGGTGTCCTCCGGCGCGATCAACGCCCGCATCCGCGGCCAGGGTACCGTCGAGGCCAGCGAGGTCTATAACGTCACGATCAAGCAGACCCGCAAGGTCTCCAGCGTGCTGGTCAAGACCGGCCAGGAGATCAACGTCGGCGATACCCTCTTCGTGCTGGAAGCGGAGGATTCGGAGGAACTGAAGCAGGCCGAGACTGATCTGGAAACGCTCCAGCAGAATTACGACAAGAGCCTGATTGAAGCCGGAAACACGGCGGCGCAGGAAAACCGCGATGTACAGAATGCACGCGATGCTTATAATGAAGCGCTTGCGATTTACCGTCAGTACAGCACCATGGACGCTTCGCAGCTTGCCACGCAGAAAGCGGCCTCCGAAGCGAAGCTGAAGGAACTTCAGACGGCGAAGACCACAGTCGACAATCAGATCACGAAGATCAAGGCCGAAAAAGAGTATACGGATGCACAGGCGGTCGTAACAGAGCAGGATGCAATTATAAAGACACAGCAAGCGGAAAAAGAAAAATTGCTGCAAACGTTAACAGATGTATATTCAGAGGTATCTAATGCAGAAGGTATCCGAAAAGAAATTGATAATCAAAAGATCGGGTATGTTTCAGAGCTGACACAGTGGGATAGTATTTTTTTGGATTTAGTAGAAAAATGCGATAAAGACTACAGAATAATTGATGAATGCTTCAAGGGCTATGTCCCCGGCTCACCTACGCCTGCGCTTCTTGCGAGAATTGGGTCAAGTAAAACAAGCGACAGTGACTATTACTCAGCATATGTTGCATTAATGGAATGCTACTACGGAGCATTAAATGGGAATGGAACTCGTAGAGGCGGATTGTACACTATGCAGAATGAACTGCAAGTCGCTGTGATCAATGATGAAATAAAAAAAGCGGAGAAGGCGAAAAGTACATCAGAAACTATTGTTTCCAATTATGGGCGCTCCATCGAATCTCTGGAAAAGCAGAGCGAGGCGCTTGACACGCAGATCACCGATCAACAGACGGCAGTGGACAAACTCACCAGCGCGTCTTCCGCAGCTGAAACGGTCAAATCTACGAAAAAAACCCTTGAAGACCTTATTTTCAAACAGAATCTCGGCGATTCGTCCTCCATCGACATGGAGGCGTCCAAGAAGGCCATCGAGCGCAAGCAGAAGGAGGTCGCAAAGCTCCGCGAGAATGCCGACGAGCTGGAGGTCAAATCCAGCGTGTCCGGCACCATCGCGTCCATCAGCGCCTCTGCGGGCAAGTCCATCGGCGGCGAGGAGCAGCCGCTTGCGACCATCAACGTGACCGACCGGGGCTTTACCGTCAAAATTGACGTCACAAACGAGCAGGCCAAAAAGGTCAAGGTCGGCGATACCGCCGAGCTGGTGAACTTCTGGGGCGGCGACGCGGTCGCGACGCTCGACCAGATCACAAATTCCCAGTCTTCGGGCAATCGCACCCTCGTCTTCACGCTCACGGGCGACATTCAGGCCGGGCAGAATATCACGCTCTCCATCGGCCAGAAGAGTGCCAATTATGACGCGCTCATCCCGCTTTCGGGCCTGCGTGAAGACTCCAACGGCAAATTCGTCTATGTCCTGCAGTCGAAAAACTCGCCGCTCGGCAGCCGCTATATCGCCACCCGCGTCACCGTGCAGGAGCTGGCCCGCGACGATAAGTCCGCCGCCGTCTCCGGCATCAGCCAGGGCGATTTCATCATCACGACCAGCAATAAGCCCGTGGAGGCCGGCAAGCAGGTGCGGCTTGCGGATAACGGATGAAGCAGCGCGGCCGGTTTGAACGGCGGCACAGGCTGCCGAGACTCCACGGAGGGAAACTGGCCCTCCTGATCGCGTGCCTGATCCAGACGGCGCTATCGGTATTTTGCTTCGCCATGCTCGGCCATGTGCGCGGCATGCTCGTCACGCAGTCCGCCGCCGACGTCTGGCGCGGCGACGGCGAAGACCGCTTTGCGCAGATCTCCGCATTCCTGCCTACCACAGAGACGAAGACCCTTGACGATATCCGTTCGTTCCGCGCGACGCTTGAAAACGAGTTCGTCCAGAACTCCATGGAAGCGCCTGAGGGCGGCAGCCTCTACACCGACGCCTACAGCGGCCGGACGAGCCTGTCCGTCTCCGGCAAATCGCCCGGCAGCGTGACGGTCACGGCGGTCGGCGCAGGCGGGAACTATTTCCTGTTCCACCCGCTGACGCTCCTGTCCGGCGGCTACATCTCGGACGAGGATTACATGGCCGACCGCGTCGTGCTGGACGCGCAGACGGCGTTCAACCTGTTCGGCAGCAGCGACGTAGCCGGAATGGAGGTTACGATCAACGGGCGGACTTTCCCCATCGCGGGCGTCGTGCAGAGTGAGTCCGATTTTGCGACGAACGCCGCCCTTGCTGCCGGGAACAAAGCCTCGGGCGATACAAGCGGTTCGAGCACGTCCACAGCCATGATCTATATGAGTTACAGCGCACTGAACGCCATGGCGGAACTGCCCATCGACTGCTATGAGATCGTCCTGCCCGACCCCGTTTCGGGCTTTGCGAAAAAGCTTATGACGGAGAAATTCCCCATCGGCAGCGGCGCAATCGTCCAGAATACCGGACGCTTCTCCGTCTCCGGCCTTATTTCCGTGATCGGCGCGTTCGGAAAGCGCGCCATGACGACGAACGGCGTCATTTATCCCTACTGGGAAAACGCCGCCCGCATGGCGGAGAGCTACGCGGCGCTGTACCTGCTGCTGGGGACGCTGCTGGCCATCATGCCGGGCGTCTGCCTGACGATCGTGCTGGTGAAATTCGTTACGAGTGAAGTTCGCAAGGGCTATTATAAAGCCTCCCACGCCATTGAAGACCGCGTGGAGGAGAATAAACGCAAACACTATATCGCAGGCGGCATCTGAACACAAATCGCCCGGCTCTATCCAAAGAGCCGGGCGATTTTCAAAGCCTTCCCTGCAGGGCATCTGTTATTTAACCTGTCACCGCGTTCAGCCGGTATCCTACGCCCCAGACGGTTTGCAGGAGCTTGGGGGCTGCCGGATCGTCATGCTATCATATTCTTTGCAGACAGTATCGCATAAATCCCGCGTTATTTTGAAACAGATTTGAAACAAACGCGCTTTTTGCACACGCAGGACAACGGCTATACGATGCGATCTACTCCGCATACCAATCTGCCTGCGGGGTGATGGGCTGGGAGATATCGTAATAGGTCAGGCCGGACTCGCCGATGATGGACAGCTGCACGGCGGTGATGCCGTACTTCTGCTTCAGGTAGGCCACCAGCTCCGCGCCTGCCTT
>OIZV01000984.1_pt1 | contig 11099 bp, 18 predicted proteins | sample 1588681 | NCBI WGS metagenome assembly OIZV01 (sample SAMN03283281) | human gut metagenome | biome: human-associated habitat; material: feces | host: Homo sapiens | place: Peru | collected 2012
GGACCTTGATCCACTCGAGAAGAGGCTAAACGGCATCAAGGAGATTGACTCACAAGGAAAGTTGGACGCTTGCCTTGACTTCTGCTTCAACCTCGGCGCGGGCAACTTCTTGCGCTCGACCCTCCTGAAGACAATCAAGGAAGGCAAAGATGACAATCGCATCAAGGCAGAGTTCATGAGGTGGGTCTACGCAGGAGGCAGAAAGCTCGACGGCCTTGTTAAGAGAAGAGAATGGGAGGCCGAGCGGTTCTTTCAGTAACGTTAAAAGACAATAGTTATGAAAAGATATTGGTTACAATGGCTCACGCTCGCTATGCTGGCCGTGATGCTCGTGACGCTGACAGGATGCAGGAGCGTGAAATATATCCCTGTCACGGAGTACAGGGATAGGTACGTAAGCAAGACGGATAGCTTCATCAAGACGGATAGCGTTTATCTGCACGATAGCATTACAGTCTTTGCGAAAGGCGACACCGTCTACATTGCCAAGATACGCTACAAGGATAGGTTCAAAATCGTCTACCACACCAAGACCGACACCGTAGCCGTACATGACTCCATACCCTATCCTGTCAAGGTGGAGGTGGAGAAAAGGCAGTCGGCCATCGACAAGGTGTTCGCATGGATTGGCAAGATGGCAGGCATTTTGTTTGTCGTGTTCGCCGTGCTCATCGTGTATAACCTCGTCAGAAAGCATTAGATGAAAGTTCTTTTAGTTTTGATTTAGATAGGTTCAAGTTAGTTATTAGGTAGGTAAGTTCTTCTTTGGAGAAAGAAGATTGGTTTTTATTCAGGTTAGCGCACACCCTGCTCTCCCGTGACGGGACGGCAGGGTTTTATATTTGTTAATTTTTCAAGGCTGATATGTCGCATATACAAAGAATTTACTACCTTTGCAAATGTCAATCTGACCAAAGGAGGAACTTATGACAAAGGAAGAGGAAGGCGTTATCCTTTCATTCATGCAAGGAAAGGATGTGAGCGAGGTGTTATCGTTGTTGATTAAGAACGGCAACAGGTATTCAAGGCGCATATTGAAGTTTTTCAAATGGTTCTGCAAATGGGCGCCCGTAGTCATCATGTGTTTTCACGCTTACGGCATGGTGGATTTCAGCACTCATCCGAGAGAAATGTTCCTTCCATACAAGGAGAACGCGGCCTGTTATCTGTTCATTTACTTTATGGTGTACGTGCTGCCGATAGTCATTATCTTGGCCTCCCGTTTCTTTTTCCTGTGTTGGAAATACCGCATACCGTTCTTTTATTACTTTGGAGTGAACGCCATCCACATTTGTTTCGGTAGCATCTTCACGACAAATGAAATGATCATGCCTCACTTTTGCCTGATGGCAATGATAGCGAGCATGTACCTGTATGGCGTGGCCGACTGGTTCTTAAAGAACACGGCGATCGGAAGAAAGTTTTTCTCATAACTGTCGTTTCTGTAAAAATATATGAAAAAGATGTTCAACTATTACACCTTGGCCTTGATACTGAAATCGCTATATGAGAGCTGCATGAAAGCGTGGGAGCAACAACAGAAGGGCGAGAAGGTAACGGCCTGTGGCATGAGCGACGAGGATATTAACGAGTTGTGCCAAGACATCCTCCCCAACATGCTTAATCCTATGATGAGCACCGAGGAGGTGAAGGAGAAGCTACGTGTGAGCGACGCCACGCTTAACAGGCTTGTGGCCAAGGGTGATCTACCGAATGGCGAGTGCAAGAGGCGTGGCCATACGCGCTATTGGAAAAAATGGGATATTCTTCATTTTCTACGCAACAGGAAGAAGTAGTAAAACAAATGTCAATCAATGCCCAAACGTTAAGATTTGCAGTGCTTTGTTAATAATAGCCCAAAATCCTTGCATTTTTCATTTAACAACATTATCTTTGCAACTGCAAAATTAAAATTACCATGAAATCGATAATGAGCAAAACGAAGAGAAGCGCAAGCTATACCCCTGGTTTTTGGGATGGACTCGCTTCTATTTTTGGATTCGCTATACCTATTGAAGGGGAAAAGGTAAGCGACCAAGACGCAATGCGCTCAGATTGGGAAAACGTAGGTAATGACATAAGAAATGCTATGGGCAAAATATCTCTACAATGAGAAACAAGCAACAAGGATTAAGCGAAGAGACAACTACCGTTGTTTCGATGCAGCAGCATTATAGCGGCCCTCTGCCTCCTGCGCAAGAGTTCAAGGCTTATGGAGAGGTATTACCAAACGCCCCAGAGCGCATTCTCGCAATGGCAGAAGGAGAGCAAAAACACCGTCATAAGAAAGAAATCCGAGCCTTAAACGCAAGAGCATTTGTTAGCATTCTTGGCATGCTCTTTGGAGTTGGAATAGTTATCATGTGTATATGGTTTGCGTATAAGCTCGGAATGAGCGGCCATGATTGGCTTGCTGGTTCTATTGTCGCAATTACAACCAGTTGTGCTATGATATTCGTTCTCAGAAGGAAACCCAACAAAGAATAATAAAATATTTCAGCCTGCCTCGCATTGAGGTAGGCTTTTTTGTTTCAGTAGTAAAGGATTACTTTACAACTGAAATGTTAAACATGTTAACGTAATAGGCTTTTCTTAACATGAACCATACGACGTATTAACAAACTCCAGTTTTGTTAACATGATAGAACCGCCTATCACCTTATCTTTCTCGTTATCAGCGTGTTACAAAAAGTGTGAGCGAGTTATGCACTTATCCATTATGAAGGACTAACTTTGCCTACGTAACGTTACAATAGTGTTAGTTCAAATAAGGTATAACAAGAAAGATTTTTAAGGATTATGGAAAGTAAGACTTATGTGTTTGGCAACGACAGCAACGGTCAGGGTGGCATGATGTCGCTGCTTGCTCCTTTGCTTCAACAGAGAGGGCTTGACCCCAACCTGCTTCTTGCGATGAATAAGAACGGCAACAGTTGGGGCGACGGAAGTGGTTTCATGTGGGTGATATTCCTCTTCTTCCTCATGGGTTGGGGAGGTAACGGTTGGGGTGGCTTCGGCAACAACGGCCGTGGAGGTTATGTGGCTAATGAGATTAACAACGACTATGGCCGTTCTCTTCTCATGGATGCCATTGGTGGCAACCGCAACGCTATCAGCAACCTCGCCACACAGCTCAACTGCACCGAAGGACAGATACAGGGAGCTATCAACGCCTTGTCTACACAGATGAGCAACGTCGGCAACCAAGTGGGCATGAGCGGACAGCAGATCGTCAATGCCATTCAGCAGGGCAACATGACTATCGCTCAGCAGCTTGCCGAGTGTTGCTGCCGCACCAACAACGCCATCACGGCTATGGACGGTAACATCAAGCTTGCCATGTGTCAGCAGACCGGCACGCTCAACAACGCTATCAACAACGTGCTTAACGAGCAAGAAAAGGGCTTTGCTTCATCGGCCTATGAGACGCAGCGACAGACGTGTGCGCTCCAAGAGTCTATCAAGGCTTCCACGCAACAGATTTTGGACGGCCAGCGTGCCGCTGAAATGCGAGAGCTCCAAAACAAGATTGACAACCTGCGCGAGGAGAACTCAACGTTCAAGTCTTCAGCAATGACTAATCAGATTGTCGGCCAAGCCGTTGCTCCTATCAATGCGTTCCTTGCGAACTTGCAAAAGGATGTTGATGGCATCAAGTGCAAACTCCCCGAGACGGCCACCGTAGCTTACAGTCCTTTCACGGCCGTGCCTAATTGCGTGGCTGCACAGATGGGACTTTATGGTGTCAACTTCGCCAACAACGGAGGCTTTTGGGGGTAATCAGACAGGAGGAGCGACTATGATTTGGGGTTATCCTTTTTCATGGGTCAATCGTAGAGGTTCAGCAGCGGTGGGCTCAACTGCCGTGAAGGTACAGACGAACGCTGTGGTATTCACATTCAAGAACCACGCTTTCCTCAACGCTAACTACCGAGGAACGGTGTTCGTTAACCTCATGCAAGCGATACCGACAGGCACGACACCTACGCTGCCTATCCTCTTCGAGACCAACGGAACGACACAGGCCGTCACAAAGTTTGGAGGAGCGGCCTTGACAGTCGCCGACGTAGCTGGTACTGGTGTATATCAGCTATGGTTTGAGAGAGACACCAACACTCTGCAGATAATGCCAGGGATAGTATAAACCGCTAAAGAAAGACCTATATGTTCCAAGGATTACGAGAAAACAGCATATTCTATGTGCTCGACAAGAGCAACGACTTGTCGCTAACAATAGGGCAAGTGGTGAGCGTCAGCAACCCACAACCCAAGTTTCCAAGCTATCAGCCTGGCAGTTTCAATCCTCAGCCGATGGAATCGACCGTGGATGTGAAGATCAAGACTCCAGACGGAGAAATGGAGTTCAAGCAACTGCCCGCTACTGGGCAGATAGCCAACTCAGGCAACCTCGTCGTATCTGAAAGCCGTGAGGCCATGATGTCGGAGGTGGATTCCATGCTCAGGCAATCAAAAGAGGTTCTTGCAAGCAAAGACTATCACGAAAAGGTGGTTGAGCGATGCGAGGGGATGATGGGTGTCCTTAATCCTCAGATAGCGAAAGAGAAGGCGCAAGAGAAGGAGATCGCCAGTCTAAAAGAAGAGGTTGGTGGTATCAAAGGCACATTATCGAGCATTGAGAGCATGCTGCAAAAAGCCTTGACAAAGAAGTCTAACGGAAGCAACTAAAAGCAAGAAGCCATGTATATGACAGAAATCACAGAGAGCAAGTTTGATGAGCTTGTGGAGAATGCCGAGAAAATGCTTCGTTACGGAGGCAAGGTGATGTCTTGCCTTGACAGCATTCAGCGAGGTTCGGACAGGATGGGCGAGCGTTCACCTATGCCCGACTACCGCGACAAGTGGCGTGGCGATCGAAGCCATAGCCGTGATCGTGACCGTGATATGGACGACTACGAGCAAGAGCGCTACGGAGAACGTTATGGTGGTGGCTACAACGGAGGTAGACGCTACTAAGTGATAACCGACAGGTGAGGAAATGAGTTTCCTTACCTGTCTTAAAAAGGAATAAGATTATGGGAAGATGTAGAATGCCTATGGATATTTATGACATGAAGCCCGAGGGCATGGTGGCCTATCTTCGTTATAACGGCTACCATTTCAACAAGAAGATGTGCGACTGGGCCGTAAGCCAGATGCAAAAGGTCAACAAGGCCACAGGCAAGGCTGAGCCGATTGAGCCACTTACAAAGGATAAGGTAGACACAATGTTGCAAGAGAACGGACTGAAACTCGACAACCTCATTGGTTACGATCATGTGTATGTGGCCAACATGGCCAAAGCCGATTTCTGGGGTAGCTCCATCAGTGATGCCGCAAGTTTGGCGCAATTCGTAAAGGACATGGTCGATGATGTCGATCAGAAGGATGGCTTCATCTTCAATCGTTTCTACGCCGACTGCTGCCACAGTGGCCTGCCCATCCCTTGGGATGATGTGCTATGACGAAGTGCGATGTCTATTTAGAGAAATACAAGTGGTCTGTGACTTGCTTCATAGGCTACGAGCCTGAGGATGCCGTATTCCTGTGCCAACAACTTGCCAGCATTGGTTGCAGTAATGATGCGTTACGGGAGGCCTATGAGCACTTGATGCAAGGCGGTGACGAGCGTGGCCTTACATATTCTAATGTCAAGGACAGAAGAAGCGTTGTCGCCATCGGCCTATCCACCACTCATGCCGATATGGTTAACACCGTAAGCCACGAGCTCTTTCATGTTGTTGCCCATATCTGCGAAAAGGACGGCATAGATATGCTAAGTGAGGAGCCTTGTTATATTATGGGTTCCCTCTGCGAAGAATTTTTTATTTTTATCAGAACCAATAACGAAACCGTTTATGACAGACATTAAAATCATGGTAGAAGCTACCAAACAGCTTAACCAAGCATGGAAAAACATTTGCAGTAATCTTGAAAAAGAGGCTGTTAGCAGTAATTTGTATGACGCTTTATGTGAAGTTGATGAAGCTGTCGGAGACTTAATCGAGAAAGTGGGCGAGGCAGCCAAGATCATTACTATTGGTTCAATCAAGAAGTAGTGTAACGTCTTGATTTTCAGACGATTGTGTTTAGTATTTTTAACTAAAATAAATGTGGTATATTTGCATATATCACATTTATTTTGTATCTTTGCATAAAGAAAAGATGGTTATTTTGATTAGCCACAGATAAAGTCGAACCAATTAAAATTTAAGATGTATGGACGCACTTACATTTCAAGAAAATCGAGTGTTAAAGGAGATAAAGCTATATGCTTCTGATGGAGATTTATTTTCTGTTGAAGACTTAGTCCTTTATAGTGACTACACAGAGCTCCAGTTGGAAGGGATATTGAAATCGCTTAATGACAAGGGAATTATCGAATATTCCAAAGAGAATAAGTATGGCATAATCAAGGAGGTCTGATTTGGAACCAATTTTAATAGTATAACCAATTAAAAACATTAAAGTTTATGAAGGCAACGAGCGTAGCAAAGTTTTTTGACGAAATGCGTCGTTATGAGATTTCATATTCAATTGTTGAAATTGAAGGTAGCACTTTTAGAATTCAATTTGGAGCTCATGGGGCTGGTGATGACCTAGATCGTACGGGGACTTTCCTAGTAGCTTATGTTATAGAAGACTCTGTTTGCGAGGATGTTCTTGCAGAAGACATTTTCTTTTATCTTGATGATGCTTTCATACACAAGTATGATTCACCCTATCAAGCCCAAGACTCGCCCGACAAAGAAGTCATGTACATAATTGAGATTAAAAATGAAGACTAGCAGTTTATACGTTATCCGTGATGACTTCGAATATGATATGAAGAGCGGATTCAAGACTTACGAGGAGGCTAATGATTATCGTGAGGAGTGTCAAAGAAGTTGGATCAACCACGCCGATTATGTGTTCCTTATAACAAGGGATGGATGTATTGTCAAGGAGACAAACTTGACAAAAGCAACAGAGAAAGAGAGAATTAAGCTTCTTGCAGAAGCAGGTATTCCATTGAAATAATTTGTAACCTATTAAAATATTAAAGATTATGACAACAGCAACAATTTTGAGTAAGGCTGCCGAGGACATGGTAGCAGTTCCTTCATCAGTTAATGAAGACAAGTTCTTTGATTTCGAGAAAGCCAAGACTCAGGCTATCACTCTCGAACAGTTGAGTCGCACACACCGCGAGGATGATGTTTACGGAAATCCACTCCGTGGCATCTATCACTTTGACCTTTTCAACAAGGTCATTGATGAGTGTACAGAACTCGGCTACAAGGTGGAGGTTTACGACATGTTTGCAGCACAGAACAGAGACCGTCAGTCGCCTGGAGTGGTTCGCCTTCCACAAGTGGAGGCGGTCAAAGGCCAGCATGCGGTAGAGGCACATATCCTTCGCAGAGTATATGCAAATATCCGCATCACGGATTTTGATGATGACGAAACTACGACCAATGTGGCCGTAGCCTTCCATCAGAAGGGTATTCAGATCGGATTTGGCCCGAATGTGATGATTTGCCACAATCAGTGTATGTTGTCACCAGAGCTGTATATGTCCAGCTATTCCGAGAAGGGCAGAAAAGGTTCTGGTATGGAGGTGTCAGCAATGCTAGACACCTTGAAGTCGTGGCTTGTTGATGCCCGGCATATTATAGAGACTGATCGTGAGCGTATTGACAAGATGAAGGAGACACGCATTACTGCAGAACAGATGTTCTTGCTCATAGGTCTTATGACCGCAACACGAGTAAAGGCGGACACTTCGCGAAAGTCTATTCGCGAGAACATTACTTACCCTCTCAACCAATCACAGATTACACTCTTCACAGAGGATATGCTGGAGGCCTACCACGACAAGGAGTTTGTAACTGCATGGGACATGTATAATTCTGCTACTAACCTGTACAAGGCGAACAGAATGGATATTCCTGCCCTATTGCCGCAGAACAGAGCAATGGTGAACTTTATGAGGGATAATGGTCTGATTATTTAATTGGTTCGAAGGAGCTTCCAAGGGTTAGTCCTTTGGTTGCTCCTTATATAGAACGAAATCCAACACTTTTCTATTTGCAGCGTCTATATTGGCAACACTCTTGTCAATATAGATAGCTGTTGTCCTGTTTCCATGGGAATGCCCTAATGCTTCGGCAATGATTTCTTCGGGTATTCCTATGGAGAAGGCTATTGTTGCCCACGTATGTCTAGCCCAATACAAAGAGATATGAGCAAACAGAGGGTTATATTTCGTATGATATTCCTTCTGAAAATCGTGAGCTTTCTTTTTCTCGTTCTTTTCTTTAGTGACAGGTCCTATTGCCTTCAGTCCCTTGTTTGCCTTGCACACAAATTGCTTGTAGTTTCTCATGTTCTCTGAGAAATTGATTAGCTTTGTCTTTCCTCTATACCTATTTATTATCTGTATGGCTTCCGGTTCCAGTCTGATGCTATACAGTCTTCCTGTCTTCTTTCGTCTATACAATAATCTTCCATCTACAACATTCTCATCTGTACAATTAAGAATATCGGCAGGATTTATACCGATCAAGAAGAATGTAAGCTTGAAATAATCCAGGTACTTCTGCTGCCATGGCTGCACCTTATAATTAAATAAGGTACGTAACTCATCTACAGAAAGAGAACGTTTTTCAGTTTGCTCCGGATTTATATCAAATGTTCTCATTGGATAATGGCTTGTTATCTCATTATCGATGGCATCGTTAAAGACGGCGCGTATGTTTCTGAAATGTATATTCCTGGAGTTTTTCTTTAATCCTTGTCTTACTAACTCGGCATCCAACCTTTTAAGCCAATCCTTTGAGATATCTTCAAAAGCGTATGTATCTACCTTGCTATCGAAATCACGCATCTTCTTTAAGGTGGTTTCATAAATTTCCTTAGTTCTTTGTGCCGAACGACTATTCATGTATTCTAAATACCTATTTATAAATAAGTCTTTCTTCTTAACATCAGGGTCAAGGTAGGAAACAACCTTATTCTTTATCTGCGTTGACGTCTGTTTGGCAAGTTCTCCCTTCATCTGGAGCTCAAATATGGCATTTTCTATCTCTACCAATTTGCTCCTAACAAATAATTCCAACCGCTGCTTGTTTGGCGCATCTACAATTCTTTGCCTCTTAGCATCCCATTGTTCCTTTTTCAATTTGACACCAAGAGGAATATAAGCAGCCTGCCTTTTCTTAGTTATGGCAACCTTTAGCGGCGCAGACTCTCCGTCCTTAACCGCTCTTGTGTCTAAGTATAATTTAGTTGTTATCATTTGCAAGCTATTTGCAAGCAGATTTGTTCAAAAAAGCACAAAAATGTGCAACTTTGTGCAACTGCAATAAAATTAGATTATCACAATTCAAGAAGGAATACCCAGTATTTATTAGGTTTCAGCGGAAAGAGGGGGATTCGAACCCCCGAACCGCTTTAGGCGGTTACACGCTTTCCAGGCGTGCCTCTTCAGCCACTCGAGCACCTTTCCTCATGTGTTTGAATCTGCAAATCTCTGTTGCGAGCGCAAAGATACTCCTTTCCAAAAGAAAGCAAGCACAAAGCTGTAACTTTTAAGTTTCTTTAATGGTTTAACATTGGACGTCTGAAACCGCCTCGATACCGAACACCCGTTTCACGTTTTCGTTGGTTTGATGAGCCAATTCATCGGGGGTCACGCCATAGCTTTTCGCCAACGTGGAAAGCACATCCATGACATACGCACTTTCGTTACGCTGTCCGCGATGCGGCACGGGAGCCATATAGGGGCTATCGGTTTCGAGCACTATGCGATCCATGGGAACCACGGCCGGCAAATCCTCGCGCAGATGGCTGGTCTTGAAGGTGGACACACCGCCTATGCCAAGCACAAACTTATCAAACGAGAGCAACTCCTCGGCCTCTTTCTGGTTTCCGGTGAAGCAATGGAACACGCCACCAGGCAAATTCGACTTGTACTTGCGCAGCACACGCACCATCTCGCTTTGCGCCTTGCGACAATGGATCATCAGGGGAAGGCCCGTAGAGACCGACCATTGCACCTGCATCTTAAAGGCCTCGAGCTGCTCTTGGGCAAACTCGCGGCTCCAATAGTAATCGAGCCCCACCTCGCCAATGGCGATGATGCGCCCGCGAGCGTCGCCCTTATCCTTGGCCTCAGCCCTGTCGGCCCGAATAATATTGGCCAACTCTGTCAACTGTTCAAACCAGTCTTCCCGCACTTCCTCGGGGTGCAATCCCACCATGGGGTAGGCATAGCCTGGGTAAGCCTGGCTCAAAGCCATAATGAAGCGGGCCGTCTTGAGGTCGATGGCGGGCAAAAACACTTTGCACACACCTGCTGCGCGAGCACGCTCAAAGACCGCCGCGCGGTCCTCGTTAAACTCCACGGCATCGAGATGCGTATGGGTATCTATCACATTTATCATCTTTCCGAATAAAATAAGGACAAGAACGGAACCGTAATTGCTCACAGGAGCGATTGCGGTCTTTTTTTGTCCCCAAATCGAAAGGAGTAATTTACTATGAGTGAACCCAGCAACGGCGCGTGGCCCTTTCAGGAGATCCCCGAAGAAGAAGGATTGGATATCAGCGCGATTTTTGGAGACAGCAGCGCTGCGCCGCAGGGAGACCCGTTTGCGCCTCCGGCGGCAGCACAGAGCGTTCCGTCGTCTCCGACACCCGTGGCGCAGGAAATCACACCGGCAGTTGCTGCAACATCGCAGCCGACAACCGCACCCATCGCCAAGGCACCGGTCGAAGCTCCTGCGGAGAATCCCATTGCCGCGGCCTTTGAGCAGAAAACGGCGGAGAACACCAAGAAAGGACTTTTGGAAAAGCCGCCGGTCTTCTATCACAAGGGTGTGAAGGAGGACATTGAGGATGCTTCCATGACTTTTGAGGAACTGCGCATCCGCAAATCCGAGGACTTTACCGACCTTGAGGAGGGTAAGCGCGTATCCTGGAGCGTGGAATACTGCGGTATCCGCAAGGAGGTCAAGGATCCCAAAGGCACCACGATCATTTCCATGAAGGAGACCATCGAACGCTCCCGTGAATTTCTGGAAGCCCTCAAAAAATCAAAAGAGAAAGATCCCTGCTGC
>OIZV01000985.1_pt1 | contig 11093 bp, 9 predicted proteins | sample 1588681 | NCBI WGS metagenome assembly OIZV01 (sample SAMN03283281) | human gut metagenome | biome: human-associated habitat; material: feces | host: Homo sapiens | place: Peru | collected 2012
GTGTTCCATTCAAAGCAAATGAAAACATAAAAAAGAAATTATCACTATTCTGTTCATTGCCACAAGAAAATATAATAGATTCCGTAGATGTTAAAAATCTATATGAAATACCAATAAATTATTACAATCAGAAATTTGATGAAATAGTATTAAAACATTTTGGACTAAACCTAAAAAAAGCAAGTCTAAAATATTGGACAGATTTAATAGATAAAGTAAACAATTTAAATAAAGAAACAGAAATATCATTAGTAGGAAAATATACTGAATTACATGATGCATATATATCAGTAGCAGAAGCTCTAAAACATGCAGGTTACAAATACAATACAAAAATAAAAATAAATTGGGTAAATTCAGAAGAATTAGAAAAAGAAGCTGATTTAAAAGAAATATTTAAAAACACTAAAGGTATAATTGTTCCAGGAGGATTTGGTACAAGAGGAACACTTGGAATGATGAAAGCAATAGAATATGCAAGAACAAATAAAGTACCTTTTCTAGGAATATGTTTAGGAATGCAAATAGCAGTTATAGAATATGCAAGAAATGTTCTAAAAATAGAAGACGCAACATCAACAGAATTTGATTCATTTACAAGCAATCCAATAATAGATTTAATGGCCGATCAAAAAGCAATCAGTAATATGGGCGGAACATTAAGATTAGGTAATTATGAATGTACAATAAAAAAAGATACTTTAGCAAGTAAACTATACAAAGAAGAAAAAATACAGGAGCGCCATAGACATAGATATGAATTTAATAATGCATATAAAGAAAAAATGGAAGAAAACGGTTTAATAATATCAGGAATAAATGATGTAAACAATTTAGTAGAAATAGTAGAATTAAAAGATCATCCATTCTTTATAGCATGTCAATTTCATCCAGAATTCAAAAGTAGACCAACAAGACCACATCCATTATTCGATGGTTTTATCAAAGCAAGCACAAAATAAAAAAGATTCAATCAAGAATCTTTTTCTTTAACCAATTCTTTCCTTCTAACATATAAGTAACTAACATAGAAGAAGCTGAATCACCAACAACATTTAAAACAGTAGCAGGAGCATCAATTATAGTAGCAATAACTGTAAGCATTGGAAGTGCTGATATAGGAGCACCCAGTAAAGAAATAATAAATGCTTCTGAGATAGTACCCCCACCAATTGGTAATGCTGTAACTAAAAGAGTCGCACATAAAGATGTAAATAAAATTTTTGTAAACGAAACATCTAAATTAAATAAAAATACCAAAAACATTATTTTAAATGCACTACCAACAATAGAACCATCCTTGTGGAAATTAGTACCAAGAGGTATAGCAGTTGAAGCAATATCATTAGGCACTCCAATATTTTCCGTTGCTTTAAGGTTAGCAGGAATTGATGCAGCTGATGAACATGTAGATAAAGCTGTAATAGTAGGTGTAATTATATATTTAAAATATCTTTTTAAGCCAGTTTTTCCTCCTGCTATATAAGCATAAAAACCATATACAATAAAATAAATAAAAATAGATATTAAAAAATATATTATAAAAGTTTTGATATAACCAGAAGTGATATTCCCCCCAAAATTACCAACTAAAACAGCAGCATAAGTCCCAAGTCCAATAGGTGCATAAAGCATAATTATATTAATAACCTTTTGTATAACGTTGTTTAAATCATCTAAAAATTCTATTATTTTAATGCCTTTTTCTTTAGATTTATTTAAAGCAATACCAAATATAATAGATGCAACTATTAAAGCAATCATATTATTAATACTTAATAAATCACTGAAATTAGAAACTGATAAAGTGCTAACAAATTTTTCTAAAAAATTTACTTTTTCAGGTGTACTAACTTCATAAATATAATCAACACTTTTTACTAAAGGTGTTATATTAGATGCTATAATACCAAGTAAAGCACTTATTATAGAAGTCATTAAAAATATAATAAAGGTTGTTATTAATACTTTACCAACTCTTTTGGGTTTATTCATTTTACCAATAGAAGTACTTATATTTAAAAATATAACAGGTACAATAATACAAGTAAGTAAATTAATGAATAAATCGCCTAAAGGTTTAATATAATTAGTTTTTTCTTTAAAAATGAGACCTATAATCGCTCCAACTACAATACTAATTATAAGATAAATAGAATTCTTATAATTTTCCCAAACTTTTTTCATAAATCTCCCTTCAATGAAGTATATTAAAAAAAATAAAAAATATGAAAAAAATAACTTTTGATAAGTTATTTCCTAAATAAATCACTATGTGTACCTGTAGCAAACAGAAGCAAAATTAGTTCATTGTTGTGCAATTTATATATTAGCAACCAGTCAGGCATTATATGGCATTCATAACAATCTAAAAATGTTTTGTCATCTATTAATTTATGATTTTTGTACTTTGCATCTAATTCGATACCATTTGCTATTTTATTTAAAACATCTAGAAATTTATTTTCATCTTTTCCTTGTTTTAGCATTTTTTTGAATTCTTTTTTAAAACGGCTTGTATATTTTACAATGTATTTTGTATTTTCTAAAGAATTTATTTTATTTTTTTAAATCCTTGACCATTTCATACATGTTAGTATAAGATTTTGTATTTACTTTGCCGTTTAAAATATCTTCGCCTTCTTTTATGGCTTTTAATAATTCTTTGCTTGGTTTTCTGTTTGTTACTTCAAAAGGTATCCCATCATTTTTAATAAGTTGTTTTATTGCCATATTTACAAATGTACTCATGTTTAGACCAAGTTCTTTTAAAATACTTGTAGCCTTTTCTTTATCTTTTGCATCAACTTGTACATTAATCGCACTTGATATCGTCTCCATTTTTCACCTCTTTCAATATATATATTATTACAAAAATGTTGATTTGTCAACATAATAACAACATAATATGTATGTCATTCTTTATTATTTGTATATTTGTCCTTTTAATTAAATTATTTATAATGACATTTAAAATTATTTACATCCGGCAAATAAAGGACAATTAAATTTTTTAATGTATAGTTGTTAAATCAAAAATGAATTTTGAAAGCAGTAAAAAAAATAAAACTTGAAAACTAGAAAAATAATGATTATTCTAATTAGAAAAAATATGATATAATACATTTTGGAAGATGTGAGGAATAAAATAATGAAGCAATTTAAACATTTAGGAGCTTATGGATTAATAATAAAAGAAAGAAAAATAGTTTTGATAAAAAAGAAAGGTGGACCATACAATGAAAAATTAGATCTACCAGGTGGAACTATAGAATGGGGAGAGACACCAGAACAAACTTTAATTAGGGAATTAAATGAAGAAGTGGGAATAGATGTAACTAACTATGAATTATTTGACACTAATTCAGTTGTACTCGAATGGATGCATAAAGAAGAATTAGAAAAAGTACATCATTTAGGAATTTTTTACAAAATATTAAATTATAATAATGAGGTATTAGAAAAAATTAAAATTGATGAAAAGAATGATGACTCACTAGGCGCAAGATTTTATGAAATAGATAAATTAAGAAAAAATGAACTATCAGATATTGCAAAGTTAGAAATAGAAAAATTTGGTTATAAATTAAAAAACTAGCTCATCCCTACAAAATAATTCATTCTAAAGAAAAGTATGAATAATTATAAAAACTCTTGCTTTTTAGTAAAAAATGTATTATTATATCAATATAAATGTTGATTGGAGAAGTATAATTACTATTCATGATAGAAAGTTAATGGTTGATGGAAATTAATATGAAAGTAATTAGAAAGACACCAGGAGTGCTTAAAGAATTAAGTAGAATAAGCCGGTTAAAACCGTTATATTTAAGGAGCGACTATTTATAGTAATAAAGGTGGTACCGCGGATTAACAGTGATTCGTCCTTTTTAAGGATGACACTGTTTTTTATGTAGGAGGGAAAATTATGAAAATTAATGCAAATGAATTAAAAAATTATGCAGACAAAGAAATAGTATTTGAAGGATTTGTTGATGCCATAAGAGATATTAAATGGGTTCAGTTTGTAGTCCTAAGAGATAATACTGGAAAAGTTCAAATGACAATCGAAAAGTCCTTAGAAAGTAATAAGGAAATGGTTGAACTAATCAGTACTTTACCACTAGAAAGTACAGTAAAAGTAAACTGTAAAGTTGTAATGAATCCAAATGTAAAATTAAATGGAATGGAATTAATACCAACTAAAATAGAGGTAACAAGTAAAAGTGAAAATGAATTACCATTCAATTATAAGGATTTAGAAAATGTAAATTTAGATACAAGATTAGATTATCGTTTTATTGATTTAAGAAATGAAAAAAATATGAAAATATTTGAAATTCAAAGTACAATAGTAAGATATATGAGAGAGTATCTATACAATCATAAATTTACAGAAATTCATACACCAAAATTAATAGGTACAGCAAGTGAATCTGGTTCAGAAGTATTTGAAGTAAAATATTTTGATAGAAAAGCTTATCTTGCTCAATCACCACAATTTTATAAACAAATGGCTATGGCAAGCGGATTTAATAGAGTATTTGAAGTCGCACCATGTTTTAGAGCAGAAAATTCTAATACTAGTAGACATGCTACTGAATTTACAAGTTTTGATGTTGAATTCAGTTATATAAATTCATTTAATGATGTCATGAATTTAGAAGCAGAAATGCTTGCATATGCTCTATCTAAAACAAATGAAGAATGGAAAGATGATATCAAGAATATTTTTGGAACAGAAATAAAAGTTCCTACATTACCATTCCCTAAGATGGCTTTAAAAGATGTTTACAAAGAACTTGAAGAAAGATATGGTTATGTTGTTCCAGAAAGTGAAAAAATTGACTTAACAACAGAAGCTGAAAAATTAGTTTATAAACTTGCTCAAGATAAATTTGATCATGAATTTATGTTTATTACAGATTATCCAGCTGATAAAAGAGCTTTCTATCATATGCGTGATGAAAATGGTATTTTACAAGGTTATGATTTAATTTGGAGAGGTGTAGAAATAACTACTGGTGCTCAAAGAGAACATAGATATGAAGAAATTGTTAAAAATGCAAATGAAAAAGGATTAGAAGAAGATGTTAAATTTTACTTAGAATTCTTTAAATATGGATGTCCTCCACATGGTGGCTTTGCAATTGGTGTTGATAGACTAACAATGTTATTACTTGGTATATCAAATGTTAAAGAATCAATGTTCTTATTTAGAGGACCAAATAGATTAAATCCATAAAGAGTATAGTTCAAAACTATATTCTTTTTTTTACAAAAACAACTAGTTATCGACCATTTTTAACTATCAATACATCAAAAGTAGTCGATAACTTGACTTAAATAAAAAAATTATTCTTTATTAGCACTCTTTCTTGACATCTGCTAATAATGGTGGTATAACTATATTACAGAGAAAGAGAGTGAGAGTATGAAAAAGAAAGAATTTAAATCAGAATCTAAAAAATTATTAGACTTAATGATAAATTCAATATACACAAATAGAGAAATATTTTTAAGGGAACTTATATCAAATGCAAGTGATGCTTTAGATAAGTTATACTATAAATCACTAACAGATGCAAATATTAAAGTAAATAAAGTTGATTTAAAAATCAACATAAGTGTTGATAAAGAAAACAATACTTTAATTATTGAAGATAATGGTATTGGTATGACTGAAGAAGAGTTAGGATCAAATTTAGGTACAATTGCCAAAAGTGGTTCATTAGTATTTAAAGAAATGAATGAATCAAATAAAGATATTGATATTATTGGTAAATTTGGTGTTGGTTTTTATTCAGCATTTATGGTAAGTGATAAAGTAGATGTTTTAAGTAAAAGCATTGATAGTGATAAAGCATATCTATGGGAAAGTGAAGGCGCTGATGGTTATACAATAACAGAAGCTTCAAAAGAAACAAATGGTACTATCATAAGGTTGCACTTAAAAAAAGATACTGAAGATGATAAATATTCTGAATATTTGGATGAATATAAAATTAAAGAATTAGTAAAAAAATATTCTGATTATGTAAGATATCCAATAATAATGGAAGTACACACTTCAAAACCAAAAAAAGATAATGAAAAAGAATACGAAGATGTTGTAGAAAATGAAACACTAAATAGTATGATTCCAATTTGGAAAAAGGACAAAAAGGATATAAAAGAAGATGAATATGATAATTACTATATTGATAAATACTATGACTATGAAAAACCATTAAAAGTTATTACAACATCAGTTGAAGGTATGTGTTCATATAAAGGATTATTATTTATACCATCACATGCACCATATGATTTTTATACAAAAGAATATGAAAAAGGATTAAGTTTATATTCAAATGGTATATTAATAATGGACAAGTGTAAAGAATTATTACCAGATTATTTTAGCTTTGTTAAAGGTGTTGTTGATAGTGAAGATATTTCTTTGAATATATCAAGAGAAATGCTACAAAGATCAAAGAATTTGAATATAATTGCTAAAAATATTGAAAATAAAATCAAAAAAGAATTAGAACTTATGATGGAAAATGATAAGGACAATTATAAAAAATTCTTTAAAGCTTTTGGAAATCAATTAAAATTTGGTATTTATAATGAATTTGGAGCTCATAAGGATGAATTAAAAGATTTAATAATGTTCTATTCTTCAAGAGAAAAAGATTTAATATCTTTAAAAGACTATGTTAAAAATATGGTAGCAGGTCAAGATAGTATTTATTATGCTTGTGGCGAAACTAATGAAAAAATAGATTTAATGCCTCAAACTGAACAAGTAAAAGATAAGGATTATGATATTTTATATTTAACAGATTATATAGATGAATTTGTCCTTTCTGTATTAAATGAGTATGATGGTCATAAGTTTGTAAATGTTGCAAATGAAAACTTGAATTTAGAAAATAGTCCTGAATTAGAAAAATTTAATGAAGAAAATAAAGATTTATTAAATACTATGAAAGATGCAATTAGTATTTCTGATGTAAAGTTTACAAATAAATTAAAAAATCATTCTGTTTGTTTAACAACTAAAGGTGATGTTTCTGTCGAGATGGAAAAAGTTATTAATGCAATGCCAACAGATGAGAGAATTAATGCTGAAAAAGTACTTGAAATTAATATGAATCATCCGATTGCAAATAAACTAAAAGATTTATATGAAAATGACAAAGAAGAATTAAAATCATATGCTAAAGTTTTATATGCTGAAGCAAGATTGATTGAGGGATTATCAATTGAAAATCCAACTGAAATAAGTAATTTAATTAATTCTATTATTTCAAAATAAAGGGAAAAGTCTAAAAACTTTTTCTTTTTTGATTGAATAAAACATGTTATAATAATTCAACAAGTGGGGAAAAGCATGAAAAAACGAGAACAAATAGAAATAAAAATATATGAAACAATAGGAATAAAAAAATTTAAAAAAATTATATTCAAAATAAGAGATGCAATATATAATACATTCCATAAAAAAGAATCTAAAGAAGAAAATAACAAAAACTTATATGAAAAGCAAAGCAACTATGTAATAGGAAAAAAATTGAATCTAGAAAATATAATCAATTACAAAACGAAAATAAAATTCAATACAACAATACATTTACTAGCACTAATAGCATTAATAGAGCCATTAATAATGAACTTAAATATACTAAATATAACTCTTTTAACGATAAATATGTACTGTATAATACTACAAAGATATAACACAATAAGAATAAATGAATTAATAATAAAATTAGAAGAAAGAAATAAAAAAATAAATCAAACAAATAAAAAACAAGAAAAACAATTAAATAAAGAAAAAATAAACATCATAACTCAAGAAAAAGTAAAAATACTAAAATTAAAAAGATAACAAAAAAATAGTTAGATAAAACTAACTATATTTTTTTAAAGTTCTTAATTCACGAGCACTCATTCTTACAGCTGTACCATCATCTAATGTTACCTTTTGTAAATTTACGTTTTGTTTATGTTTAGTAGCTCTACAAGAATGTGATCTATTATTACCAAATAGAGGTGCTTTTGCAGTTAATTTCTTTGCCATATTCTCACTTCTCCTTCAATCTCTTTTTTGCGTTTGCTCTAATAACTTTAACATATATTTGAGAATAAGTCAAATATTTTAAGCCAAAATATTAAAAAATATGATAAAATTAAAAAGGAGGCACAATATGAAATACGGTTCACTAAATATAAAAAGCGATTACAGTTTATTAAAAAGTTTAATCAAAATAAATGATTTAATAGAATATGCAAAAAAAAATAATATAAATGTTTTAAGTTTATGTGATAATAACCTATGTGGATCGCTAGAATTTTATAATGCCTGTAAACAAAATAATATTAAATGTATCATTGGATTAGAGTACATTTATGAAAACAAAAAAATATATCTATTTGCAAAAAATTATAACGGTTTCAAAAATCTATTATTAATATCAAGATATGGCCCAAAAGAATATGAAGATATAATTTTAATAAACGATAAACCAATATATAATTTTGAATTTTATGACATTAATAAATTATATTTTAAAGAAATAAGAAGTTTAGACAAAGAAAATGAACCAGCACTAAAATATTTAGAAGCAATAGATAAAAATGAAAAAATAGAAAACATTTCAAATATTGAAAATGTAACATTTGAAATAATCCAAGATAAAATAGTAGAACAAATAATAAATGAAATAAATTTAAATTTAGAACATAAAGAAGAAATATTAAAATATAGTAATGAAGATAGTTATAAATTATTAAAACAAAAAATAGTAGAAGGAACGAAAATAAAATTTGGTGAAACAGTACCAAAAATATATTTAGATAGATTAAAGTACGAATTAGAAATAATAAATAAAATGGGATTCTGTGATTACTTTTTAATAGTACACGATTATGTAAAATATGCCAAAGATCAAAAAATACTAGTAGGTCCAGGAAGAGGAAGTGCTGCTGGTTCACTAATATCATATGTTTTAGACATAACAGAAATAGATCCTATAAAATATAATCTTCTATTCGAAAGATTTTTAAACATAGAAAGAGTAACAATGCCCGATATAGATATAGACTTTGAATTCGATAGAAGAGAAGAAGTAATAAATTACTGTAAAAACAAGTATGGAAACAATAAAGTCGCGAACATAATAGCATTCGGTACCCTAAAATCAAGAGCTGTAATAAGAGATTTAGCACGTGTTATGGAACTAGATGTAAATGATTTAAGCAAAAACATCAATCCCAATTTATTACTAAAAGATAACTACGAAAGCATAAAAAAAAATTTAACAACATATGAACTAAAAAAACTATATAAGCTAGGACTACTTCTAGAAGGACTAAAAAGAAACATAACAATGCATGCAGCAGGAATAGTAATGAGCAATAATGACCTAGCACAATCAGTTCCAATGGTATTAAATGGTGAAAGTTACATAGCTGGTTATACACCCGAATATCTAGAACAAATAGGACTCTTAAAAATGGATTTTCTAGGCCTAAAAAACTTAAGTATCCTAAGAGATTCAATCAAAAAAGTAAGAGAAATAGATAATACATTTGATATCGAAAAAATTCCACTAAATGATCAAAAAACACTTGATATTTTTAAAAAAGGAAACACATTAGGTATATTTCAATTTGAATCAAGCGGTATGATAAATTTTCTAAAAAGACTAGATGTTAATTCATTCGATGATATAGTAGTCGCGAATGCTCTATTTAGACCAGGACCAGCAAATAATATAGATTTGTATATTAATTATAAAAAAGGAAAAATAAAACCAAATTATTATGATGAAAGATTAAAAAATATTCTAAGTCCAACATATGGAGTAATGATATACCAAGAACAAATAATGTTAATTGCAAGTAAAATGGCTGGATATACATTAGGTGAAGCCGATATCTTAAGAAGAGCAATGAGCAAAAAAAAAGAAAGTGTAATGGAAAAAAATTATGCAAAATTTATTGAAGGTGCTTTAAAAAATGGTTACAGTCTAGAAACAAGTAAAAAAGTATTCGAAGACATTAAAAAATTCGCCCAATATGGATTCAATAAATCCCACTCAGTCGCATACGCTTATCTAGCATACCAAATGGCTTATATTAAAGCTCACTATAAAGAATGTTTTTATGTAAGTTTATTAACCTATTTTAATGCTGATGAAAAAATAAATAACTACATATATGAAGCAAGAATAAGCGGTGTAAATATAAATAAACCAAACATAAATATAAGCACAAATTTATATGAGGTAAAAGACAATAAAGTATATTTGCCATTAACAAGTATCAAAGGAATAGGAACTGGTTTTGTAACAAATTTAGTAGAAGAAAGAAATAAGAAAAAATTTCAAAATATATTTGACTTTGTCAAAAGAGTAAAAACCAATAAAACAATTTTGGAATCATTAATATCAAGTGGAGCATTTGATTCATTTGAATACAATAGAAGAACCCTTTTATCAAATATAGAATTAATATGTAATTATTCTGAACTAGGAGATTTAGTAGATGACTCATTCTTTGAATTAACAAAATATGAAGAATTCAGTAAAAAAGAAATAATGATGCTAGAAAAAGAATATTTAGGATTAACAATCGGACAAGATTTAATAAATGAATATTCAATAAAATATAAAAATGCAATAAATATAAGTGATATTGACAAATATTTTGATAAAGATGTTGACATAGTTACAATGGTAACAAAAATAAAAAAAACAAAAACAAAAAAACAATTTTTCTATTGCATATACCACCTTTCTTTGGTACTATAAATAGGCACTTCTTGAAGACCTAAAGATGTCTAAACAAACATCTAATAAATCTTCAAAAAGTTATTGACATTAATACTTAGATTTGTTAGTATTAATAGGCACCGTTTGAGATAAACAAAAAGGTGCAACTTGATCTTTGAAAACTGAATAAGAATTAATTAAACAATAAACGTCAATTCATTTAAATTATACTTAAGTTTTATTTAATAAAACTATAATAAAAAAAGAGTCATTTCAAACGGAGAGTTTGATCCTGGCTCAGGATGAACGCTGGCGGCGTGCTTAATACAT
>OIZV01000987.1_pt1 | contig 11083 bp, 11 predicted proteins | sample 1588681 | NCBI WGS metagenome assembly OIZV01 (sample SAMN03283281) | human gut metagenome | biome: human-associated habitat; material: feces | host: Homo sapiens | place: Peru | collected 2012
TAGAAGACGCATATGTGGTCAAGGATACAATAGAGTATGTGTTTGACAATCAAGTACCACTATGGATGTTCGGATTCCTTTATTGACAAAGAAGTCTTAACGAGGTAAGAGAAAATAGGGACGAGCCATTTCCACCAAATCTTCTTCATCGTGGGCATAATTTAACTTACGACACGCTCTCATTGCTGCCCGGAACTATTATCGGACCTATTGTTGTTCAGCAATAAAAACATATCTTTGCTTATTGGAAAGCATCCATAACCAAAACAACAGAAAAAGATCATGGCAAAGAGCAAAATAGACTTTATACTACTTCTCCTTGCGACTCTCTGCTGTTCAATGGCTCACGCACAAAAGCAAGTTTCTGCAGAACTGAGAGATTCCACTGAGAGCGGAAGCGACATCATAAAGATAGTTGGAAATCACTCCAGCAAAGGAGTGGTCAATAACGCCCTTGACATATTGAGCGGTCAGGCAGCCGGTGTCAACGTGACATCCAACGGTCTGGACCGGATGGCTATGCTCAATAGCGTGCGGGTGCGTGGTACGACATCCATTATCGGTGGCAATGATCCCTTGGTGCTGATTGACGGGGTCACTTCTGACGTGCTCACCCTTTCAACCATCTACCCTGCAGACATCGAGAGTTTCCGGATATTGAAGAATGCCACGGAGACAGCAATGTACGGTTCACGTGGAGCGTCAGGTGTGATTGAAGTCAAAACAAAAAAAGGAACAGGACGTGGTTTTCAGATATCCTATGAAGGAAATGTAGGTTTCGAGCGGATGTACAAACATCTGGAAATGCTCAATTCCACAGAATATGTTGCCACCGCAAAGGCTTTGGGCGTCTATTGCAATAACGGAGGGTTCAACACGGACACTTATAAGGTCATTACCCGCACAGGACTTGTGAATAATCACTATCTCGCATTCAGCGGGGGCACGTCTCAGTCAAACTATCGTGCCTCATTCGGCTTGATGGACCACAACACAATCATCAAGAAGATGGACTATGGCGTTTTTGTCGCAAAAGTTGACGTGACCCAGAAAGCCTTCAATAATAGACTTACTGGAGAGTTCGGAGTATTCGGATCGTCGTTCAAGAACCATGATATCTTTGACACGCAGATGCTGTTCTATTCCGCAGCATGCCAGAATCCAACTTTCCCTGCCGGAACTGACGAACATGGGAACTGGCTAAAAAACGAATCCGCAACGCACATCAACCCGCCAGGAATAGTGCTTGAAGAGAAAAACGACTCCAAGGATTTGAACTTTGATGCCCACATTAAGCTGAGCTACGATATCAATACTGACTGGCGGGTCTCCGCCTTCGGTTCCTACCTCTACGGTTCTACCGAGAACGGGCAATTCTGCCCGACATGGGTATGGGCACAAGGCAACGTGTACCGTGGCGAGTTCAAGAAAGAGGAGTGGCTCGGCAATGTATCTCTGGATTTCATCAAGCAGTTCGGCTCACATAAGGTCTCTGCCGGAGTAAGCGGCGAATACCGCAAGCTGCGAAAGACGGCTTTCTGGGTATATGCCAAGGGCATACCCACAAATAACTTTCATTACGACAATCTGGGCGCGGCTGCTGTCAGACCATATGGTGGAACGGAAAGCACATATGAAGACCAATCTCTGGCTTCGTTAATGGGGAGCATCACATATAGTCTGCTTGACAGATACACGTTGGCGTTGAATGCGCGTGGTGACGGATCGTCTATGGTAGGCGCCAGCAATACATGGGGATTCTTCCCTTCCATATCATTTACATGGGATTTGAAAAAGGAAAGGTTTCTCATCAATGTAAAGCCGCTGTCCATGCTCAAACTCCGTGCTGGCGCAGGACAGGCAGGCAACCTTGGAGGCATCTCTGCATATACCACCATGAACACCGTAAGGCAGACCGGCATTGTCCCTATCAATAGTTCGCCGACAGTAACACTTGGCATGGTGAGAAACAACAATCCCGATTTAAAGTGGGAAACGAAGACGACATTCAACATCGGTGCGGACATGGGGCTCTTTGCCAACGGTCTTATACTTACGGCGGAGTATTACTTTTCCAAGACTACCGACATGCTCTACGCCTACGAAGTCCCGGTTCCTCCATTTGCATACAACACATTGCTCGCAAACATAGGTTCCATGTCAAACAGCGGATTGGAATTCGGCCTGTCCGGGCAGCCGATAAGAAAGAAAGACATGGAACTCAACGTTAATATGAACCTGTCGTTTCAAAGCAACAGACTAATCTCGCTGAGTGGAAAGTACAAAGGAATGAGCATGTCCGCGGCGAATGTCACCGCCATCGGGGCCTTGGACGGAGCGGGACAGAACGGCGGCGACAACAATGTGGTTTATCAGATAGTCGGACAGCCACTTGGCGTTTTCTATCTGCCACATTGCAAGGGACTCGTAAAAAATGAGAACGGCAGTTATTTCTACGACATAGAGGATCTGGATCATAACGGCAAGGTCGATATAAGCGACGGCGGCGACCGGTACGTCGCAGGACAGGCCACACCAAAGGTAATCCTCGGCTCAAACATCAGTTTCAGATACAAGAATTTCTATGTCTCCATACAGATGGACGGAGCATTCGGGCACAAGATCTTCAATGGAACGGGATTATCATTTACAAGTATGGCTTGCTTCCCGGACTACAATGTGCTTAAGGATGCCCCTCAGAAGAACATCGTAGATCAGAGAGTCTCCGACTATTGGCTTGAAAAAGGTGACTATCTGAACTTTGAGCATTTGACATTAGGATATAATGTGCCCTTGAAAAGCAAGACGTTACGTTCATTGCGCATATCTGGCAACGTAAGCAACCTTGGAACAATTACGGGCTACAGAGGTTTGACGCCAATGATAAACAGCTACGTGGTGAACAGTACTATGGGTATTGATGACAAACGTAACTATCCTCTGTTCCGCACATATTCGTTGGGGTTGAGCATACAGTTTTAATACGGAAAAAGCATGAAGAAGATTATTGAATACATATTGGCAGTACCGTTGATGCTTTGCTTCTGCAGCTGTCTGGATGAACATCCAAAAGACCAGCTAGACCAAGAGGAAATATACAACAACGCAGATAATATATACAAAAATGCAGTAGCTTCCCTGTACAACTACATTGGGAGCAATCAGGAGTCCGAAGGACTTCAGGGAACCTGTAGGGGCATCTACGACTAAAATACGTTGACAACAGATGAGGCAATGATTCCGATCCGTGGAGGAGACTGGTACGATGGCGGCCTGTGGGAAAACATGTATCAGCACAACTGGAACGCCAATGATATCAGCTTATATAATGTATGGAAATATCTCTTCAAGGTAATAGTTATATCCAACCAGTCGCTTTCCGTCATTGATGACCACAAGAGTCTGCTTTCGGCTGAACAGGCCCGTGATTTCACGGCAGAGGTAAGAGCTGTGCGAGCCTTGTTCTACTACTATGCGATGGATATGTTCGGGCGTGTTCCTATCGTGACATCATACGACGTGAAATTGGAGCAGGTAACGCAAAGCGAGAGACGCGAGGTCTTCGATTTTATTTTCAATGAACTGCGGGATGTCGCGCCGTTGCTTGCTGACGAACATTCCAACAAGGAGGGAGACTACTACGGACGAGTGACACGGCCTGTAGTCAACTTTTTGCTTGCAAAACTGGCGCTTAATGCTGAAATATACACCGATGACAACTGGACAGACGGAAAGCGCTTTGATGGCAATGACATCTTCTTTAATGTGAATGGAGAGAAGATGAACGCTTGGAGTGCCGGCAAATATGAAGTTGACAGGACCGCATATTCGGACGGTAGACAAGTTGACAACGACATAGTTCTATTCAGATACGCCGATGCCATATTGATGAAGGCCGAGGCTAAAGTCCGTAATGGAGAAGATGGTTCAAAAGAATTGAATGCAATTAGGGACAGGGCAGGCATGCCGCATGTAAAGGCCAATTTGAGCAACATACTTAAAGAGCGGCTGTTGGAATTGGTATGGGAAGGTTGGAGACGTCAAGATCTCATCCGCTTTGGCGAATACACCAAAGCATACGACCAGAGGACTCCTCTGGAAAACGAGTTCACCGGGTTCACAACTGTTTTCCCGATACCACAAAGATGCCTGGATTTAAACAAAGGGTTAAAACAAAATCCAGGTTATCAATAGAGAGCAGTAATCATCATTCTCGTATCAGAATGACTTTCAGTCATCTCACTCCGAATGTCCCACGCTGCGGTAATCCCACGTGATGTATTTCTGTTTCAATTTCTGTAAGCCTCCGGTGAACCACGTATGATTTCGGAGCATTGTCACCTAGGCGGTACATTTCATTCCGCCACAGGTGATACATTTCAAAGTGATATGCGATTAAGTCCTACTTGGAACAACGTCGTCGAGTTGGCTCTATTAGCCCCGAGTCGGACCGATTAGTTGCGATTAGCCTCGATTAGTGGCCGACTCGGCCCAAGTTCGAGGAAGAAGTTCGGATATGTCCTTGCCGTCGCGATGACAGTAAGGCAGCTTGCGGAGAACATCCTCCATCCATTCTCTGGGTTCAACCCCTGCAGCCTTGCAGGTGCTTATAAGTGAGTAGACGATGGCAGCGCGGAAGGCAGATGCGTCATTGCCGCAGAACAGGTAGTTCTTCCTTCCCAAAGCCAAGGGCCTGATGGCATTCTCGATAAGGTTGTTGTCGATATTGACACGGCCATCGTTCACATATCGCGAGAGTCTTGGCAGAAGGCTGTATGTGTAGGCGATTGCTGCTCCAAGTTTGCTCTTGGGAAGCACATTGGTGTATGTATCCTCCATCCACTTTTCAAAGTCTCTCAAGGTGGGGTACGATATCTTAAGCCTCTGCTCTTTGCGCTCATCAGGTGAGAGAACGGCATTGTCGGCATCCTCTTCGACCTTGTAAAGCTTGCGGATATAGAGGATGGCCTCGGCAGCCATCCTCTCATCTTCCTGAAGAGCGTCAACGAACTTGCGGCGTGCATGCGCCCAGCATCCGTACATGGTGATGCCCTCCATGCGTTCGAACTGCTCGTATGCCTCGTAGCCGTCACTCTGAACATTCCCTCGGTATCCGCCAAGGATTTCCCTGGCCACATGATGCCCACGGCTGCCCCTGTCATAGTAGAACATGACATCACCCGTGATACCGTCACGCACGCACCACTCATAGCCCTTGCGGGCCTTATGCTTCTCATTGTCTATGACCGGGATGACGCTCTCGTCTATCTGGATGTATTCACTTGAGAGTATCTTTTGCCGCAACCTGTCATATAGAGGTTTTAGCTTGTCCACCGCTTGCTCGTACCAGCCTCCCATTGTGGAGTCACTTATCACTATGCCGGACTCTTTGTATTGCTGTATAAGGCGGTAGAACGGAAGATGATACATGAACTTGCCGATAACGATGTCTGCTAGAACCGATGCCCCGGCCATACACTTTGCAACAGGCGCGAGAGGCATTTCTGCCACAAGGATTGCCCTGTCTTCCGGCTTCTTAGATGCCATGTCAGACTTGGCGATAACCTTGTGCCTGATTGTCTTTACGATATATGTCCTCGCCGGTATCCTTTCGAGTCGTGATGATTCCTCAGTGCCGATTTCCTCATATTCATCCTTGAGGTTTCCGGATTCATCGGTTGTTCCATCAGGATAGACATGGCACTCTTCTACAGGAAGAGCACTGGTGTTGAGATCCCTGCGGGCAGGCTTCTCCTTAACCGTGATTGTCTTGGTGATTGTCTGCTCAGCCGCTGCCATTTCCGCCGCAAGCCGCGCACGCTCTTCATCCGTCATATGCTCCTGCTCAAAGAGGTTGAGCTGAAGCGGGTCAATAGGGAGATGTTTCTCCGACATCTGGCCATACACCTTCTTGCGGAGCCATAAGAGCTGGTCCTGAAGAGACTTGATCTGCTCGTCTTTTGAAGCGAGTTTGACATCCTTTTCGGCCAAGGCTGCGCGGAGTCTTTCAACCTCCGCGAGAGCTGCTTCCAACTGTTCTTCAGGTGACATGACTTACTTTGTTTCAACACTTAAAGATACGCAAAAAGCACGATATACGCAAGTGTATGGCCGATTTATATTGATTGTTTTCGCAACTTTTTCAGTGTTTCAAGACGTTGCTTGCGACTGTCCGCTTGCTCCATGATACCTTCAACCATGAGCACAAGATCCCGCCATTCAATGGCTCCGGTGAGCTCATCCTTTCCCACATTGGATGGGGATCCGAACGTGCCGGCCTCCAAAAGTTTTGAGTATATCACCATGCCTCCCGGCTCCCAGTGAAGCAGCTTGATTCGATTCCGGGAACGGTTCATGAAGATATAGACATCTCCGTTGCAAGGATCACATCCAAGTACATTGGACACGATGCCGCTGAGGGTGTGATAACTCTTTCGCATGTCGGTGGGCTGGTTGTACAGCATATACCGCATGCTGTCGCTCAAACTGAACATATTCAGGCACCCTGGATGATTGAACTTAGAAAGGAAGCATCAAACTCTCCCTGGATACGCATCAGTGCGCCACTCGGTGTCCTGAGTTCAATGCTCATCATTTGAGCTCTGGTATCTAACTTCTTGGACTTTGGCCTGCGGCCGGTTGTTGATGCAAAAGCTGGCACTGGAACAAATGTCCCACCAGGAACCAGTTGCAAGAACTCTCCACCGCAAGATTCGGCTTGTGCTTGTTGTTTAGCATATCTGGATTTTGCATCATAGAACCGCCATGGAGCGATTCCAAGTTCGGCCAACCTGTCTTTGTGGGATACTGTGTGTTCTTGGCAGTAAGTCATTATCTCTGCCACTTCTTCGCGTGTCATCATAATTCAATAGATTTTTACGCAAAGATCGGGCAAGGAGATCAAGATTCTATGACGGGGTTTACCGGAGGCTTACCAATTTCTGGCGGTCGTCCAGACTTATGTTGTCCTGACTGACCACCTCCTGCGGCCATCCGTCATTGAAATAACTTATGCTGACATATGAGTTATACACTCCGTCCGTGGTCACCTGACTGTCAAATTCGGTATCAAGACCTTCCCGAACATCCTTTGCGGACTCCTCATCAGCGGAATACTCTATGAGATTTCCGAGCAGCACCTTTATGTCCTCTCTTGGAATATACGAATAGCCGTCTGCGGATATGCCGTATTCATACGCATCCGGATCAAGCCAGAAATTTATCTATATTGATTATCAATATATTATGCAGAAAACAATGAAATTTACACAAACAAACCGCACCGTCTGAGACGGTTTGAGGCGACAGGAGGAAATGGTGGACAAACAAAAAGCAACAAGTTTTGATTATATGAAAAAATTATTTCAATTTCATTGCTCTAAGTTGTCCAAAATGCTTTTTGTCTAAAACCATTTGATAAAATTCAATTGGCTTTGTAGTAAATACATTCCCTTCTATATCTTTTTGAACGAACTGTTTTGAACTCATAATATTTAATATGGTTTCTTTATCCTTATCCGAACATTTCAACCCAAAATAGATAGCTTCAATACAATTGGGAATATTAATTGTACCATAAGTATCTTGATTATTCAAGTCGTAAAGAAGAAGACGTAATTCGTTTTCATATTCCCAGTCCTTTCCTTTCAGAAAAAAAGCATCTTCTAAGTTTATGGCATCTTTATTTGAGTATTTACTCATTTCTCCGTTAGAATATTTTACATCTTTGAAATAGGCAACGATGCCATTGTGATCACCAGCCAATTTCGTAATAGAATGATGAAAATGATACTTGATGCATATTCCTTTATGCGAGTCGGCATAATGAGCCCACATCAAAGTATTCAAAAATTCTTTTTTGTCTTTTCTATGTTTCTTTTTATTATTAACAAATTCACCATTCCCATTATCTAATCTAAAATAAGGCAAATTTATATTATTTGTGAAACATGCAATTTTCAAACAATCTTTATAGGCTTGTAATTGTAATTTTGAAATATCATCTCCATTATTCAACAATTCTCTTATAGGACAATCAAAAGGGTCGTTGAATGTAGTAGGCGATGATAGATTCAATTGTTCGTTTACCAATGACTGATATAGAAAGTTTGTACATTTTCTAAATGCAAAAGCAGTCGGACTATATGCTGTATGACTTGATGTAATAATCAAATAATAAATATACTTTTTGAATGCTTCAATAGCTCTGTTGTCATAATTCAATTTATGCCAGCACAATCCGAGATTTAGAAATAAAGTTTGTTTTATACCAAACTTATATTTGACATTATCATCTAAATCAAAATCACCAATCAATTCAGACAAGCGTATGATATCCCGTTCATTTATATCTTTTAATTCATAATACCCAACAGAAAGTATTATAAGTGCAAGCCCATATTTTGACAATCGTTTTGGTGTTTCATCATCCATATATTTCGTAAAATGTTTCCAATTTTCGTCAAATTCGGCTATCACTTGTCCGACATTTTCTGCTGTTACTTTTTCGTGATATTTTTGCACGTATTGTTCAAGCGATGATATTTCCATATTTATTGTTTTTTTAAAGTACATAAATTCAATACAAATATAATATTTACTTTGTCTAAAACGCAAAACATTGAAATAATAGAAGAAATATTTGACATTATACCTTATAATATTTGAACTGTTGTTATCTTTGTAGTATACAGATAAAAATATGACACATGAATAGAGAGATGAATCGGCTAAAAGTAGTACTTGCTGAAACGAAACGAACCAACCGTTGGCTGGCAGAACAATTAGGGAAAGATCAAGCTACAGTCTCGAAATGGTGCACCAACACCAGTCAGCCGAGTCTTGAGACACTATTTCAAATTGCTGAAGTATTGGGCGTGAAAGCTCAAGATTTAATAAGTAAAGATATTTCTAATGACCATGAATAAAAGACAAAATATAGATAACAACATTGTAGCAGATATCGCAGCACGTATCGAACGATTGATTATCGATGCTCGAGCCAACGTGGCTCGGTCAATCAATCTTGCAGAAGTCATCACTAAATATGAAATAGGACATGTCATTGTAAGTGTTGTGCAAGAAGGAGAAGAACGTGCAGCATACGGCAAACAATTATTAAAAGGCGTATCAGAGATATTGACAGAACGATTAGGTGATGGCTGGTCTGTAGAGACATTGAAAAGATGCCGCAAATTTTTTATTATGTATTCGGCAAAAGAGATTGGCGCAACAGTGTTGACCGAAGCTCTGGACAACAATTTGGTCAACGCCGTTGACCAAATCCAAAAAGCTATGACAAAATCAAGCAAATCGCCTATATTATATCCTTTTACACTTTCATGGTCTCATTATCTGGTGTTAATGCGTATTGAATCAGACGAGGAACGCCACTTTTATGAAATTGAGTGCCAAAAACAAAACTGGAGCGTTCGTCAATTGCAACGGCAATATAGTTCAAGCCTATATGAACGCTTAGCCTTAAGCCGCAATAAAGATGAAGTCATGCGGCTCTCCCATGAAGGACAAACAATCAATAAACCTGACGACATCATAAAAAATCCTTTGACATTAGAGTTCTTAGGTCTAAAACCGGATGCGTCTTATTCTGAGACCAAGCTGGAAAATGCCATAATCGACAAGATGCAACATTTTCTGTTGGAATTGGGAAAGGGATTTTTATTTGAAGCCAGACAGAAACGATTTACATTTGAGGAAGAAAATTTCTATGTAGACCTTGTATTTTATAATCGTCTGCTGCAATGCTATGTCCTGATTGATTTGAAAGTAGGAAAGCTTACACATCAGGATTTGGGTCAGATGCAAATGTATGTCAATTATTATGACCGGTATGTGAAGCAGGATTTTGAAAAGCCGACAATTGGCATTCTGCTTTGCAAAGAAAAGAAAGATGCATTGGTAGAATTGACGTTGCCAAAGGATTCCAATATATATGCCCAGCAATATGCCCTGTATTTGCCAGATAAAAAGTTGCTCCAGAACAAGCTACAAGAATGGTTAGAAGAACAGGAAGAATAAAGTTAAAACAATATAATCGTAGCGGATAATGGACAAGGTCATACATTCTCATATATTCACCAACAAGAACGGCAATACCCTCATGCGCGAATTTGAAGGTGTATTGAGCAACAACCCAACGATTAAGAACCTAGATGCCGTTGTAGGTTTCCTTCGTGCATCAGGATATTTTACACTAAGACCATTTCTTGACAACATAAACAAAGCCTGCGTATTGGTTGGGATAAATGTGGACAAATACATAGCAGAAGCCGCCCGACAAGGAAAAATATTCTTCGGAGCAGAAGATGAAGTAAAAGAAGATTGTCTCAGGCAAATCCGCAATGATATAGAACACGCAGGCTACAAGGAAGAAATCGAGCAAGGGATTTCCCAGGTTCAATGATTTTGATTGACGGTACTGCCTGCCTGATGCATTGGACTCCGGCCAAAGCCCATATGCATACTCTCCAGATTTCTTCCGCAGAGGCTGTAAACCAAGCACTTGAAGGTCTGGTAGAGGCGGAGCGTTCTGGTGCAAGTATCTGGCTCGGATGCCATGGCGGTGTAGCTCATAAGGAAGACATTGATTTCAGAATTTCTTATCTTACAAAGGTTCGTGAACTCCTTGAATCTCATCCAGATGCTGCGACATTCGCCACAGAACTCAAATCCGCTTATCCGGCCCTGCCTGGCGAAGAAGGTGTAGACGCTCTTGCTCAGGCACTTTGCAAATAAGAGCAAATAAGATTTAAAAAATATTATTGTCGGTCGTTTCTTTTCAGAAGCGGCCGATTCGTCGTGAATTTATGCTACTTTTGCACAGGAAAACGCAAATTATGGATAGAAAGACAATTCAGGATGCGACCTTTCCCAAATGTCCCATCCGCAACATACTCGCCCGCATTGGCGACAAATGGGCAATGTTGGTTCTATATACTCTTGAACAACATGGCACGCTACGGTTCAATGACATGTATCGTTGCATCCCTGACGTTTCCCAAAAAATGCGGTTCTTCCGCAATTTAGTTGAAAGACGGAGTTTGTACTGTTAGCAAAGGAACCT
>OIZV01000990.1_pt1 | contig 11074 bp, 9 predicted proteins | sample 1588681 | NCBI WGS metagenome assembly OIZV01 (sample SAMN03283281) | human gut metagenome | biome: human-associated habitat; material: feces | host: Homo sapiens | place: Peru | collected 2012
ATATTAGAATAAGGAAGGGATAATTATGAGTAAAAAATTTCCTATTAACTTCAAAAAGGGTAATAATAATTTAAGTATTAAAAAAGAAGAAAAAAATAATGTGGATGAATTAGGATTAAGTACTTTAAAAAGTAATGAAAAAGAAGGATATAGTCCATTAAATGATGATATGAAAACACATTATGCTAACATTAATGATTTAATAAATAATAAAAAAGAGGATATTCCTGCTGTTAGCGAAGAAGTAAAAGAAGAAGTAGGAGTTAATAATGATATAGATAATAGTAATATTAATAGTAATAATGATATTGATAAAACAACTGTTGTTTCTTTAGATGAAATTGATAATGAGTTAGATAAAATAAATAAAAAAGAGCAACCTTTCTTCTTTAATAATAATTTTATGAATAAAAATAAGGAAGAAGAGAAAAAAGAAAATAACAATATAAATAATACTATATTTGATAATGTAAGTATAAGAAATACTGCTAATAGATTAAATTTAAGAAGTGAGGCTTCAGTAAGATTTGGTAAAGGACTTAACTATGAATATACACTTCTTGCCCTTAATAGAGCATGCCATTTATTAGAAAAATATGCTAATGCCAAAATATATGATGGTATAGTGATGTATGATAATATTGATAAAACACCAAAAGTAGTTACATTTAAAAAAGATGATATTAATAAAATGTTAGGTATTGATATAAGTACTTCAGATATGGAAAAAGAACTTGATAGATTAGATTTTAAATATACTTTAGAAGATGGCATATTTACTTGTACTATTCCTAACAGAAGACTAGATATTGATCCATTTGTTAATGATTTAGCAGAAGAAATAGGTAGACTTTATGGTTATCATAATTTAAAATCAACTCTTCCTAAATTAGAAATAAAACAAGGTGGTTATGAAAAAGATGTTAAATTTAGAAAAGACATAAGTAAAAGATGTAGAGCTTTAGGACTTAATGAAGTAAAAACATATACTTTAACTTCAATAGAAATGGCAGATAGCTTTAAATATAAAGATATTAAAAATATATATTTACCTAATCCAATGAGTATAGATAAAAGTGTTGTAAGAACAAGTTTAATTCCTTCGTTATTAAATATATATGATTATAATAAAGCAAGAAAGCAAGATAATATTTGTATTTATGAAATAAGTAAAGTATATGATGAAAACTATAACGAAGACACGCTACTAACTATTTTAATGAAAGGTAATTTAGTTACTACTTCATGGAATAGTAATAGTTTAAAAGTAGATTTTTATTTAATAAAAGGAATAATAGAAAATATTTTAGATTATGTAGGTCTTAAAAATAGATATAGTTTTGAAAAAGATAGTATTAATGATATACATCCTAAAATTGGAGCAAGAATATTTGTAGATAAAAAAGAAGTAGGAATTATAGGTAAAGTTCATCCAAGTATTAAAAAAGATGATATTTATGTATGTGAAATATCACTTAAAGATATTATGATAAATGTAAAGCCTATAAAGTTTAAAGAAGCAAGTATTTATCCTGAAATAGTAAAAGACGTTGCTTTTATAATAAAAAAAGATGTAGAACAAAAAGCATTATATGATGTAATTAAACATGCAGGGTCTAGACTTCTTACTAATATTGAAGTATTTGATGTATATACAGGCACTAATGTAAAAGAAGATGAAAAATCAATTGCATATAAATTAACATTTAGTGATAATACAAGAACACTTGAAGAAGATGAAGTCATGGAAGTATTTAAAAGAATTATTGATGAAGTTACAGCTAAATGTAATGCTGTATTAAGAGATAAATAAGATCATAAAATTATGATCTTTTTTCTTTGGTAAAAATTACCAACAATATTTTTTATATTATTATGATAAAATAAAATTATATAAAGCACCCCCCCCAGGTTGTCAATATTTTTTATACATTTTAACAAACTTTTTAAGGTTATTTTATTATAATTTTATTTTATCATAATAATATAAAAATTATTGTTGGTAATTTTTGCCACATTTATTACAAATAAAAAAAGATACTACATAGCATCTTTTCTTGAAAAGTTTAGTCTTCCTTTATTATCTGTACCAATATATTTAACTACTATTTCATCGCCTTCTTTAACAACATCTTCAACTTTATTTACACGATCTTTAGCTAGTTTAGAAATGTGAACAAATCCTTCACAACCACTCCAAACTTCAACAAAACATCCTGCTTCGATTATTTTAACTACTTTAGCAGTATAAATCTTTCCTTCTTCTACTTCACGAGTTATATCTTCAATCATTTTCATTGCTTTATTTAAAACTTCAATATCTTGATGATATAAAAGAATTCTTCCTTCATCATCAATATCAATTTTAACTGCATTTTTATCATTAACACTAACAACATTACTTGCATCTTGTATAATTTTTGTTATTACTTCTCCACCACGACCAATAACTGCTTTAATTTGATCTTCACGAATTTTCATTTGTTTAATCTTTGGTGCATATTTAGATAATTCTTTTCTTGGCTCTGTAATAGCAGTTTGCATATTTTCTAATACTTCAAGTCTAGCTACTTTAGCTTGTTCTAATGCTTCTTTTAAAATTTCTTTTGTTATTCCTTTAATTTTTATATCCATTTGTAAAGCACAAATACCATTTTTAGTTCCTGCAACTTTAAAGTCCATATCACCATAATGATCTTCAGCACCTTGAATATCTGTTAAAATTGTATAGTTTCCATTTTCATTAGTTATAAGTCCCATAGCTATACCTGCAACCATATCTTTAATTGGTACTCCTGCTGCCATTAAACTCATACATCCAGCACAAATACTAGCTTGTGAACTTGAACCATTACTTTCTAATACTTCACTTACAACACGAATAGTATATGGAAATTCTTCTTCACTTGGAATAACTTGTGCTAAGGCTTTTTCTCCTAAAGCACCATGCCCTATTTCTCTTCTTCCAGGTGTTCCATATCTTCCTGTTTCTCCTACTGCAAATTGAGGGAAGTTATAATGATGCATAAATCTTTTACCTTCTTCATCACTTAAACCATCAAGTATTTGATATTCATTAATAGATCCTAAAGTTGTAACACTTAATACTTGTGTTTGTCCACGAGTAAATAAAGCTGATCCATGTGTTCTTGGTAAAATATCTACTTGTGAATTAAGTGGTCTAATTTCTGTTGTTTTTCTTCCATCTGGTCTTATTTTATCATCAGTAATTAATCTTCTTATTTCTTCATATTCTATATGTTCTAATACTTCATTAACTTGCTTAATTACCTCATCTAATTCTTTTTCACTTAAATTATTATATAATTCTTTAAATGTATTTCTAGTTTCTTCTTTTAATTCATCTATTTTTTCTTGTCTAGCAAGTTTTTCTTCTATTTTAATAGCATTAACCATTCTTACTGTAATTATATCTCTTACTCTACTATTAATTTCAGGATCAATTTTAATAAGTGGATAATCTTTCTTTTCTTTACCTACTTCTTTTTCAATTTCTTCTTCAAATAAAATTAATTCTTTAACTGCTTCATGTCCGAACATTAATGCTTCAAGCATATCTTCTTCACTAACTTGTTTAGCACTAGATTCAACCATGTTAATTGCATCTTTTGTTCCTGCAACTGTTAAATAAATATCACTTTGTTCTTGTTCTTCTGGTGTTGGGTTTATAACAAACTTACCATTAATTCTTCCTACAACTACTCCTGCAACTGGTCCTTCAAAAGGTAAATCACTAATTGTTAAAGCAAGACTTGATCCAAAAAGTGCAGTAAGTTCTGGTGAATAAGCAGTGTCAACAGATAATACTGTATTTATTATTTGTACTTCATTCTTAAATCCTTCTTTAAATAAAGGTCTAATTGGTCTATCAATTAATCTTGCTGCAAGTGTTGCTGCCTCAGTTGGACGACCTTCTCTTTTTATAAATCCTCCAGGTATTTTACCTACTGAATATAATTTTTCTTGATATAAAACCATAAGTGGAAAAAAATCTCCTGTTGTTGGTTCTTTACCATTAACTACCGCTGTTAAAACAACAGTATCACCATATCTAACTAAACAGGCACTATTTGCTTGTTTTGCTAATTCTCCAATTTCTACTACTATTTTTTTTCCATAAAATTCTTTTTCAAATGTTCTTTTCATATTTCCTCCATTTTTACTAAAAATAAAGACACTAAAAAATAGTGCCTACATTATTTTCTTAATCCTAATTTTTCAATAGTTTCACGATATTTATTAACATCATTATTTTTTAAATAATTAAGTAAATTTTTTCTTTTACCAACTTTTTTTAATAATCCACGTTTTGAATGATAATCGTGTTTATGTTCTTTTAAATGTTCTGTTAAATTATTAATTTCTTCAGTAAGAATAGCTACTTGAACTTCAGTTGAACCTGTATCTTTAGCATCTCTTGCATATTTTTTAATAATTTCTTGTTTCTTTTCATTACTTAAAGCCATATTATTACCTCCTTATAAAATTTCACCAATTTCTTAGTTATCAAGGTTTTTTAGAAACCAAGAAATGGAACATCATTAATATACTATATAATTTATAATATTGCAACTATTTTTTATCTTTTTTTAAAATTTATGTTTACAATATGGACAAACTTCTAAAGAACTAAGTATTTTATGACCACATATATTACAAGTCTTAACTCCTTCTTCTTTTATTTGTTCTTTTATAGCATTTACTTCTTCAAGTAAATTATCTTGCTTTTCTTTTATTTCTTTAAGTTCTTCTTGATTAGTTAAATCATTAACATTATCTGGAATTATACTAATAGGTTTAGTTACATCAAGTAATTTACTTTTTTTATCTTCAATTTCTTTTAATTGTTGTTCTATTTTATCTAAATCCACTTCTTCTTGATTTTTATTTTTTATAATATTTGTTTTTACTTTTACATCTTTTTCTTTTGGTTGTTTAGGATTATCTTTATTTTCTTTTATTTTACTAATTACAACATAAACAATTAATCCTACGATAGATAAAATAAGAATTGTACCTATTATATATAAAAATATTTTATTTTCTTTTTCAATAACTATTTGATATTCTCTAGTTGAACCATCTTTACTTGTTGTATTAATTTTTATAATACTTCCATCTTTTAAATCATTATTTCCTGTTATTTTATATGAAGAAGTTGGATCTTCTAAAATAACTTCAATATTAAGTGTTTTTTCTTTTTCTATTTTTAAACTATAAACTTGTTTATCTTTACTAAAATTAATATCATACCCTTTAATATTTAATTCACTAATATCAGGATTATTTCCAAGAGTTTCTCCCTCTTTTAATCTTGTTACAACTAATTTATACTCTTTTACATCACCTTTTTCACTAGTTACTTTTAAAGTAATAATATTTTCATTTTCTTTTAATTTATTAACATCTCCAAGTACTTCTACTTTAGCATGTTCTTCTTCTGTTTCATATTTTATATTTAATTTAGTAACATCATATAATACTTTCATTTGATATTCTAAAACATCACTTTTAAATTCTTTATTTAATTTACCTTCTTCTATTTCAAGACTTTTTAAATTATTATTTGTACTTCTTGTATCTTGTCTATTAACAGTTATTACATAATCTTTACTATTTCCATTTTCTGCTACAACAGTTATAGTAAATTTATTTTCACCAAATTTTAAAGCATAATCTTTAACTACTCCCGTTACTTTTTGTGTTTCATTATTTTTTACAGCATTAATTGTTATTTTATCAATATCTTTAGTTACATCAACATTATAACTTCTAGTAGACGCAACATAACTCGGATTTAATTTTCCACTTGAAATAGCAATATTTTTTAATGTTGTATCGCTATCACAAGTCCTGTTAATAACAAGTTTATATGTTGTTGTTTTTGTTTTATCTTCACTAGTAGTAGTTATATTAATATTATTAACACCACATGTTAAATTTTTAGTTCCTATTCCTGTTACAGATACAGTATTAGATTTTTCAACAGAAATATTAATACTACTTTTCTTAGTAATATTAATTGTATAATTAGTTGTATTAGGGGCAAAAGTAACACCATAAGTATTAATATTTTTATCATCTAACTTTATATTAGTAAGAAAGCTATTATTATCAAGTACTTTAACAGTTGTACTAACTTCACTTATAGTTACTTCATTATTTTCATCATCCATTGCTTTTATATCTTTAAGTGTTATTTTACCAGTCCCTGCTTTTTCTAATGCTAAAACTTGTACTTTTTTTTCAAAAACATCAGATATAGAACTATTTTCTTGAAAAGCATTTGAAGTAGAAGAAAAATAAGTTCCATCCCCAGTTAAAGATGCTTCAAATGATTTTATCGTACCAGTAGTTACCGTAAGTTTTACAGTACAATCTACATTACTATTTTGTTTAACTTTCCCTTCACAAGTTAATGTTGCTTGTGCTTCTGCTAATGCATTAATATTAAATGGAATAAATAAAAATAATCCAATTAATAAATATAATATTTTTTTCATACATATCCTCCATACCAAACCCTAGTTTATACATAAATTATAACAAAATATATTATATTTGTAAATAAAATAACTGTTTATTTACATTTTAACTAAAATAACATCTACCCCTATTGTTTCTATCTTATCCCATGTTATTTCTGTTTCAATATCTTTCGAAGAAAATCTAAATAAAGTTTTTTGTTGTTCTACGATTAAAGATAATAAATTACCTTTTTCATCTATTTTAACATCTATAATATTTCCTATTTTATTACCATTTAAATCTATTATATCTTTATGTTGCATCTCTGATAATCTCATAATACCACCTATTTAATTTTATTGTAAAAAAAACAATTCTTTACAATTGTTTTCTAATTCTTTTTAAAGCAGTCTTTTCTAACCTTGATATTTGAGCCTGACTTAATCCTATTTCATCTGCTATTTCCATTTGTGTTTTACCTATAAAAAATCTGTTTTCTAAAATAAACTGTTCTTTTTTACTAAGTTTATTAATAGCTTTTTCTAAAGCTACTTTCATATCAACATCACAATTTGATTTTTTATCTTCTACTTGATCGAATAAATATATTGTATCTCCTCCATCATTATATATAGGCTCAAATAAACTAACCGGAGAAATAAGAGATTCTAACGCTACAACAATATCATATTCTTCAATTCCAAGTATTTTAGCAAGTTCACTATTTGTAGGTTCTACACCATTTTCCATAGTTAATCTTTCTTTTTCTTTTAAGACTTTATAAGCAGTATCTTTTATACTTCTACTAATTCTAACAGGATTATTATCTCTTAAATATCTTTTAACTTCTCCAAGTATCATAGGAACAGCATATGTTGATAATTGTACTCCTAAATCTATATCAAAATTATCTATTGCTTTAACAAGACCAACACATCCAATTTGAAATAAATCATCCATATTTTCACCCTTAGAATTAAATCTTTTTAAAATACTTAAAACAAGTTTTAAATTTCCTTTTATTAACTCTTCCCTAGCAAACTTATCCCCATCTTTCATTTTTAAAAACAACTTTTTTGTTTCTTCACTAGTAAGTACTTTTAATTCACTTGTATTTACCCCTGTTAATTCAACTTTATATTTAGCCATAAAAATATCCTTTCATATCTATAATGATATAAAAAGATATTATCTATTCATTAATATTAATAATATTTTTTCTATTATTTAAATATAGTTTTAATAAATAAATTAATATTCCTATAAAAATAATAATTAAACTATATTTAACATAATTATTTTGTTTTATAAAGCTTATTAAATTAAAGTTTATTTTTCTATCTAAATATATATTATCTTCTTCAAGTAAAGTATCTTTATAATATATCTTTATACTTCCTATTTTAGAATTTATTTTATTTTTATATGATATATTATCTAAAAAGTTATATTCTATCTTAATATCATCTTTATTATAATTATTCTCTAAATAATAAGAATATTTTCTTTTAGCATAAATAGGTATTTTATCTTCTTTAAAATATTTAGTTTTTAAATAATAAATTACTTCACTACTCTTTATTATCGTGTTGTAATTATAATTATCTCTATAATATTTATATAAGTTTAAAGCATCCTTTATTTGACCATCTTTTGTTTTAGAATTAGTTGTAATAAGCATGTAATTAACATCTTTTAAAGAAATAGAAGCCATACAATAACCAGATAAAACTTCACTACCAGTTTTTCCTCCTGTTATATTAGTTAAACTTAAATTATATTTATTAGCATAATATTTTATCGTATGATTTAAAGTAATATTATCATGAGTTTTATATGTAAAAGTAGTTATTATTTTTTTAAATGTTTCATTATTAAGTGCATATTTAAAAAGAATTGATATTTCTTTAACTGTTGAATAATTATTAACATTATCATATCCAATTGGATTAGCAAACTTTGTATTATTAAGATTTAACTCTTTAGCTTTATCATTCATCATTTTAACAAAATTACTTACACTTCCTCCGATATTTCTAGCAATACATGATGCTGCATCAGCACCAGATGGAAGTAAAAGCGCGTATAAAAGTTCTTCATAAGTATAAGAATTATTAACTCTTAAACCTGATGTTTGTAAATCATATCTATATACATATTTAAAATCTTCAGTAGTAAGAAGAACTTTTGTACTTAAATCATCAATATTTTCTAATGCAACAACCGCAGTCATTATTTTAGTAAGTGATGCGATATATGTTTTAGAATCACTATTTTTTTCGTAAAGAATTTTATCTTCATTTAAGTTAATCAAAATAACATTATTACTATTTATATTAAAATCATAAGAAAATACACTTAAAGGAAATATAAATAATAATAAAAGTAAGAATAATATTTTCTTCATAAGATTCACCATAATAAGTATATACTATTTGAAAAAATAAATAAATAAGTTATAATAAATTACAGGTGATTTTTTATGAATGATTGTATTTTATGTCCAAGACTTTGCCATGTTAATAGAAATAAAGAAGTAGGATTTTGTAAAGCAAATGATAAGTTAAAAATAGCTAAAGCAGATTTGTTTTATTATGAAGAACCATGTTTTGGTACAAGTGGTGCAATATTTTTTAGTAATTGTAATTTAAGATGTATCTTTTGTCAAAATTATGAAATATCTACAAATAATATAGGTAAAGAAATAACAATTGAAGAATTTAGTAATATATGTATAAATTTACAAAATAAAGGTGCTGATAACATTAATTTAGTTACCCCTACAATTTATGTACCCCTTATTATAAAAGGATTAGATCTTGCTAAGGAAAAAGGATTAAATATTCCAATTATATATAATTCAAGTGGTTATGAAACTGTTGAAACATTAAAATTACTTGAAGGATATATTGATATTTATTTACCTGATTTTAAATATTTTAATAATGAAATTGCTGTTAAATATTCTAAAGCATATAACTATAAAGAAATATGTATAAAAGCTTTAGAAGAAATGACAAGACAAGTATCTAAATGTAAATTTAAAAATAATTTATTAAAAAAAGGTGTGATAGTAAGACATTTAATGTTACCTAATATGGAAAATGATACAAAAGAAATATTAAATTATTTATATAATACATATAAAGATAATATTTATATAAGTTTAATGAATCAATATACCCCAATTAAAAAATTAAAATATAATGAACTAAATAATACCCTTGATGAAAAAATATATGAAAATATGATAGACTATGCTTATAATTTAGGTATTAGAAATTGTTTCGTTCAAGAACAAGATTCCAAAGGTAAATGCTTTATACCTGATTTTACACAAAAAATAGAAAGGTAATCTTTCTATTTTATTATTTTATAAACTAAGTGTATATGGATTATTAATTGTACCATCTCCTCCAGTTACTTTTAAAGTTGAAACTAGATAAAAAGAAGGTCTAACCATACCAGCATAAAGTTCTACTCGGTTTCCATAAGTAGTACCACTATATCCACGGAAATAATCATATGCAGATGTTAATTTCCCCCAACGTCCTAAATTAAACATTTTACAATCATTTCCACAAGATGAAACAGATCCATTTGAATAAGTCCTTGGACTATAATCATATCCTAATGCTGCGGTTATATTTTCATCCTCAGAACCAAGCCAACCAGCTTTATTACAACTACTTCCTGAAGAACAAAAAGCATCACGAGCATCTAACATTCCAATTGTTTTATATGAATTACATGCTGTATATGTAGTGGCACTTGGTGGATAATTATCTGGATATTCATTACTTTTACTTGTACTTATATAACAATCATATTTTATATTTTTTACAACATAATTAGTTAATCCTTTTTGATTAATATATTCATAATAATATGGTGTTACTGTATTTGATACAAACTTTTCTCCAAATTCCATATTTCCTACATTTACTTTATAAGTAGAATTATTATTTAATGCAGATGCTAAACTTGTATATTCCCAAGTCTTTGAATAATTACTTATAGAACTAGGATTTAATGATGGTGATAAATTAACAGCATTCCACATAGCATTTATCCATTTATCTGCTTTTATAACTTTTATCATTCCTGTTGTTGTTCCTATTTGTGTATCATTTGATGTTACTACTCCGATTATTCTATATTTTGTTGTATCATTTCCTAAAGTTACATAATTATTATCAACTGTATTTCCATAAAATCTTGCCATATTATAAGCAGATTCCCCAATTCCTGAATATTTTGAGTTTTCCACCATACAAGTTCCAAAATTTTCTCCAGCACAAATTTTTGATATTAATTTTATTTGTTTACCTACAGTTAGTTCTATTACATTATTACTTATTTTAGCATAACTAAATAAAGCATAACTAGTAAGTCCTACACTTACTAATATAACTAATATTGTAACTGCTAAGAAATAACTATTTATTATTTTTACATCTGTTTTAAAAAAATTTTTAATATTTAAAAAAAGACAGAGATGTTATAAAGTAAAATAAATTTACTACTTTTATTTATAACTTATTGTATATTCTTCTCTTTTGTTTCAATTTATAGTATAATTGTA
>OIZV01000991.1_pt1 | contig 11070 bp, 21 predicted proteins | sample 1588681 | NCBI WGS metagenome assembly OIZV01 (sample SAMN03283281) | human gut metagenome | biome: human-associated habitat; material: feces | host: Homo sapiens | place: Peru | collected 2012
GTACTTTTGACTATTCAGGAGCCTACCAAGAACCAATTAAACATTATAAAGATTATGAAACAGATTTCTAGTGAAAAGTTCGAAAATACAAGAAAGTATTTAGAAAACAGATATGCTGGATTTTTGAAAGGAAAAAATGGAAAACGTCACATCACTGATGATGAAGTCAGAGCATATTTGAATATTCATAGCCATATATAAAACAGTAAGCGATGTTTACAATAGTTGAACCAATTAAACACTAAAGAACATGAAGACAAAGGATGTAACTTTACCAGAGTATATGTTAAGCAGATTCAGAATCGCTTATCCATCAACACCTATAACACTCGCTAAGGTCAATCAATATCTTGATACCGTGGATGATTGGAGAGAACTGAACGACGACCATTTGGCCCTTCTGTATCAATTCAATTGTAGTAGCGCTACAAAATAAAGAGGCAAGACATGACAAAAGAGCAAGAAATCAGAACCCTTCTTTCATTAAAAGGAGACACCTACTTTGCCGAGAAGTTTGGTGAAGACATAGACAAGATGTGTGAGAACATCCACAACGATTTCCCAATTGAGACCGGATGCAACTTTATGTCGAAAGAAAACGCATTGCGTAAATCTCTTGAAAACCAGAAAGCTGAGCAGGAAGAGAAACTATTAAGTTTCGCACAAGATATCATCCTCAGTGTTAACACCTGCACAAGTTTGAGTGTAACAGATGTAGTTAATCAATACATCGGAAAGGACGAGGTTATCAAGTTCAAGCATTCCAGTGGCATCCAACTATCTGATGACGAGTTGGATTATTTAGTGAGCAAACTGAAATAAGTTTATGAAGTAATGGAAAGAGCGCTATGATAAATATAGATTACTATAAATTCACATGCTTTACACCTTATGAATTAAGTGGTGAAGTCTACAAGACACTAAAAGAAGCCAAATCCGCATATATGGAACATCTAAGATGTGGGCATAGGCTTGGTGGGTGCATCTATGGATGCACAGCGAAAGACGACAGTATATCTTTGACTTACACGCCTTTCTATTCAGACACGAAGACATTTGGAAAAACGCGTTATACCAATATCGGACACGCAATAGATAGTGGAAGTTACACGCTGGGATAGAACCATATCGGAGCGACACCGACAGCGTGACAAAGGGTCTCATTTACCCTTGGCAGTCTTATAGTTTTACGGTTAGAAGTTCCCTTTGAGCCGTTTCCTGCCTCACAAACAAAGAAAGGACTGAAAGCGAGAAATCGAGAGGCGCACTCCAAACGCAGCGCGAGAGGCGCTTTATCCTCCTGACAAATCTTGGTAAAGTCGTAAAATTACAAGACGTGAGAAAACACGGCAAACCTGAGTGACATTCAGTTCATGTCACGTTGGAACAAACGTTAAGTACAAGACGACACCTTCATACAGTCCGTTGGGCGAAAACGTTAAGCGCATACTTCATTAATTTAACACGCTTGAACATGGAAATCAAAATAAAAGTACAAAAGAACGATTATGTGCGACCAACAGAGATTCGCACAGAGGTAGTGCAAGCATTATGTGATGCATTTCTTATTAAAAGTTGCTGGAATGTGTTTCATCCGTACAGAGGTTCAGATAATGGATGCCGACCGGCTAACAGATACATCAGCTTGATGTCTCCGAGTTTTAGTAACCGCCACGATACCAAAGGTTGCGTTAGAATACATGGCTGCGAAGTGTCGGCAGCATTCGACGCATTGCGTCAGGCTGGCTATCACATGTACCGCGTTTACGAATATGGCGATTGGATGGGCTATATTTGTGACAAGAAGCCCTTTCATGTAGGAGGTGTTGAAGTTCATACATTCGGTGATTTTATTGACTAAAAACAAATACACTATGACAAGTTTAGAAATGATCCAGTACAAACGCACAGCTGATATGGAAAGCCTGTATCTGATGCTGAACAAAGAGGAGGCCATATACAACCTATGGCACGACACGGCCGAGCGTTTGGCAAGACGTTTGCTTTCAGGCAAAGATGTCAACTATGACGAGCTGGCCGATGAGTATGGCAAGAAGATCGCTTTATCGCTCGACAGGCTCTGCGTCCGCTACCACAAGATTTGCGGCGAGTGGTTGCAACTCACAGAAGAACAGAACATAATTGTCGCTTGGCAGTGGTTCTACAACGACATTATTGAGACTGCGCTTTTCTACAAACAAGAATTGAAGAAGGAGGCCGTATGTACTCATTAGTTGGAGTCGATGGCAACGCTTATGCCATCATGGGATATGTAGTCCACGCCATGAAGGAATGCGGAAAGACGGCAGATGAGGTAAACGAGTATATGAAGCAAGCCAAATCATCTGACTATCATCATTTGGTAATCGTATCGCAAGATATGTGTGATGAGCTTAATAAAATCGCATAGAATACTAATCATTAAGAATCATGTTTGTAGAATTCAAGAACATATACGTACCATTTAACGAGGTATATCCTTTAGCTTACCTTTATTTAGGTAGATACGAGAGCAAAAGCTTTTTGGAGAGCGTAGGAAAATCCAAGGCAGGGTCATTCTCGTCTATTTCCTCATTCCTTGCCGTTATTGATAATGTGCCGCAAAGACATCCCTACAAGTTTTCTTTTGAGGACTATCGTATACTCGACAAGAGCGAAGAAGAGCAAATGTTGGATCTCCTTAGACGATGCAATCTGACTATCAACGACAGAGGGAATTTTTCTTTCATCGACTATAAGAAGATAAATTTTGTAATCGATGGGAATGTCCTTTCCTACGATGAGTTTTGCAAGTACGAGCTTCCCTCTGGGCAGGTGTTCAAGCTGGTACATGATAACGGCTATTCATACATTGGCTCTCATCCGTTTAAAGGCAACGCTAAGGAATACGCCGATGAAGCTATCAGAGTCGCTGAAAAGCTGAGAAATCTTTGGACTGGTTGGATCTATGGGTTTAGACTCACCAAGTATTTCGACATCGATGTCGTCTATGGCAAGAACGAAAGTTATTCGGAGGTTTCTTTCACATAACAAACAACAGTATGAAGAATTATGACTATCTTTCTCTCATAGTAGAGATTTCACCGCAGCATCTCGAAAGCCCCGAAGCTATTGAAGAATACAATATTGTATGCAATTTCAATGCAGAAGGAAAATTCCAAAATATTTTGTTTTTCATGCTGCAATGGGATTATGGAGAAGACACGTCTGACATTACCAAGACGCTGGACTACTATGAAGAAGTCCTTATTGAGAGTGATACGCATATCTTAGCAAGATGTGAATCTAAAAACTTTGGTTGGCAAGGAGACGCGTTCTTCTTGTATAGAAAGGAAAGGGAACATGAGAAACATTAGCTACTCGGCATTAAGCCGAAAGATTCGGTTGTTTGATTACACTGCATTTGTGTACGATGATGGTGCGCAAGTCATGTATTCTGGTGAAAGGATGGATATGTACTCATTGTGGCCATTCCGAAAAGCCGACACCTTCTCCATCTGTAACATGTGCGAGTTGCCGGACATCAAACAGATAATGCAGGACAACCTACTTGCGGAATTCAAGCCTGTGCACAACGAGCAAGACGAAGGCTATGATGCCATGGTAAAAAAGTTCAAGAACAATGATGGAGAGATAGCCATTTGCAAAGAGAACGAAAACATTACATACATGTTAGTTTGGTAATTATGAAATACAAAGTACACATCGAAGAGATATTAGCTAAGGACATCTTTGTAGAAGCAGAGACGCGTCAAGATGCTTACAATTATGTTCAAGACAAGATTTACAAAGAAGAGATCATTCTCTCGGCAGACGATTTTACCGGATGCAGATTTGTGGATGTATTTACCGCAACGCCCGTAGAATGCGAAGAAAGGGATTTTGAACATCTTTAATCTATTTGTATGATCAAATAAAGCCATGAAAGAAAATAACGCATTTAAGGAGATTATCAAGGCCTATCTCGACAAGAGAGCGGCTGATGACGAGCTATTCGCCAAAGACTATGCCAAGCCTAATAAATCACTTGACGACTGCTGCAATTTCATCATTTCTGAAGTAAAGAAGAGTGGCCGCCAAGGCTTTGCCGACGACGAAATCTATAGTTTAGCAGTTCACTACTACAACGAGGAGAAAGTTGAATTTGGCAAACATCAGTGCAAGGTCGTTGTGAATTTGTCAGACCAAACTAAGGAGCGTTTGGAAAAACAGGCTGAGGAGGAGTTCAAGCAAGCAAAGATCGACGAGCTTAGAAAGAAAGACTTGGCCGAGAAGGAACGCTTAAAAAAGAAAGCGGAAGCCAAGAAGAAGAAAGACGAGTCTGTCGGTCAACTTACCTTATTTTAACCAACATGAAGCCAAGAAACAAAACAGAGATAGAGGTACTTGCCCTATCATCAAAATTGTCATTGCTATCTGACAAACAAAGGGCTTGGGCTATCAGCAAATGTACAAGTGAGCAAGACGCTTACGGAAGGTACAATAGGACATCCCGAGGAAGTTTTTATCTGGCTTGCACATTCCGAGGGTGGCAGGTTTTACGATATTTCCAGGTGTTTGCCAAATATCGCTATCACAAGATAACTGACAGGATCATCTTCAAAGAGTGTATGCAGCAATGGATGAAAGATGGTTCGTATGTGTTCCTTGCCAAGCAGCGCTGCAGTGGGTACTACTCAGATGCCTTCTGTGAATTCTCACCAATGGAGGTGAGAGACAATACTTGTTATGGCATGCTAGGAGATCCTCGGCTCTTAGGATGGGATGGTGTCTATATTGCATCATTACAGAGAAAGTACAAGTATGCTTTGCAAGACTTTAAAAAGAAAGTAGATTTCGACAACATCTTGCGAGCCGTAAACGCTCACCCATACAATGAGACCTTAATGAGAAAGGATTTGGAAACTTGGAAAGCCTGCCAGTATCATGGCGCAATTTTTGATCACCAACTTATGTGCGCTGTGAAGGTTGTGATTAGACACAAGAAGGCCTCATATTTGTACGACAGCCTATGGTGGGATATGATAGATTCTTTAAGATACATGAAGAAGGACTTACACAATCCTGCATACATCTGTCCCGAACAACTCCAAAAGGCCCACGACTATTGGCTTTCGTTAGCTCTGTCACGAAAGAAAAAGATGTCGGACAGGATGACGAAGCTTCGACAGATACAAGAAGAGAAGAGGCAGCTTGCTTATATTGAGGAGCAAGCAAGACGCGAAGAGGAAAATAAGAAGCGTGCTAAATCTATTGCTCGCATTTATGTCGCAAAGCGAAAGCCTTTTTTTGACATAGACATAACAGATGGAGTAATCCACGTAAAAGTTCTTAAGACTGTTGATGAATTCTTTGAAGAAGGAAAGGAAATGCACCATTGCGTGTTTTCAAACAGGTACTACGACGTATGCGAAAGGCCAAATTGCTTAATCCTTTCCGCAACAGTCAACGGACAGCGTATGGAAACGATAGAGATTGATCTGTCTACACTCAAAATTATACAATGCCAAGGTAAGTATAACCAAAATTCTCCGTTCCACGACACCATCTTGAAATTAGTAGAAAACAATTCTTGGCAGATCGAAAGCCGGATTATTGACACGAAAAACAAGACAGCTTAACAACAAAGAATATGAAACGAATTACAAAGCAGGAGGCCATTGAGAGCTTTGGCAAGGAGAGTGTGCAGGTCGCCATGTCACAAGGAGCTGAGCCAACAAGCAGGGTTATGTACCCTGCATTCGAGAACCCCGAACACATTGGAAAGGTCGAGTATGCAGGTTTGCCCGTCGCAATGGACAGTTGCAAGCTGACCGCATACTGGTATCTCACACCAGAATATGAGAGTGATACCGACTCCTTCGACTGGGAGAACAATGTGGAGTTCGAGGTCGAGTTGACATTCTAACTATACCAACTGATTTAATAACATCTAAACGTAACACAGCCCTCGACATCACGGTTAAGTCAACTAACATGAGAAAATCAATTGACACATACGTGCTGGGTATTGCACACGACAATGCGGAGTCAATCATCAACGGTTACGACTCTATCGCTGACTATATCATCAGCACGGCCGAGAACGGAACAGGCTACGAGGAGTTTTTCGACAACAACGAGCTCGACGAGACGGGCGAGCCGACCGACAATCAGATTGAGGAGTTGAAGGACTACCTGAATGAGAACTACGGCTATCTGCCAAACCCTCGTGACGGCAAGCGAAGAATCGTGCTTTTCAACATCATCGACTTTGACGAGTTCGTGTCAGAGTTCAATAGGCAGAAGGCAGAGAAGGAGCTCCCCATGCTATTGGAGAGCGCTGAATGTGTGTTCGAGGATGGCAACTGCCTTGTGTGGATTGATGATGATCAGAATGTTATCAACTCTGCTAAGCAGTTTCTTCATAGCAATGGAGTTAAGTTCTTCATCAAGAAGTCATGAACATGATATAGGAAAAGCAACGCAGGTAACACCAGAATAACCTCCTGACTACCATCAGTTTGTTTAGTATTTTTAGCTAGACTTTCTTTGGTATATTTACATATATCAAGTAGCACCTTTGCATATAGATAAAAGGTAGTACTTTTGACTATTCAGGAGCCTACCAAGAACCAATTAAACATTAAAGAACATGAAGACAAGCCCAATTTCATTTAGAGAGCTCACTGATTACAATGATAATAATTCTTGTGTGGTGTTGGCTCTCCTGATTAACGACGAGAGCGAAGTGAACATCATTAACGATTTCCTGGCTAACGAACTTGGTTTCTCAAGAGGCAAGAAAATAATCGGCTATCACCACATCGAAGGCAATGTGAGAGGCAAGGATGGACGCAGCGACTATCTCCTCGAGTTTGACCATCCAGAGATCGCGTTCAACCCTATCGCAAGATTACGCTTCCCTGATTTAAAGTGGACGAGCGATTTTAGGGAGATTTACAAGCAAGACTACATATTTTGTTAAATTATAGTTAAAATATCGAATATATGCTGATATATGCAGTGAATTATTTATTTTTGCGACAATGATTTACGACTACGAGAAACTTCGTGAATTCATCAAAAGATGTAAGTGGCAATGGGCCACTTCGATGATTGATGTTCCTCATGAGTACATCCACAGAGACAAGTGCGCATTGACACGCGATGAGTTTTATTACTTCGTCAGCGCCCAGCGCGAGAATGGTGTCCACGAAAGATGGGGCAGCTATAACTTTCCGTACCTTTACATAGACGGTTACAAGTATTGGACGATGGGCGATCCGTTCGAGACAACCTGGATTCTAAATCGTCAAAAGGTTTTTAACGAGTTCGATCTTTTAGAATGGCCAATACCAAGACATTACACTAATAGAGAAATGAGCATAATGGCTGAAACCATTTTGTTCACATTCAAGGACAAGAAAATATTTGAAGCAGGAATAGGAAATGGCGATTTTGTAAAGTTGGCTAACATCCGACCAGAAAAATACTACGGAGTAGACCCAAGCAAAAAAGCTATTGCGCAGTTTAGGACAAGCGCATCTGGCTTTTATCGTCGTTGCTCAACTAAGTCCTTTGAGGAGTCTATTAATAAATGGCTAAGCGCAGACAGTGTTGTGGTAGCTCTATTTGGCACGGCATCTTACTTTATGTACCAATATCTCGAAAAACTAAACGAAAGCGGATTAGAATACTGCTTAATGTTTTATCGAGAGGACTATACACCAAGCGAGTTCGCCGAGATGCATCATTTCAGATACGATTACGCACAACTACGGACTATGTTTCCAAAGTGCAACGTATATAACCACAAAAAGTACATTACCATTTCGAGTAAAAAATTAATTTGGCAAAAGCCATTAATAGAAAATGAATTATTCCCAGTATGATAAGATAGCAAGTAAGTACGACACTTTGTTTCGTGATGAAACGAGTCTCGTTGAGAACCGCGAGGTGGGAGGAATGCTCCCACCTCTAACCGGTTCGATTTTGGACATAGGATGTGGCACAGGTCTACTCACAGAAATAGCGGATGTAAATCCGGACGACTATTTGGGCATAGACCCAAGCGAAGGAATGTTGGACCAATTCATTAAAAAGCACCCACTGTTTAAACGAAGACTTGTCTGTGAGGCTTATACAGGCCACAACCTTGATTGCAAGGAATTCGATAATGTGGTTGCTATCTTCGGTGCGCCATCCTACCTTTCGCCATACGCTGTTCTATCTATAAAGCGATGCAAGGGACACAAGTTCCTAATGTTCTACAAGGAAAATTATCATCCTGTCACATATGAAAAATGTGATGTGGAGTTTAACCATGTCGTTTATACGATGAGAGAACTATGCGTTATATTTGGGGAAGAAAACGTTTCTGAATATCATAATTATTTAGTCGTTAATTGCGTATGAAATGTGATTTCAAAATCATGGGCGTGGAAAAAAGAATTGAGAACATTAAGCAAACGGTAAATGTTCTCAATTTATCAATGGATGACGTATTCCTTGATAAGGAGATGAGAATGAACCCCCTTAGGTCATCCTTAGATGCACTTCGTATGCCTGTAGAAAAAGGAATCACTCATCGTTGCATATTGCAAGACGACATCATTCTTTCTGATAATTTTTCGGATTTTGTCAACAAACTGATAGCAATAGCGCCCGATGCCATATACTCCTTGTATTCGTTTACAGGCTATAAACCTTACAGAAAAGAGGCGAAAATATTAAAGACGGGAGGGAAAACATGGGGACCAGCCGTGGTTATTCCATTGAAATATATAGAAGGAATATTAGCTTTAGCAAACCCGTAAAAGACAACTATGTGCATGACGATGATTTCTATTCATATTTCGCAAAGAAGAATAAGATTGAAATTTTGACGACATGCCCAAACGCAATTCAATTAGCAAAAGGCCCTCATTTTTTAATCACAAATTTACAAAGACAAGAACATTTTCAGAGAACCCCTTAATATATGACTGGATCTGGGATAAAGAGGACTCTTTATATGTTCATCAAAACATAAAAGATAGTGAAATATTAAAAGCGTAATTTATGGTAAAATCACAGAAAGGTTTACGTTATGATGGCAGTATTGACAAGTACCCCATCACAGAAGGAGAAGTCTATAGTTTAGACAATGGTAGCAAGATCACCATTGCCGATATTACTTTAGGGCTTCCAGAGTTTTCCAAGAACGCAGATTGCGTTTTCATTGACCCCGCAGGTAACGAGGGTGTACTCAAAGCCTATTATACAAAGGCAGAAAAAACCTGTCCTGTGGATAACTTTGACGAGTTTGTAGCTCACATCAAACTATGTGTCGAGCAGATTAATCCAGACCGCCTGTTCGTTGAGTGCTTCTTCGGCAACAAAAAGCAGTTGGTTCCTATGGTTGAGTCGTTGTTTCCACACGTCAAGATTTACGAGAACACTTATTACCACAAGCCAAATTGCAAGTGCTGGATTATCCAAGGTACAAAACAGGAGGAAGATTGGGGCTTGCAGGGAATGGACGAATGGGATGCCGTGTTCAAGATTTGCAAGGATGTACCTTTCAATGCTATTACGGATTTTTTCCTGGGACGAGGCCTTGTTGCACGGGCAGCATTTGCAGCAAACAAGACTTTCTATGGAAGCGATATGAATCGTAATCGTTTGGCTGTTGCTATCAGTGAAGTGGCAAAGCTAGGTGGCGAGTGGAATGTAACTAAATAACAACATCTATGATTAAGCTCTCTCAAATCATCATCCTCAATGTTCCAAAACGAGAGCGTGAGGGTAAGTATCTCAAAAAGCTCATAGAGACAAGCGCGAAGCCTTACGGCATTCCTGTTAGTATCTCTATGGATAGAGGTAAAGGACTTTGGGATAATTATTCCCAAGCGTTGACGCAAGAGGTAGCGGAAGGTACTCATCGCATGATTATCCATGATGACATCACCTTTGATCGCAACATCCTTGCCAAGATTTTACATATTCTTTCTTTTGCTCCTGAGAAAAATGTTATCAGTTTTTACAATCCTACTAATGGCGACTATACTGATTGCTACGCAAAGGGAAAGCACGTTATCTCTACAAAGACAAACTTCTGGCTACAGGCAAGCGTATATCCGAATGATTTAGCAAAGGATTTTGTTGAAACGTCAAACAAAATGACGGATGATCAGACCCGTTACGACGATTCGCGTCTAAAGGCATATCTTCAGGCAAAGGGCATTGACCTGTACGCAATTGTCCCCGGCCTGATTCAACATTTCGGTGCATACAGAAGCACATTCAACAACCCTGGCGCAGTAGGAGGAATACCGAGGAATAGCAAGACTTACGACAATCAGTTTGATGTTGAGTCTGTAGACTGGGAGACTGAGTTCGCTAATCCTTATTTGGCTAAGTCAAGCAAGGATTGGGTTAAGGAAATCGTTAACAAGGAATTTCTCGATGAATACAAAAAAACATAAAGAAAATCTCGCATTGAAATTGGCGAAGGACAATATCGAAGTCGAACAGGTGAAGCCGTTGCATATAGAATACGTAAAGCGTTTGAACTATAAGTATCTGCCTACTTGCCACAAGGATGGCATAAGGTTTATGATTCGCATGACATTCTAATAGAATCGCATATATCAAATTGTCCGCAATAACTGTATTAAATAATAAAAATATAGTTATTGCGGATATTTTTCTTTCAATCTTTCATTGTTTTGCTTCTATTTTTTGTACTTTTGTAACCAAATAGAATAAACGATGAATGTAATAATAGCAGACAATCAGGGTATAACACGTGCGGGACTTTTCTATCTGTTCGCTGAACATAAGGATGCTGAATGTAAGAGTGTGGAAGATAAAGCCGCACTTATAGAGCAACTCAAAAGTTGTCCTAATAGTGTTGTTGTGCTTGATTACACGCTGTTTGATATCAACGATGCCTCAGAATTATTGGTATTTGCTGAGAGATATGTAAATACAAAGTGGCTGTTGTTTAGCGAAGACCTTAGTATCGACTTTGTAAGAATGGTGTTGGCATCATGTCCAAGATTCAGCGTGGTGTTGAAAGAATGCACATTGTCGGAGATTCGTATG
>OIZV01000994.1_pt1 | contig 11056 bp, 11 predicted proteins | sample 1588681 | NCBI WGS metagenome assembly OIZV01 (sample SAMN03283281) | human gut metagenome | biome: human-associated habitat; material: feces | host: Homo sapiens | place: Peru | collected 2012
AAGCTACACTTGGCAATCAGAACCCCACGGGCTTGCCCGTGGGAGTAGTCAGTTAAAAAACAGTTTACCCCTATAGTGGATAAACTGTTTGAATCGCTTCTATGACATGAAGAAAGATGTCATGAAGATTAGAAATATCAACAAGCACATCTCCACACTCTAATGAGTGATTTGCATCACGATAGAGAATAAGTGGAATATGTGCTTCATCACATGCACATTGAATGAGATTCGTCTTGGCCCATGGGTCATTTGTACCATGGAAGGCAATACCATTTAAGCTATACTTGAAAGTTGCAACAAGTGGTGTGAAATAAATAGAATACGCATTCACATGATGTTCTTCATTGAAACGTGCACTAATGGCAGTACCAATACTTTTTGATACAAATAGGATTTCATCATAAGTAGAAAATGGAATATCTTTAAGAATTTCTTCAGCTTGCTTATAACCAATATCTTCAGCCTGCTTAATTAATTCATCTTTATCTTTCATATGAGGAAAGTGTTTATAGTTCACTTCAATGATCTCATAGCCATAGGCTGATAAACATTTTTTAGAGTAGTAGAGGAGTGGTTTATCACAATGATAACCAATTCCAGGAAATAGAACTGCTAGTTTTTTCATCAAATCACCTCGTGTGATTTGATTATAGCACTTATTCACATAATTTCATTGATTTAACGAGAGTTTTATGTTTTACATAATGTTCTTTATCCTCTATAATATAGTTGTATTTTAATGAAAGAAAGGATGAACATAAATGGCAGGAGTCGTTGTTGTTGGAAGCCAGTGGGGCGACGAAGGAAAAGGAAAGGTTACAGATTATCTTGCACAGCAGGCAGATCTAGTAGTGAGATATTCTGGAGGTAATAATGCAGGTCATACTATTAAATTTAATGGCCAGAAATTTGCCTTAAGACTTATTCCTAGCGGAATCTTTACAACGGGTGAAGTTGTATTAGGTAACGGAATGGTTATCAATCCTAAAGCTTTACTTGAAGAAATGAAGTATTTAAATGATGCAGGTATCAAGACTGATAAGATGCACATCTCAGATCGTGCACATGTCACTTTACCTTATCATATTGAAATTGACGAATTAGAAGAAGAAATGCGTGGTGCTGCAAGTATCGGTACAACTAAGAAAGGTATTGGACCTACTTATGTAGATAAATATGACCGTATCGGTATTCGTATTGGTGAATTCATTAATGAACCATTATTCAAGAAGAGACTTGAAGAAACATTAGCATTCAAGAAGAAACAGTATCCTGGATTACAATGTACTGCAGAAGAAATTTTTGAAGAATATAAGGAATATGCTAAAGTAATCAAACCTATGGTTTGTGATACTGGTATCTTTTTAGATGAAGCATTCCAGGCAAAGAAGAAGATCTTATTTGAAGGTGCTCAGGGTACTATGCTTGATATTGATTATGGTACTTATCCATATGTAACAAGTTCTAACCCAGGTGCTAATGGTGTACCATCTGGTGCAAGCATTGGTCCTCTTTATTTAACTGATGTAGTAGGTGTTATTAAGGCTTATACTACTCGTGTTGGTTCTGGTGCTTTCCCTACTGAAATTGAAGGTGAATTAGGTGATTATATCAGAAATGCAGGTCATGAATTTGGTACAGTAACTAAGAGACCAAGAAGAATTGGATGGTTCGATGCAGTTGTCGTTAACCAGTCAAGAAGAATGGCTTCATTAACTGGATGTTCATTAATGTTGTTAGATGTATTAAGTGGTTTAGATACTATTAAGATTTGTACTGCTTACATGTTAGATGGTAAAGAAATTCATGGTTTACCTTCTACAATTGAAGAATTAGCAAGAGTAGAACCAGTTTATGTAGAATTACCTGGCTGGAAGGAAGATATCACAAATGTCACTTCATTTGAAGAACTTCCTGTCAATGCTCAGAACTATATCAAGAAGATTGAAGAACTTATTCACTGCCCAGTGATAATGTTCTCAGTTGGACCTGATCGTACTCAGACAATTGTGCTTAAGGAAGTATTTTAATAAATAAATAGTAAAGGAGAACTTATGAAGAGAGAATTAGTACTGGTTATTGATTTTGGTGGCCAATACAATCAGCTCGTAGCGCGTAGAGTTCGTGAAAGCAACGTATATTGTGAAATCTATTCATATAGGGTTGCTATGCAGAAAATTAAAGAACTCAACCCTAAGGGAATCATCTTAACTGGTGGACCTAATAGCTGCTATGAGGAAGGAGCTGCAACATGCGAAAAAGAACTTTTCGAATGTGGTGTTCCGGTACTTGGCTTATGTTATGGTGCTCAGCTAATGCAGTATGTATTAGGTGGTAATGTAGAAGCTGCACCTACTAGAGAATATGGAAAGACTGAAATCGTTGTTGATACAACTTCACCATTATTCTCAAATGTATCTGAAAAGACAGTATGTTGGATGAGTCATAATGACTATATTTCAGCTTTAGCTCCTGGTTTCAAATCTGTAGCACATTCTGATGAATGCCCAGTTGCAGCATGTGAAAACAGAGAAAAGAACCTTTATGGTATTCAGTTCCATCCAGAAGTATTACATACAGCAGAAGGTAAGAAGATGTTAAGAAACTTCGTAATCGATGTATGTGGATGTTCTGGTGACTGGAAGATGGATTCTTTCGTAGAAGAATCTATTAAAGCAATCAGAGAAAAAGTTGGCGATGGTAAAGTATTATGTGCTTTATCTGGAGGTGTTGACTCTTCTGTTGCAGCAGTCTTATTATCTAAGGCTATCGGAAATCAGTTAACTTGTGTATTTGTAGATCATGGTTTACTTCGTAAAAACGAAGGTGATGAAGTTGAAGCTGTATTTGGTAAAGATGGCAGCTATGACTTAAACTTCATCAGAGTCAATGCACAGGAAAGATATTATTCTAAGCTTAAGGGTGTGACTGAACCTGAAAGCAAGAGAAAAATCATCGGTGAAGAATTCATCAGAGTCTTTGAAGAAGAAGCAAAGAAGATTGGTGCCGTTGATTTCTTAGTACAGGGTACTATTTATCCAGACGTTGTAGAAAGCGGTCTTGGAGGAGAATCAGCAGTGATCAAGTCTCACCATAATGTTGGTGGATTACCTGATTGTGTAGATTTCAAAGAAATCATTGAACCATTAAGAGACTTATTCAAGGATGAAGTAAGAAAAGTTGGTCTTGAACTAGGTATTCCAGAATATTTAGTATTCAGACAGCCATTCCCAGGACCAGGTCTTGGTATTAGAATCATTGGTGAAGTCACAGCAGAAAAGGTACGTATGGTACAGGATGCAGATGCGATTTATAGAGAAGAAATTGCGAATGCTGGATTAGATCGTTCTATCGGTCAGTATTTTGCAGCATTAACTAATATGCAGTCAGTAGGTGTTATGGGTGATGAAAGAACTTATGACTATGCTGTTGCATTAAGAGCTGTTAATACTGTTGATTTCATGACTGCAGAAGCAGCTGAAATCCCTTATGAAGTATTAAATAAGACTATGAATAGAATCATCAATGAAGTACGTGGTGTGAATAGAGTAATGTATGATATTACATCTAAGCCACCTGGAACTATTGAATTTGAATAACGGACATTTGAGTCATGAACCCTTGTTTTATAGGGATTATGGCTCTTTTGTTTTACTCTGTGATGTTAATACGATGTTGAAAAACGACACCATTATTTTTCCTACGCATATTATACTGGAGCGGGGCGCAAAAAGGCAGTGAATAAATTGTTCTTTTGATGTGTGTGTGACTAAGAAACATATTATCGATGAAAAGATTCTTCTATATTTTAAAGATATGAAAATTAATGAAATAAATGCTCCTAATGTCTTGTAATGGCAGAACATATTGATCCATTACAGAAATAGTGATGGCTATGGTTATACAGCGTCACTTGGAATGAAGTAACATCGGAATAGAATTCCGGTTCCAGCTCTTTACGATAGTTATGAGCAGCATGGTAAGATTCCGTAATCTTCTTAAAGCCGCTTCCTTGACGCTCCATATAACCCAACCGTCCGAAAATATCGGCGAGAACAGGATTGCGGCGAGTGGTGGAAATATTGGATATATCTCTTTCCTGTATTCGTGTTCCATCAGCCATGCCGCCGGGAGAATAGATTGTAAGACGGTCATCATATATGTCAATATGAACTTCGCTGCCTAAAATAATCAAAGAAATTCCATAGCTTTATTGCGTCTTAAAATACCATGATTCATGAGGGTAAAATCTCATTTCTAGTGTACAAATGATTAAGTTCCACTCCTAAAACAAAAAGAATATCAGAATTAATATCCGATATTCTTATGAAAATACAATCCTGAACGACTAAATTCCACATTATTTTCGTTTCTTTTTAAAGTGGAATTTAACTTTTCACTTTAGGACTTTATGCATATACGATATAGGTCGCTTACATCCCACCATCCAAAGGGTAGTGGGTTTTTACGCTCCCTTTTTATAAATTTATAATGCTGTTCCTTTTTTAGGAACATAAAAACGATCCATATTAACCTTTTCTAATTTTAGCAATGATACCTTTTTATCAATTCCTCCAGCATAACCTGTCAAAGAGCCTTGAGAGCCTACAACTCTATGGCAAGGAACAATAATTGAAATTTCATTATGACCTACTGCTCCACCAACTGCTTGTGCGGACATTCTTTCTAATACTTTTCTTTTTGCTAAAATATTTGCAATTTCTCCATAAGTCATTGTTTTTCCATAAGGTATAGAACAGAGTATTTCCCATACTTCATTTTGAAAATCCGTTCCAGTAAAGTGAAGTGGTACTTTAAAATTTGGTTCTTGACCACTAAAATAAACATCTAACCATCTTTTTGTATCTTTTAATATTTGTGTTTCTTGTTCCTGGCTTTCTTTATCTAAATGAAGCGCATAATATTTTTGCCCCTCAAACCATAAACCCGTTAATCCTATGTCATCTGCTGCAATTAAGATTTCTCCTAAAGGGGAATGATATTGACTTGTATACTGCATATGCTTTACCTTCTTATTCCTTTTATTTCAGACATTGCACCACCTGCTACTGCCCAAAAATAAATACTGGCAACACTGCCATAAGGACTGAATCTTTTTCTATATTTTTCAAATCGTTTTTTATCTATTTCTTTATGATGATATACCATTTTCATACCTTTTATAATTGCTAAATCTCCATAACTCAATATATTAGGACGTTCTAAACAATGTAATAATATCATTTCTACAGTCCAAACACCTATTCCATCTAGTGAAGTTAATTCTTTTATAATTTCCTCATCACTTTTATTAGAAAAACTATCCAAATCTATATCCTTACATCGTACTTTCTCTGCAAACTTTAAAATATAATCTGCCTTTTTAAAGGTCATTCCAAAAGATTGTATTTTTTCTTTTCCAGCACTAATTAAAGTTTCTGAATCAATTTTTCCCATTTCATTTACCATTTTATTCCAAATTGTTTGTTGTGCTTTTGTAGATATTTGCTGTCCGATAATACTATAAACAATTGAAGAAAATAAGTCATGATTAACCGGTCTATAAAGATGTCCTAATTTATCGATAACTTCTGCTAATTTTTTATCTTTACTTTTTAAATATTCAATTTCTTTTTCACCATATTGAAAATACATAATCTACCTTCTTTCGACTATACCCCAAAATAATCATTCGAGTCAATTGGAGCTTCTTTTCTATCATTCATGCTATATGATTGAGAAGTATTAAGAACTGTAATTTTATAATCAATAAAATCACAATCTCTTCCAACTTTTTGACTTAATCTATGCTCTTTAAAATTTCTCCATACCTCAATACTTTCTTCATTTTCCCAAACTGTCATGCTTAGTATTTTATTTTCTTTCACAAGTGATGAAAATCGTTCGGCATATATAAATCCTTTAACAATGCTGCATTTTTTAAATATTCTTGCTTTCTTCCTTCTTTTAATTCTACTTCAAATAGAACAATGATATTTTTCACTTGTTAATCCTCAAACTTTATTCAATAAAGTTTTTAAATTCTTCTTATTCAATTTAATTATATAAAAATTAAATGAGAAAAATAGTATTATGTTATCCAATCAAGAAAAAATGTATAGAAATGTGACCCTAAGTCATTAAACCTCTCTTTGTTGCATAGTGTATCATTGGTAAAATTAATCTAGCATATGAATTAACTAATGTTTTGTTTATCCTTTTCAGACTGCACATAAATCCTAATTTGTTTACACTCTTTTTTCTGCATGACTTTACCTACAAATAATAGAAAAAAGATGGCTATGACTTACTTTTGAAAAGTAAATAATCATAACCACCTATTTGTTAAAATCATGCTTTATATAGAGTAATCTGTTATTCAAATTCCATAGACCGATTGGTTTAGCACATATTTTAAACCATATTCTCATGTAACTAGTGCTATTTGTGTCATTATTATCGCATTTGCTACTCTCTATCAAATTTATTGTACTCAAAATATACTCACAAAGTGTTTAAACACTTACAACCATATATCATTATATAAAGCGATGCTTTCATTAATGGTGCTCACAAATTCAACATAAGGAATAAGTACAAAACCACACTTATTCTTAAATACGATTTCTTCGTCTTCTTGATCTGACCACCAAGATATTTCAACATTATCACCAAGTCTTCTAAAGAATACATCCGCCAAAATTGCTCCTGAATTAGCATGATGCCAACTATGAGTATATCCCCATTCATTTAAACGAGTATAATAATCTTCAAACTCTTCTTCAGTATTAAAATCATAATCTCTTGCATTGTTATCCAATTCAGCTGCACATTCACCCTCCACATCACACGGAAATGGTACGTCGTTTTTTAACAACACGGGAAGTTCTTTGAAATATTGAACTAATTCATCTAGATTCCATCTCGTCGTTTTAAACGTAGTTTCATTATTGAATTTGAATTGACAGATATTATCGTCGTTTACATTAAAATATATTTCACTAATGTGCTTTTCTTTTGATATTTTCTTGAATTCAATTTTTAATATATCCATGTATCTCAACTCTATTCATTAAATAATATGTAAAACCTATAGTTTTGATCCAAATCTTTCTTCTATCGCTTTTTTGTCTTCTAAATAACTAAAAGAACCATCAATGATAATATCTTTAATACGTCCCAAATCTTCTTTTAGTAAACATTATCAATTGTTCTTGTTGAAGCTAATTCATCTTTATTACTCCATTTTGAAAGATATCTAACTGGTACACATTTTGTTAACCAAACTTTATTTACTGATAGATAAAACTTATATCCGTCCTTCACCATCGATTTCGTATCAACAACATAAACAACTGGTTTGCCATGTCTAGATCCTACTTTAGTTGCTGTATCAATATCGCTAGATAAGTGGACATACAATCTGGATTTTGATATTAATCCTTGCTGATCAATAGAATCTACATATTTTTCACCAGTACCATGCCATAGAATATCGGGTGGAAATGTTTCTTCTAATTCTACATCAACAGGGATTGAATGACCTTGATTGGCTCTTATAAGAGTTTTATCTTCATTAAATGAATAACGCTGTTTGTTATCAGTGTTTACAATTGTTTCTAAATTATCAAATGTAAAAGGATATTCTTTATTAATACCATGAATTAATTCATCAACATTTGCCCATCCATGTTCATCTAGTGAGATACCAATTGTTTCAGGTTTATGTCGAAGTATTAAAGCTATGTATTTACTTATTTCGTTTAATACATTCACTTGTATCACCCCTTTTATAAGTCTAATTATAGCTTACACAAACAAACATGTCTTCCTATAATTTACATTATGAGAAGGTAGCTAATGAAGTTAAATGTATTGAAGACGAAATTCCATTTGATATTCCTGATTCATGGAGATGGTGTAGACTAGGTAATATTTCAACATACTCAAGTACAAAGAAAAAAATAAAAGCAGAAATAGCTAACAAGGATTTATGGGAATTGAATCTAGAAGATATTGAAAAAGGAGGAAAATTACTTTTTAAAAAAACAGTTAAAGAATGCAATTCAAAAGGAGATAAAACAATATTTTATAAAAACGACATTCTATATAGCAAATTACGTCCTTACTTGTTAAAAGTGTTAATCGCTGATGATAATGGGATTTGTACACCGGAAATTGTACCTTTCAAATTGTATGGTTCAATCGAGGCAAATTACATTGTAAACGTACTAAAATCCCCCTATATTGATTCATATATAAATTCAGTTACTTATGGCGTAAAAATGCCTAGAGCTGGAACTGAAACAATGGTAAGTTTACTTATACCGCTTCCACCAATTGAAGAACAGATGAGAATCATCAAAGCAATTCAAACTACTTACCCACTTATCGAAAAATACAATATAGTAGAAGAAGAATTGCATCTACTTAATTCTACTTATAAAGAACAGCTAAAAAAAACGATTCTTCAATATGCCATTGAAGGTAAACTTGTAGAACAAGATCCTAGTGATGATTCTGCGTCTATTCTTTTAGATAAAATTAAAGAAGAAAAAGAAAAGCTAATAAAAGAAGGCAAAATAAAAAGAGATAAGAATGAATCTTTCATTTTTAAAAGGGATAATTCTTATTATGAGAACATAAATGGCAAAGAAATATGTATTGATGACGAATTGCCTTTTGAAGTTCCTTGTTCATGGACATGGGCTAGATTGGATTCAATTGGTCAATGGGGATCTGGAGCCACTCCATCTAAATCTAATCCGGATTATTATAACAAAGGGACAATTCCTTGGTTACTTACAGGAGACTTGAATAATAGCATTATCAACGAAGTTCCTAATAAAATTACTGAGTTTGCACTAGAAAAGACATCAGTAAAATTGAATCCTATTGGGTCTGTTCTAATTGCTATGTATGGCGCTACAATAGGTAAATTAGGTATACTCGGTGTCGAGTCCACAACAAATCAAGCTTGCTGTGCCTGCAATGTCTACAAGCCATTTTACAATAAATATCTTTTTTATTTCTTAATGGCTAATAAGACAAATTTCACAAAACAAGGAGAAGGAGGAGCTCAACCAAATATATCAAAAGAAAAGATAATAAATACTTTAATTCCTATTCCACCATTAGACGAGCAATATAGAATCGTTGATAAGTTAATTAGTATTGAAGACTGTTTAAAAATATAATTTTAAATTATAATCCTCCTAGTTGTGTAAAAAGGAGGATTATTATGTTATCAGAATATGAAAAAATAATTGAAAGTAAATATTCATCAAAGAATACAAAAAGTGCTTATTTATTTGCAGTAAAGCAATATTTGAGCATGTATAAAGACGTTACAAAGTATAATCTAGAAAACTATAAATTATGGTTAATAGAAACATATAAACCGCAAACCATTAATCTAAGAATACGAGGAATCAACTCATACATTGAATTTCTTGGTAAAACAGATTTACAGCTTAAATCAGTAAAAGTACAAAATAAAACATTCTTGGAAAACGTTATTAGTAATGCTGATTATGAGTTTTTTAAGACATCATTGTATAACGATAAAAACTACGATTGGTATTTTGTTATTAGGTTCATGGCAGCTACAGGAGCAAGAGTAAGTGAATTGCTCAATTTTAAAGTAGAACACATTAAAGATGGTTATTTAGATATTTATTCAAAAGGTGGAAAACTCAGAAGAATATATATCCCAATTTCTTTAAAAAATGATGCTCTTATTTGGTTAAATCAAAAAAATTTAACTAGTGGCTATATATTTTTAAATAAAAACAATGCTCAACTTACTTCCAGAGGAGTGGCATCACAGCTTAAAAATCTTGCACGTAAATATGGCATTGATGAAAAAGTTGTTTATCCTCATTCGTTTAGGCATAGGTTTGCTAAAAATTTTCTAGAAAAATCAAATGATATAGCTTTTTTAGCAGATCTAATGGGGCATGAAAGTATAGAAACAACTAGAATATATTTAAGAAAAACATCTACAGAACAAAGAGCTTTAGTAGATAATATTATTGATTGGTAAAAATGCGATATCAAATTGGTATCGCATTTTTATAACAAGTCAAAAATAATATGTATTTGTTCAACAATTCTTTTTTGTTCTTGAAGTGGAGCTAAAGGAAATAAGATTTGCTTAACCTGATTTGAATTTATTGCTTTAAATGTTGAACCTGTTGATATACTGCATAAATACTTTTCATATGTTAATAGAAAATAAAATAAATATTCACTGTCAATTGCACTTAATCCTTTGATACTCGACAAGCCACGTCCTATGCATATTTTCCTTTTTGTAATATTAACCTTTCCAACTGGCGCACGTACACACATAAGTACTGAATCAACATCAGCAATTATTGTCGGCTTATTCGTAAAAACATTATTAGTATTCAAGTATTTATCAGAAAAAAGAGTCTTTCCTTGGTGAAATTCGATGCCGTCATTGTTCTGATTTAGGGTTTCTCCCTTCGGGGAACTGCCCATGCTAATTAAAGTTATTGTATTTAATCTACACCATCTCCAAGAATCAGGTATATTAAAGGGAATTTCATCATCAATACAATGCTCTTTGCCATTTATGTTCTCATAATAAGAATTATCCCTTTTAAAAATAAATGATTCATTCTTATCCTTTTTGATTTTCCCTTCAGCAATTAATTTATTTTTTTCTTCTCTAATCTTATCTAAAAGAATATCAACTGATTCATCATTAGAATCTTGCACTACAAGTTTTCCTTCAATAGCATATTGAAGAATAGATTTTTTAAGTTGTTCTTTGTATGTAGAGTTCAGAGAATATAGTTCTAGTTCAACCTTATTATATTTGTTTAATTCAGAATAACATGAACTTAATTTATCAATAATTCTATTTTGTTCATTTCGTGGGGGAATTGCCACGAATGTATTGGCTATCACTAACGGTTTAAGCTCAGTTTGGTTTGTGGAACCTTCTCCACATTCTTCATATTTTTTTTGAAAATGCTTTAAAAAATTATAAATGTAAATAGAATTTAGTGATTGAGAAGTTCTG
>OIZV01000995.1_pt1 | contig 11044 bp, 13 predicted proteins | sample 1588681 | NCBI WGS metagenome assembly OIZV01 (sample SAMN03283281) | human gut metagenome | biome: human-associated habitat; material: feces | host: Homo sapiens | place: Peru | collected 2012
TGGATTGAAATATTCTGGGTCAATGGTGCAGCGCGGAGGGCGCGTGTCGCACCCCTCACGGGGTGCGTGGATTGAAATTGTTTGCCTCGGCCGTGATCGTGTGGCTGATCGTGTCGCACCCCTCACGGGGTGCGTGGATTGAAATATATCTATGACCACTTTCCCGGCGCCAATGGCGACGTCGCACCCCTCACGGGGTGCGTGGATTGAAATCGGATGCCGCCGCCCAGCAGGGCGGCAGCTCGCAAGTCGCACCCCTCACGGGGTGCGTGGATTGAAATGTACATAAATACATCTTAAAAGTTGTAAATTACTAGTCGCACCCCTCACGGGGTGCGTGGATTGAAATAATCTGCGCGAGGTCGAGACGCAGGCCAAAGCGGGCGTCGCACCCCTCACGGGGTGCGTGGATTGAAATGATTTCACAAGCGGCTGGCAGGCGGCCAGCGGGGCGTCGCACCCCTCACGGGGTGCGTGGATTGAAATCCTCCTCATTCGGCTCCATCGTCCTCACCTCCCTTGTCGCACCCCTCACGGGGTGCGTGGATTGAAATCGGCTGCCGCTCCACGCGCGCAGACCCGTCCGCCGGGTCGCACCCCTCACGGGGTGCGTGGATTGAAATTGATCTGACGGAGCCGGTTTGGCTGATAGGCTCCCGTCGCACCCCTCACGGGGTGCGTGGATTGAAATACGATCAAAAATGAGATGGAGGAGGAGGATGATAGCGTCGCACCCCTCACGGGGTGCGTGGATTGAAATGTGTCGCAGACCCGATAAAAACGAGCTTGAGCGTGGTCGCACCCCTCACGGGGTGCGTGGATTGAAATACCGCCAGTTTGCCACATAGGCAGGTGAGGGATGGCGTCGCACCCCTCACGGGGTGCGTGGATTGAAATTACAAAGTCCTTGACGAATGCGGGCTTGAGAACCCGTCGCACCCCTCACGGGGTGCGTGGATTGAAATTTCCTCCTCCGCTCTCAGTGCATCGTACTCGTCAGTCGCACCCCTCACGCTCTCTTCATCTCGGCTCCAGAAGTTTTGTGTGATCCAGCAAAGACTGCCACGACCGCATCTCCAGCCGTGCCCCTTCTTTTGAGGCGCGGTATATGATGTTGGGATCACCGGTGACCTTATTGAGTAGCACTTCCGGGGTAGATCGGTGTGTCGTGGTGCTGTTCACGAAAGCACCGCCGACGAACTCGTCCCCGATATATGCCATTACGACATCATGCCTACGGTCGATAAAGTCAAGCAGCTGCTCATAGAGCTTTTTGAAATTATGGTGGGCGATCTCATTACGCGCCCGGTCGAGAGGGCTAACCGCATTCTTTACACGGGGGAATTCGTAGCAGGAGCGCCACTCCCGATACATGATGGTAAAGTCATCGCCGCAGTGAATTCTCAGCGGCTCGCTCTCATAAGGATTTGGGACGAACAAGCAACGCTCTCCAGGCCTGAGCCATTCGTACCCTTCATCATCCGGGCCATGGATTTCCGGCTTAATATTGCGCGAAGCGAAGAAACCGATCAGACCGCTACACGCAGCCGCTGCTTGAGGCTCATAGTCGGGCGTGTCATGATCGATGTTTACATGATACTACCCGAAGATCTTTTTCATGTCCTCTAGCGGGCAAGGGACCTCCTCTTCCGCGTATTCCTCGATGTTGACAATTTCCCCTTCCCGGCTTTGTAGACGCCCCATATCACGAGGCCAATTACTAATAATCCTCCAAGTGCGCCACCCACGAGCGTCACCCTCCTATTCCAGAATTTTCTTTCGTTGCAGTGCTGGTGATGTGCAAATGCGCAGTAAGTCATAAAACATTTACAATATCAACATTGAAACCCGGCCATTCCGGTGCTACAATATACTGGACGCTGGGCCTCATAGTCTACCATTTTTTATCCTTCATGAAAGGAGGTAGTGCTATGATCGGGAAGTTCAACCTGAAGCAGGCCCTGGCTTACACGGAGAAGGCTGCGAAGGCCCTCTTGCTCCTCGCGGAGACCGGTAAGAAGCTCATGAACCTCTTCCTGTAAGAGTCACGAGCGCGTCAGGGCACATAGTCTTTTGACTATGTGCTCTTTTTAATATTCGGGTTTCTCAGTCATGCCGGGATCAAGAAATACTCCGTTATCATAGATAAGTTGCTGCGGGCCAGAGTATCTCATTCCTTCAGCAACGGGATAGCGTACTCCGCTGTAAATTTTCATCGGCATATTATCTTCATCTAGCCTGAACACATCGCCCATAATCTTATGATGGCTCTGAATTGCACGATCAATTTCTTCCAGGCTGATAACGAATGCTTCAACAGATGCTCTCGGGAAATCCTGGAAATACGCGCCACTGTATGTTGGGAGGCCATATTCATCAAATGTGATTCCTTCGTCGGGTGTTCCTATTGCCACTTTGCAAGTCCCGGCAGCGTCATACAAATAGTACGGTTGACCACAGTGATAATTAATATAATCGCACAATTCAAAATATGAAGTCTGCTTGCCTTCATCCGGAATTCCGAGGCGGTCGAAGTCTTTTGAGTCGATGGCGCAGCTGCCTAGTAGGACGCAACAAGTAACATATGATTAGCGCCTATTAGGAAAACACACTGTCAAAGGGGTTTGTAGCGGGGGTTAGCCCGCTACTGCGGTATCTTCCGTAGTGTTGATTTCAATGTACTCGGCAATCTTGCGGAGCTCGTCAGCAAATTTGAATTTCACGCTGATATTGCCGTTTTCATAGACCTTGATATAGTCCACAAGTTCAACCAAGATTTCACGGTTGAGGGCTTCAATGTTCTGATACTTCATAAAGGCTACCAGTGCAGGATGCTCGTTGTCCACACCGTTTGCCAGTTCTGCGCGTTCAGCGTTCAGCCGGGTAAGCACTGCGGAAATATCAGATGTCTGCCGTTCATAGTCGGCCTTCATATCCCGGTATTCCTGCTGGGTGATTTCACCGTCTTTCCAGTCCTGATAAAGAGATTGCTTGTAGCGTGTTATCTTTGTCAGTTCCCGCTCTTTTGCAGCTATCAGATCGTCCAGTCGGTAAGACTGGCTTTTTTTGATTGGAGCGGAATTGATCTGTGTGACGATTTCCGAGTAGGAAACAGCTAAATGTACCTGATGCTGTACGGCGAACAAAACAGCAGCCTCCATCCTCGTCCACAGGCTTGTCATAGTCAATGACAATGTAAAAGGTGTTGCCGCCGCTGGTTTCCACCGTGATGAACTGTTTGTTGGTTGCGGCATCGTAGAGCAGATCGCGGGTCACAAGGTTTCCATCCTCCGAAAAGCCCTCGCCCGGGGTAATGGTAGGCGCTGGCTCCGGGGCCGGAGTTTCTTCCACAACAGGCGGTTCCTCATTCCCGCCGTCCGAATAGGCATAGGCCGGGATTGCAAAGCCGCATAAAAGAACGGCGGAGCAAAGCCCCGCCGCCAACATACGAAAGTGTTTCATATTCAGTTTTCCTCCTTCTTTTCTTCTTCGGACTTCGGGACACTTTGTCCCAAAGTACCTCCGTCCTTCAGCTTTTCAAACAGCAGCGGGAGCTCCGTAAGGGAAATGCTCATACCGCGCACAATGTCCACGATCTCGCTGTTTTCTGCCTCCAGCTTTTTCTGCTCCAGCTCCTTGAGCCGGGCCTGCTGTTCACTGATTTTGGCCTTGACCTTATCAATCTCGGCCTGAATTTTCATGCTTTTGGTAGTTGCCATTTCAAAACCTCCTGTCACGGTAAACGCCCGTAGGCGTAAAAATGAGATTGCCAGTAGCTTGTATTCAAATTTGCGTAGCCGATGGGATCTCCGCAATGCAGCATTTTTCCATCACCGACATAAATCCCGCAATGGCTCACGCCCGGCGTGTCATAGGTGCCTTTGAAGAACACCAGATCACCGGGTTTGGGAGAACTGGTCGGCGTACAGATGTTATAGAGCCCCTGGGCTCCCAGCCTGCCCACATTCCAGCCGGAGTGATTGATAACCCACGAAACATACCCCGAGCAATCAAAGGAAGTGGCGGGAGAACTGCCGCCCCACACATAGGGATAGCCGATGTATTTCTGCGCCTCGGCAAGCATCGCGGCAAAGGTTTCATCGTCCAGATATTCTCCGGGCACTTCGTAGTCACCGGGTTTCCCGGTAATGTACTTGTTCACATAGGGAGAATCCGGAAACAGGTCAGGACGGTTTCCCAGCGTTGCCATATAGATGGCATACCGGGAAAGCTGATCCTCGCCCATAACGTACACAGGTACATGGGACAAATCAAAGTTTTCCAACGTGACCGTACAGATGTAATAATCGTAAGGCACCTGATAGGTGTCCGTATGGGAGTTGCCATCCTCGTCCGTCCATGTGTCGGTTTCTGTGCGATACCGGGTTTCCACCACCACATCCTCCGTGAGAATGTACTGGCGGTCAAACAGCATTTGCAGCGTTCCCTGTACTTCGTCTATTGTCCATTGCCCCTCATGGAGCGCACACAAAAGAGAAAGCAGCACATAGGGGTCATGTTCGATTTCGTCCAGATCGAAGTGGTATTCGTCATAGTCATGGGTGCTTTCATAGGTGTCCAGATAATGCTGCAAATCATCTTCCAGCGCACAGTAGGCAGCTTCGGCGGCCAGCATATCCCGATCCTCGCAAGGATAGGTGCTGGCTCCTAATGCACCGGCCCCGGCGTTCCCCAGCATAAGCATGGTAGAGGAACAGGACTGCATAGCAAACAGGAGTAACACACAGAGCACCGCAACCACGGCACCTGCGGGATGACTTTTGACAAATTCCACTGCCCGGGCGGTCAGGCGTTCTGTGGCTGTGGCAGTTTTCCCAGCCGCAGCCGCGCCCTGCTTTGCAGCCTCCTTTGCCTGCTTGCGGTATTGCCTGCGAAGCCGTTGCTTTTGCCAGTAGCGGGTAAGGGCATTTTTCGTCAGCTCCGGGTGCTCCTGTGCGGCGGTGTGAAAATGGTAGTCCGCCGTGTACTTGGTATAGCGGGCCTCGGCCTTGCGTACCACTTTTGCCGGATGTTCCCGGACTTTACGGCGCACAAAGCGGGAGCCATGCCGCAGCGCGGTTTCTCCCACAAGCTCAGAACGGTGTGCGCCTTCCGTGCCGACATTTTCCTGTTCCACTTCAAAAATCTTGCCATGCACGAAGCTGTGAACGGAACCGCTGGCAACACGGCCTATGCGTTTTACCGGGCCGGGCTTTTTCGGCGGCTTTTGCTTTGCCAGCTTCTCCCGGGCCTGTTCCAGTTTTTCGCCTTGGGACTCCATGTGGAGCTTTGCCGCCGCAGCCTGTTCCTGCTGGCTCTTTTTGCGGAACTTGGACTTCGGGACACTTTGTCCCGAAGTGTCGGAAGCCTCCGGCCCGGGCTGTTCCCCGTCAGGGGCGTGGGCGGTCTGCGACCAAGCCTCCTCCTTGGTCTTATTCGTTTTTCGTTTCATTCTTCATATCCTCCGGGCGGGTAGTCAGCAGGTCATAGATTTCTCCGCGAGGGAACCGATCCACAAACGGAATGGTTACATTTCCATAGAACAACAGCCCCTCGCCGGAATTGCTGTGTGTGATATAGGAAAGCTGATGCTCGGAAATACCGAGCTGTTTTGCCAGAATGGTACGGTCACTCTGCGCCTGCGAAAGCAGAATCATAAAATCCGTGTTGTCCAGAATGTTCTCGATTTCCCGGCTGGCCAAAAGGTCTTTGACGTTCTGCGTCAAAGCAGACGGCACACATCCTTTTTTACGCAGCATTTTCCAGACTGCCACAAAGTAGCTGGCTGTCAGCGGATCGCGGAGCAGGATATGAAACTCGTCAAAGTAGCACCAAGTCGCCGCACCCTCGTGGAAGTTCTGATCCACCGCCTGCGAAACAAACTCATTTGTGATGTGCATTGCAATCTTTCTAAGGTTTTCGCCCATGTTTTTCAGAACGATGCACACCACACGGCTGTCCGTCTTGACGTTGGTAGGATGGTTAAAGAGATTGAGGGAGCCTGTGCAATAAAGCTCTAAGGCAGTTGCCACGCGCCGGGCTTCGGGCTCCGGCTGGCGTAAGAGCTCTTCGTACAAATCCTGCAACAGCGGTGTTTTTGCAGTTTCCAGTCCGAGCGCCTGTTCCCGGTACACCAAACGCACACAGCGGTCAATGACCGTCTTTTCAATGGGCTGCAAGCCTTCCTTGCCGCCGACCACCAGCTCGCACAGGGACAAAAGAAAATCCGCCTTCATGGAAAGTGGGCTTTCTCCGGCAGCCATATTGAGCTCCACATCCATCGGATTGAGGTGGTGCGGGCTGTCCGGGGCAATCTCGATCACCTGGCCGCCCAGCCTTCGCACCAGCGGAGCGTATTCGCCCATCGGGTCAACCACGATGATCCGATCCTGCGGGATGGTGAGAAACACATTCAAGAGCTCGCGCTTTGCGGCAAAGCTCTTGCCGGAGCCCGTAGAGCCCAAATACATCCCGTTTGCCGATTTCAGCTTTTTGCGGTCAGCCATGATGACATTGTGAGAAAGTGCGTTCATGCCATAGTAGAGGGCCTGCCCAGCCATGCGGAGCTCCCTTGTCATAAAAGGAATAAAGATGGCTGTGGAGCTGGTGGTCATACCGCGCTGGATTTCTACCTCGTTGTAACCAAGGGCCAACGAGGAAACAAAGCCCTGTTCCTGTTGCCAGTCCAGACGGCGCAGAGCGCAGTTGTATTTCTGCGCGATACCGCCCACGGTAAACACATCGTTTTCCAGCCGCTGGCGGTTAGGAGCAAGGTTTACCACCGTAAAGGTCAGCAGAAACATTCGCTCATTGCGGGATTGCAAATCAGCCAGAAGCTCCGCTGCGTCCTTGCTGAATGTAATCAGGTCAGGGGGAAGAATATCCGGGTCATAGCCGGAGCGCACAGCCTTTCTCTGTTCCTCCACTTTCATTTTTCCGATGTCCGAGATTTTCCCCTTGATGGTCTTAATTGCCTTGAGCTGATCCACGGTCTGAATGTGCATGGTCACGGTCATTTCCGCATCCAGCTCCAAGATTTCCGCCAGCAACTTATCCGAAAGCTCCGATGCCATAATCTGCAAGTAGGACACCGCGCCCCAATACTGGCCGATGCGGAATGTGCGGGACTGGCGGAAGTCGAGACTGTCCGGGGCAATAAAGTCTTTTGTGCCAAGCCCGGTCTGCGGGATGTCTTTCCACGAAAAGCGGAACGCCTCGCGGCTCCCCGGATGCATCTGGCTATGAAGCAGCGCAAGGCGGGCCCGCCCGTCCATCGGCTCCGAGGGAACGCCCAGCCGCTTAAAGTTTCCCATGACATCGGCCTCCACACGCTCCAGACGGGGCCGTGCCTCCGCAATCCCCTCGGCGGGTATGCCAAAGGTGATGTATTTTGAGCGTTCAATGCCGTTATTGCTTTTGGCAATCTGATTTTTCAGCATCCCGGTAAACTCATCCCGGACGCTGTTATAGTTGTCATCCGCTTTCGGGATATTGACTTGATAGCGGCTGCGGGAATGGGAACGACGGTTGATAAAGGAAAGCTGGAACGGCAGTGAACTGTCAAAGTAGTTGAGAAATGAACTCCATCCGCTGAATATGGCAGTCTGATCCTCGGTGGATGCCACGGAGTAATTGATGTCCTCATATTCCACGGTTTTTGTATAGAGCCCACCCGGGAGCTTGCACACACCGTCCGGGTGCATGGACAGATACGGGATTGTCTGTTGGGCAGACAGGGCCGCCCGGCCTTTACCCTTGGCGGCGGCTCCGTTTTTCTTCTTTGTGTTTTTCAATCACATCCTCCTTTCCAGCGCCCGGCCCGGCAAAGGGCGCATAAATGTTTTCGGTTCGGTAGGCCCTGATCCCCGGCCTTAGAAACTTGGCCCGGATGATATTCCGCACCACCTTTTCAAAGGGTAAGCCGTCCTTTTCATACATGGCCAGCAGGAACGCCGGGAGCATAATTCCCAGCATGAGAAACATCGCCCCGGTATTGCCGAGGGTGCCACGGGTCAGCAGATAGGCCGGAATCCCCACTGCGCCCGCGCTGCCGAAGCAGACAAGCTGGCGTTTGGTGAGGTTGAAAGCCATCTTTGTTTTGATTTTGGATAAATCGTTTGGTACGTTTACATAGGGCATAGATCACGCTCCTTTCTGTACTTCGGGACAATGTGTCCCAAAGTCCGGGATGGTTGGTGTTACTTCATTTCCCCATACAGCCCAGCCGGGCGGGGTCTGCCTGGCAAAGAGCTCCACGCGGGGCAGATCGCCCATCAGGGAAATAATTTTGTCGCGGGCCTCGTCCGGCTTTTTGCTGTGGGCCTCAATCGGGGAAATGATAAATTGATGGATGTTGGCAGCCTGCCGCTTCGGGTGTCCCTTGGTTGCCAGCAGGCAGATTTCTGCATTGCCCCTTGTCCAGAAGCCAAGGCCGTAAAACCAGCTATCCGCCTTCTTGTTCTTTTTCAGCCAGACGAAAGCAACGCTTTTGTAGGTGAAGCCCCAAGCCTCGATCAGCCGGAGCGCCTCCGGGAGCTGCGGGAAAGTGGCCCATAAAAAGAGTGCGCTGTCCGGGGCTGCAAGATCAGCCACAGGCAACGCACATAACTCCTCAATGCTCATAGTGGGATAATGATTTTCCGCCGCGCCCTGTACTTTCTTAGCCGAGTAGCGCCAAGGGGGATCGGCGTAAATGATAGAATACTGCTGGATAATTACACTCCTTTCTCGCCGGAGCTTTTTACTGCCTGCGCCGCACGGATGCGCTCACTGGCGGCGGCATAAAAGGCCGGGGCCGTTTCAAAGCATACAAAGCGGCGTTCTGTGTTGATGGCCGCAATCGCGGTTGTGCCGGAGCCCGCGCAAATGTCCGCGACCAGTTCTCCGGGGCGGGTATAGGTGCGGATCAGGTACTCGCAGAGCTCCACGGGCTTCTGCGTGGGGTGGATGCCGCCGGACACCGTAGGCACAAAAAGTACATTTCCGGGATAGCGGCGGCCATCGTTGGACTCCGAGCCCTGCCGTTCAAATTTCCCATAGTTGGAGCTTGTACCGCTTCGGGAATGAACACGGGTATATGGCTTGCCGTAAGTAAACTGTGGATTGTAGACCGGGGACTTCTGGTAAAACACCAAGATGTTCTCGGATTTTTTCAGTGGAGCCCGGTTTGCATTGAGAAAGCCTGTTCCGCGCTCCTTGTACCAAATCCACTCATAGCGGAGCATGGCGAGGTTGGATGCGCCCAGCACCTTGTCAAAGGGGCATTGAGCGAAAAACAGGATGGCTCCGTTTGGCTTCACCGCCCAGCGCACCGCCTCCCACAGCTCCGGGAGCGGCAGCGGCACATCCCAAAAGTTCCGTGTCGTGCCGTAGGGCGGATCGGTCAGAAGCATATCCACGCTATGCTTCGGCAGGGAGCGCAAGCCCTCAATGCCGTCGGAGAGGTGCAGGCCCTCCGGGATCGGCCTCTGGCCACCGTGACCAGAAGCGGCGGTATCAGCGATAAGATCACCTTTCCTTTCTCAATGGGCGCTGAAGATGCTTTTGGAGATCGTCCCGGTTTTCATCAGCATGAAGCACAGAAGCACCGTATAGCCGATACAGCCCCAAATCGCGCCGATGGGATCTCCGCCTGTGGCAATACCCTGAATGAGCACCGCATAGATGGCAACACAGACGAGGATCAGCATACCCTGAAAGCCCACGGCAAACAGGGAGCGCAGATAATTTTGGCCCATCGAGCCAAGCTCCCGGTTGGAGAGCGTTGCCACGGGGATGGGGGCTAAACTGGTCAGCAGATATATCTCGATCATGCGGCCATATACGATCACGAAAATAAAAATGTTCAGCGCCAGCATGGTAAACTTAATGAGGAACGATTGCAGGAACAGGCCCAGCAGAGGGCCAAGCTCCATCGTTTCAAGGGTCATTTCCAGATCGGCCAGCATATCCGGCGTGATGTTGGTTGCGCCTGTGACGATGCCCGCCGCGCTTGCGATCACGCTTTGGGACACGTCAAAGACTGCCATGACGATATTGAACGTGTTGGACAGGATCAGGATGGCACAAGTGGTTTTGAATACCCATTTGTAGATATTCGCCACGTCGAACTCGTGCATATTGTTCTTTTCCAGTATCATCTGGATCAGCTCATAGGTGGCAACGAAGGTCAGGATCAATCCGGCAATCGGCAATATCACCGTTTCGGAAAGCTGCCGTATCAGGGAGAACACCCCGGCGTTCCATGCCGCCGGGGTAGTCCCCACCTGTACGGATATTTCCCCGACGCGGGTATTCACCGTGTCAAACAGCCCCTCGAGGTTTCCCATGATGCCCTCGATCAAAAGCCCTTTGAGCCATTCCGTGATCCATTCGGTGAGAATACCCATCGGCAGCTGCCCTTAAAACAGGGTAGACAGCAGAGGGATCAGGGTCGTGCCCAGCACGATGATGCCGCCGCCCGCCATGAGCTGCTTGATGCCCTGGCTTTTGGCCGCTGCGTTATCCGAGCCGTAGCCCTCCAGCAGATTGACCACGCCCCACACGGCAAGGCCAGCGCCCAGCGCCACGACGAGAGTTTGCAGGGTAGTAACGGCAGAAGCAAAAAACTGCATAAGTCCTCCATTTCTCCGGGATGTTCCCGGCCATGAAAAAAGCCGCCATTTCTGGCGGCAGCTACTCCTCTGGACACCGTGACCAGAGGTTATACAAAGGCGTCCGGGTCGTCGAGGTCGTCATAGTTGAGGATGTCCTCGTCCTCGCCTGTGAGCGCCTCGTCCGGCACGTCCACCTTGTAAACGGTATAGGTTTCGTTGGGGTTGAGCTTGTCCATCCGCCGCGTCACAAGGCTGTTGAGGTCAAAAGCGTTCTTCACCTTGTCGGCCTCGGCGGTGTATTTGTAGTTGGGATGCTGTTTCAAATCGTACTTCTTGGAGTAGAACGGCGGCAGGCCCCGAAGCTGCAAAATACACCGATCTCCGGGCATGGTGGCAAGCTCGCTGGGGGTCATCAGTTCCCGGCCCAGCCGCTGGGTATTCTGGCTGTA
>OIZV01000996.1_pt1 | contig 11033 bp, 12 predicted proteins | sample 1588681 | NCBI WGS metagenome assembly OIZV01 (sample SAMN03283281) | human gut metagenome | biome: human-associated habitat; material: feces | host: Homo sapiens | place: Peru | collected 2012
CCTGCTCCAGATCGGAAAAAACTTCGTCGTCGAAAAACTCCGTGATCGTGATGTCCAGCCCGTCGCAGAGCTTCTTCAGCGTGGAAACCGTCGTGCTGCTGTTGCGTCCGCTGAGAATGTTGCTGACCGTCGACTGGGTGACGCCGCAGAGCGTGCACAGCCGGTTGACCGTCAATCCCCGCTGGTCGCAGAGATCCAGAATACGCTGCCGCACAGCCTGTCCTATATCCACCGGCATCACCTCCCCTGTCAGGGAAATGATATCGGTTCTGGCTTGCAAAGTTTAACCCTTTTGGGTTATAATAGTCCAAAGGAGCTTGATTCGGCGGCCGGATTTCCTATTTGATCTCCTGCTCCAGCTCGGAAAACAGCTCGCTGCTGAAAAACTCCGTGATCGTGATGTCCAGCCCGTCGCAGAGCTTCTGGAGGGATACCACGCCGGGATTCAGGCTTTTCTGATTGAGTATGCTGTATATCGTGGTCGGCGGCATACCGGCGAGATTGGCGAGCGCGTTGACCGTGAGACCGCGCTCCGCGCACAGCTGCGTGATGCGCTGCGCGACTGCTTCCCGGATACACATACCGCCGGCCTCCTTTTTACGATATATCGTCGAAGGAATTTTACCTGCGCCGGCGATACTTTGTGTTGGATATATCGTAATGATGTACTATAATGTACGATATATCGCAGGGAGGTGTTTAGTATGCCCGATTATCAGAGGATGTATCACATTCTGTGCGCCGCCGCTTCCGCGGCCGTGGACGAGCTGGACCGGACGGACGGCCGCGCGCAGGCACGGCGGACGCTGGTGGAGGCGCTGGCGGCGGCCGAGGAGCTGTATCTGGCCGGCGGCGCGGAAGGCGAGTGAAAAAAAGGCGCGGCCCGCAGGAAAAGTCCCTGCGGGCCGCGGCCTTTCCGGCGGCGGACGGTCACACGCGGCACTGGCAGCGAAGAAGCTGCGCCAGCGGCGGCACGAGCTGCTTGATGACGGCGCCGGTGGTGTTGACGCAAAGGTCATAGTTTTCCATGTCGCCCCAGCGGCGGTCGGTATAGTAGTTGTAATAGTCGGCGCGGTTTTTGTCCATCTGGCGGATGTACTGCTTCAGCTCACGCTCGCTCATGTTCTCGCGGCCGTCGCTGCGCTCCACGCAGCGGCGCAGCCGGCTCTCCTTGTCGGCGTATACGAACAGGCGCATGGGCTTGCGGTCGCGCAGGATGTAGTCGGCGCAGCGGCCGACGATGACGCAGTCGGACTTATCGGCCATGGAGCGAAGGATCTCGCTTTGCGCCTGATAAACGGACTGGACCATCTGGAACTGGTAGTCGGACAGATAGGAAAGGCTCTGCCCGACGGTGATGGGGAAAAGATGGTGGGGCGTGCGCTCGATCACCTGATGCACATAGCTTTCGGACAGGGACGTATGCGCGGCGATCGCGGAAATGATCTCCTTGTCGTAGTACTCAAAGCCAAGCTCCTCGGCCAGACGCCGGCCAAGCTCGCGGCCTCCGCTTCCGAACTGGCGGGCAACGGTAACGATCTGATTCATGATCAGAGCCCCCTTTCATTATCTCTTTTTATTATACCGCATATCCCGGCCCGGGTCAAAGACTTTTCGGCGGCCGGGACGGGGGAATATGGTTGCCAGAGGGGGGAAAACGTGATAAAATCGTCCCATTGGATAGGAGGCGGATCCGCTTTGCGCATCAACCGAAAACAGCTCAAACACGACATGAAGGCCGCGATCCGCGACGGAAAGACCAGCATCGTCTGGATCGGTCTGGCCTTTCTTGCGATCGTTCTGGTCCTGCAATATCTGAGCCTGGCGGTCAGCGGCGATCTTGCGGTGCTGACGCAGGCGCTGTCGCAGACGCTCCGGGATCCGGGCGCCGTGCCGGCGGTGCAGGAGCAGACCTCACCGCTGGGCAGTCTGCTCGTCGCGGCGATCGACATCATGAGCATCCTCCTGAGCGTGGGCTTCACCATCGCCTGCCTTTCGACGGCGAGACGGCAGGGCGCGGCCGTGGGCAATCTGTTCGACGGCTTTTCGATGTTCCTGCGCTCGTTGAGCGTGTCGCTGCTGCGCTCGCTGCTTCTGAGCCTGTACGGCATGCTTTATGTCGTGCCGGTGATTTGGCTGAGCAGCGGATTGGGCGCGTGGGCGCAGCTGATCTGCCTGCCGCTTCTGCTGCCCGCCGTGTGCGCATACTACAGCTACCGTCAGGCGCTGTATCTGATGCTGGACGACCCCGGGCTGAGCGCGATCGGCTGTCTGCGCGTGAGCCGCCGGATCATGGCGGGGCACCGCTGGGAGCTGTTCGTGTTCGATCTGAGCTTTCTGGGGTGGCTGCTGCTGTCCGTGTTCCCGCTGGCGATCATCTGGGTCATGCCGTATATACAGGTGTGCGGCGCCGGCTATTACGACGCGCTGATACAGCCGTACCGGGAAAAGGGCGAGGCACAGACGCCGGAGAAGGACGAAGAAGTCTGAAAAAACGCCTGCCGCATCTCCGGACGCGGCAGGCGTTTTTCAGTTGTCCGGAATGTCGAGATAGCGGTGCTCGCTGCCGTAGCTGTCGGCCTTGGAGCGGTAGTACACGCCGGAAACGAGCCCCGCGGCGGCAAAGGTCGTGAGCATGGAGGAGCCTCCGTAGCTGAAAAACGGGAGCGTGATGCCGATAACGGGCGTCAGCCCGATGGACATGCCGATGTTGATGAAGGTCTGGAAGGTGAGAGAAGCCGCCACGCCGATGCAGATGAGTAGGCCGAAGGTGCTGCGCGAGCGCACGCCCACCACGACGCAGCGGACGATGATGCACACGAGCAGCAGCAAAATGAACGCGCAGCCGATGAAGCCGAGCTCCTCCCCGGCGGAGGCGAAGACGTAGTCGGCGTGCTGGCTCTCCAGATAGTTTGACTGGGTCTGTGCGCCGTGGAACAGCCCCTCGCCGGTCAGACGGCCGGAGCTGATGGCCTTTTTGGCCAGAAACGGCTGCCAGTTGACGTCGGTGCCCAGCGGGTCGATGGTCGGGTCATAGGGCGCGAGAATGCGCTCCTTGTGGCGGTCGCTGAGGAAATTCGTCCAGGCCAGCGGGATGAGAACGGCCATCGCCGCCCCGCCGAACAGAAACCAGTACAGCTTTGTTCCGCCCGCGTACAGCAGGACAATGAAGACAAACAGAAAGACCAGCGCGCTGCCGAGGTCCTTGGAGACGACGAGGATGAGCGCGAACAGAAAGCCGAAATGGGCGAAAAGCTGCGCCATGGACAGCACGGAGTTGAGATTCCGGTATTCCTTGAGATAGGCGATGTGCTTGGAGCAGAGGATGATGAAGATGAATTTCACCAGCTCGGTCGGCTGGAAGGAGATAACGCCCAGATCGATCCAGCCGGTGTTGCCGCCGATGTCCACGCCGAAGGGGATCAGGATCAGGATCAGCGCGGCCTCGACGACCAGCATGACCGGCCAGCGGTCGGCGAATATGTCCACGTCGACGAGCGTGAAGAAGAAGTACAGAGCGATGCCGAGGATAAGCGCCACGGTCTGAACGATGGGGTAGCGGCTGCTGGTGGCGAAGTTTCTGGTGGCGCTGGCAATGATGACGATGCCGAGCACCGACGCGGTGAGACACAGAGCGAACAGAAGCAGATCGGTCCGCCGCAGGAAGTCGCGCGCCCGCCTTACCGCCTGCATGGAGCGGCTGCGGCCCGCGGAGCGTGGGATGAACTTCATGGAGGCCGGCCTCCTTTCGGAAGGATTGCAGAAAATCATTATAACACATGCTGCGCCCCGGCGCAACGGAGAGGAAAACATGAGCGTGCACGACGGCCACAGACAGAGAATGAAAAAGCGCTTTCTTGAATACGGGGCGGACGGCTTTGACGACCACAATCTGCTGGAGCTGCTGCTGTTTTTCGCGCTGCCGCGCGTCGATACGAACCGCACGGCGCATGAGCTGCTCGAACGCTTCGGCAGCATCGACGCCGTTCTGGAGGCGACCGGCGACGAGCTTATGGCGTCGCCCGGCGTGGGGGAGAACGCCGCCGTCCTGCTCAAGCTCGTTCCCGCCCTCGCCCGGCGGTATCTGACGGCCAAAAACAGCGTCGGCTCCATTCTGGCCTCCACGGAGGACGCCGGGCGCTTCCTGCTGCCCCGCTTTCTGGGCCGGCGGGATGAAACGGTGCTGCTGGTGTGTCTGGATACGAAGATGAAGGCCGTTTCCTGCCGTCCGATCGCCAGCGGCGACGTGAGCGCGGCGCATATCAGCGTCCGGAAGGTGGTGGAGCAGGCGCTGGCGCAGAACGCGCCCTTTGTCCTGCTGGCGCACAACCATGTAAACGGGCTGGCGCTGCCGTCGGCCGAGGACGTGGCCACGACGCGGCGGCTGCAGGAGGCGCTGGCGCTCGTGGGCGTGACGCTGGTAGACCACATCGTTGTGGCGGGCGACGATTTTGTGTCCCTGAAGGAAAACGGCGTGCTTGAGCACGGCGAATAACGGCGCATACGGGCGCCGGAGAGGCCGGAAGGAATGAATATGGCCCGAAAGCTGTATCCGGAGCCGGTTTGGAAGGTCGTTATGTTAAGGGCGCAGCCGCGGCCCGGAGAGGCGGAAATTCAACTTGCGGGTTTTACAGAAACAGTAAAAAACAAAGAAAAGTCTTGATAATAAAGAGAAAAATCTATGTTGAAAACTCGGTTGAAAATGTAGATAACTCTCTGAATTCACATTTCGGGGCGTCATTTATGTCAAGTGGAAATCCGAACGGCCTGTAAAATCGAAAGAAGAAAAAAGTCCGAAAAAAGGCGTTTTTTCGACTGCATACGCGGATGAAAAGAGGCGGAATATTATGCAGAAGCCGCCGCTAATACGGCTCGTAATCGGCTTTGGTGAAAGAAAGTGGTTGACGCGGAGAAAAAAGTGTGGTATCATACACCGGCTTGAGAAAGCACGCTAGATTAGCTCAGTCGGTAGAGCAGCTGATTCGTAATCAGCAGGTCGTGTGTTCGAGTCACATATCTAGCTCCAGAAAAAGCCGCCCGTCCGGGCGGCTTTTTTTGTCCGGGCGCCTTTGCCGGGGAATGAAAAACAGCCTGCGGAATTTATCCGCAGGCTGTGTCTGTTTTTTCCGGGGCTCAGAACGGCGAGCGCTCGCGCGCGAGGCGGCGGTCGTAGGCCTCCGGCTCGGCCAGAATATGGCGGATGAAGCCGTCGGCCAGCGCCGGCCACGCGCCGGCGCGCGTGCCGGCGCCGAGACCGTAGGCATGGCCGCCGCAGCCGAACAGATGCAGCTCGTAGGCGATGCCCGCATCCTCCAGCGCCTGCGCCAGATCGAGGCTCTGCTGCACGGGGACCATGGGGTCCGTGACGCTGTGGAAAAGGAAGCAGGGGGGCGTCTGGCTGCCGACGTGCCAGCGGGCGCTCCAGCGGCGCAGCGACGCGGGGCTGTGCGTTCCGTCGGCGCCGAAGATGGCCGGGGCCATCATGCCGTCGTTGTCCAGCTCCACGGCAGGGTAGCCCAGCACGCACAGCGTGGGCGCAAGCTCGTCCGGGTCGGCGACGGCCTCGTAGACGTCCTCCGTGTTCCATAGATTCATGTAATTGGCGGCCAGATGCGCGCCGGCGGAAAAGCCCATCAGGATAATGCGCCCGTCCACGCCGAGCCCGTCGGCATGGCGGCGGAGAAAGGCGACGGCGGCGGCCAGCTCGCGCAGCGGCTCGGGGAACACGGTGTGCCCGTTCGGCTCGCCCTGTCCCATGCGCTCAAAATCGGGCCAGCGCGTGGAATAGGAGAGGACGAAGGCGCGGTAGCCCAGCGAGGCGAAATGCTCCGCGACGGGCGCGCCCTCCCGCGGGGCGATGGCGGCGTAGCCGCCGCCGGGCAGAACGAGCACGGCGGGGCGCTTTTCCCCGCGGCCGTCGTCATAGCGCGTCAGGCGCACGGCGCCGTCCGCCGGCCAGATAAAGTCGGTCATATGTTCCATGGATAAGTTCTCCTTTCGGTGTCACGCTGCGCCGCCGACCGGCACGACGCTCTGCTCCTGCGGCGCGGTCAGCGCCTCGCTCATGGCGGACTGATACGCCGCGTCCATCGCGTCAAAGCCGTCGAAGCCGCGCCGGTCGGGCAGCTCGGCCATGGACAGGAGCCTGTCCGTGATCAGGGGCGTTATCACGGCCGCGCCGAAGCAGTTGACGTGGCGGAAATCGGACATGTATTCGGCATAGTCAAAGTCCGGCCAGTCGGCCGTGACGTTGAAATCGTAGAACGGGAGGTCGTATTCGTCGGCCAGCGCCTGCACGGCGGCGTGCATCCCGGCGGTGAAGGAGATGTCCGGCGTGATCACGAGCACGAGCGCGATATCCTCGCTGCGGCACAGCTCGCACAGCGCGCGGAAGTAAGCAAGATTCTCCGGCCGGATGTCCGCCGGCTCCGCGTCCTGCGACGGGTCGATGCCGGTAAAATCCACGCCGCGCTTTTTGGTCTCGATGAGATAGCCGCGGTAAGCGTCGGAGCGGTCGCCGGTGAAGTCCACCTCCGTCAGCTCCGTATAGCGGCCGTGGTACTGGACGAGCGGCAGCAGGTAGCTCAGGAAGTTCATGGAGGGATTGATCTGCCGGTAGGCGCGCAGGGCCTGCCATTTGACGGGGGACAGGCGCATATAGTCGAGGCTTTTGCGGTAGTTCACCTCGTTTCCGTCGAGAAACAGCTCCTGCACATCGAGCACGACGGCCCGGATATCCTGATAGCGCAGCGCCTCGCGCAGCCATGTATAGGAGCCGAGCATGGGCTGCGCCTCCGTGCCGCAGCAGTAGGCGGACAGGCCGTACTGCTCGTACATGAGGTTCGGGTCCACGCCGCTGACGATGTGGCTCGAGCCGAGAAGCAGTACGTCCACGGACTGGCGGGGCATTTTGTAAAAGCCGCGCGCGTTCGTGCCGCTGCGGAACTCGACGGACCATTTTGGCGTGAGGATGAAGCTGGCCAGCGCGATGCACAGCGCCGCGAGTACGGCGAAGCAGACGAGGCGAATCGGCGTTTTATCTTTCCGGCGCTCCATGGGCGGCCTCCTTGTTTCGTGTGTGAAGTCTGACGAAATATTTTACCACACGGGCCCGGAATTGACAAGGCCGGCCGCACGTCCGGCTCCGGCGCGCAGGAAAAAGCCCCCTTTGCTCGAAGGGGGCGGGAAAGAGGCGGGCGGCCGCGTCAGTTGGCGCACGAGCCGCCGCTGTTGAGATTCTGCATGGCGGCGCGGTAATCCTCGGCCGCGTCGATGCTGTCGGGCGGGAAAAATTCCTCCACGGGGAAGCGGATGCGCGAGAACAGGCTGCACGGGTCCTCCTCGGAGCCGCCGGGGCAGTCCTTGTCGGGGAAGCAGTAGTCGTGCACGGGCACGACGAGCTGGCTGTCGCGCTCGAGGCGGATGATGGAGAACTGGCCCAGCGTGCACAGGAGCGTGCGCGTGCCGTCGGACAGGACGAGATCGCCGAAATAGCTCAGGATGCTCTCGGGGACCTGGCTGACGTCGGCGGTGATGCCGCCGGGGCAGGCGTCGACGAGCTTCATGTTCAGAACCAGCGGATCGACCGTTTCCACAACGGCGATGGGCTGCTGGGCGGCGGTGAAGGCGGCGTCGGACGAGAAGATCTGGGCGCTGCCCTCGCTGCCGAAGAGCATGACGCGCTTGTTGAACACGGCCAGCCCGCGGACGGTGTTCTCGCCCGGGAAGGTCTCGCCCGTGACCTCATAGAAATAGGTCACGTCAACGGTGTAGTAGCCGCGGTTGAAGCTGATCTCGTCGACGTTGACGCCGGCGTAGAGCAGCTTTGCCGCGCGGGGACGGATGCTGAAGGCACTCTCTATGTATGCCTGACTTTCGGCGGTGGGGTACACGCGCAGGTCCTCGCAGCAGTCCTTGTCGCGGCAGCTGTCGTAGATTTTTCGCGTATGGATGCACACGGCTTCGGTGCACTGGTCGCTTTCGGCCATGATGATACCTCCTTTTTGGCTCGGGCGGCTTGGGCCGCCGTCAGTATCAGTCTATGCGCGGGGGAAAAAAATGTGTGGCCGGCACTTGTACGGCGGGGCGCTTTTATATTATAATGACCTGAATAGTCGATCTCGCGGCGGCCCGGACTGCGGGCGGGGCCGCGAAGCAAAACGAAGAAAACGGGAGGCGCGGGCATGAACAATTTCGGCTTCATCCACGACGAGCTGGACATCCAGATACTCATCCTCTACATCCTTGAAAAGCTGCCCGGGCCGGTCGAGCCGTATACGCTTTCGGACCTGTGCCTGTTCGACGGCGGCTTTACCTGGTTCGATTACAGTCAGTGCCTCGCCAAGCTCATCCGCACCGGCCACATCGAGGAAAAGGACGGGCGCTATGAGATCACGGACAAGGGCCGCCGCAACGTAAACGCCGTGGCGACCAGCCTGCCGTATACCGTGCGCGCCAAGGCCGATAAGCTCGCGGCGCCGGTGGCCGCGGCCATGCGCCGAAGCAGTCTCATCGAAACGGATGTGCAGCCGGCGGACGCCAAGGGCGGCCATACCGTGTCGCTGCGCATGTCGGACGGCCTGGGCGAGGTGATCGGACTGCGGCTGGCCGTGCCGAACGAGGAGCAGGCCGATATCATCGTGGAAAACTTCCGGGCCTCGGCCGAGGATATATACAACCGCATCATTTTACTTCTGACAAAAGAGGGCGAAGAATGAAAACCGTTATACCCGAAGGATATGTTTCCAGACTGTCCGTCTATGACACCCAGAAGGCCATCGACATCGGCAAGCGTCTGTTTGCCGACCGGCTGGCCGCGGGGCTGAACCTCATGCGCGTGTCCGCGCCGCTGTTCGTGCAGGGCGGGACGGGCCTGAACGACGATCTCAATGGCTGGGAGCGGCCGGTGGATTTCGATATCCCCTGCGCGCACGCCGAGGCGCAGGTCGTGCAGTCGCTGGCCAAATGGAAGCGCTGGGCGCTGCGGCACTATGAGATACGGCCCGGACAGGGCCTTTATACCGACATGGACGCCATTCGCCGCGACGAGGAGCTGGATAACCTTCACTCCGTCTACGTCGACCAGTGGGACTGGGAGAAGGCCATCTCGCCGGACGAGCGGAGCATCCCCTTCCTGCAGGACACCGTCCGCCGCATCGCCGCCGCCGTGCGCTACACGCAGGACACGCTCTTTTCCATGTTCCCGGCGCTGGCCGGGTGCGAGAAGCTGCCGGAGGATGTATATTTCATCGACAGCCAGGCGCTGCTCGACCGCTACCCGGACAAAAGCCCCAAGGAGCGGGAGAATGCGGTAGCCCGCGAGCATAAGTGCGTGTTCATCACCGGCATCGGCAAAAAGCTGTCCGACGGCCGGCCGCACGACGGCCGCGCCCCGGACTATGACGACTGGGATCTCAACGGCGATCTGCTGTACTGGAACGAGCTGCTCGGCTGCGCGTTCGAGCTTTCGTCCATGGGCATCCGCGTTAGCCCGGAATCGCTTGACCGCCAGCTCACGCTGGCCGGCGCCGACGAGCGCCGGGGCCTGGCCTATCACCGCATGCTGCTCGGCGGCGAGTTGCCGCTGTCCATCGGCGGGGGCATCGGGCAGAGCCGGCTTTCCATGCTGCTGCTGCAGAAGGCCCACATCGGCGAGGTGCAGGTGTCGGTCTGGGACGAGCAGACGCGCGGCGAATGCGCGCGCGCCGGCGTGCTGCTGCTGTAAAAAAGCCGCGCGCCCTGAAAAACAGGAAAAAACACAGGAAAACGGCGTGACGGAGGTCACGCCGTTTTCCCTGTAAAAGCAGGCGCGCTCAGCCCTGCTCGGCGGCGAGACGGCGGGCCAGCGCCAGAAGTGCCTGGCAGCGCTCGCCCTCGCCCTCGATCACGACGGCGCTGCGATCCGGCAGGGGCGCGGCGTGGGCGCGGCCGTGCTCGTCGGAAAGAAGTAGGCCGTCCGACCAGTCCGCCCCGAATTCGCAGGCCGCCGCCGCAAGACGGCCCATAAGCGCGGCGCGGCTGCGGCAGGGGACGACGCTGCGGCGCGCGCTCCCGTCCTCCGGCAGACGGTACAGCCCGTCGAGCGCGTCGAGATTGGCGCGGTAGTAGCTGCGCGGCGTGCCGATGTCGCACCAGTAGCCGTCAAGCGCCAGCCCGCGCATGGGAACGCCGCTTTCCAGCAGGCGCGGGAACAGATCCCTGGCGAAATCGAAGGGGACGCCGTCCGGCACGGGCTCCATCGCCTCCGGAGACAGAACGTAGATGCCTGTGGACACCGTGTCCGTCACGACCCGCTCCCACGCGGGCTTTTCCAGAAAGCCGGCCACACGCCCGTCCGGCCGCGTCACGACCAGGCCGTAGCGCAGCGGCTCGTCGTCGTGCGCCAGCACGATGCTCACGCCGCCGTCGTGCCGGGCCATGGCCTCGTCGAGCGCAAAGTCGCAGGCGCAGTCGCCGGCGATGACCAGAAAATCCTCGCCGCGCGTGAAATCCAGACAGCTTTTCACGCTGCCCGCCGTGCCGAGCGGCTCGCGCTCGACGCGGTATTCGATGGAGACGCCGAAGGCGCTCCCGTCGCCGAAGTGTTTGCGGATGACCTCCGGACGGCAGCAGAGCGTCATGCACAGCTCGTCGAAGCCGCATGCGCGCAGCAGCGCCACGATCCGCTCGAGCAGCGGCTTTCCCAAAAGCGGCATCATGGGCTTGGGAAGGCCCATGGATATATCCTTCAGCCGCGTGCCCGCGCCGCCGGCCAGTATCACAGCTTTCATAGCATCCTCCCTGCGCGGAAATTTCCGCGGCGATAGTTTTCGCAGACGGACGCTTTTTTATTTACAATAAGAGCGGGATTTGGTATAATAACTGAATCCTAAATTGGGGAAGTATCGTTATGAACAACAAGATGAAAAAGATCGCGGAGCCGGATGCGAAGCTGTATATCGCCGTGCTGCTGATCTTTGCCGTTTTGACATTTTTGCTGCTCGACTCGATGTATCTGGCGCTGGCGGAGGCGGGCGCCGCCGTTGTGCTCATCG
>OIZV01000998.1_pt1 | contig 11030 bp, 7 predicted proteins | sample 1588681 | NCBI WGS metagenome assembly OIZV01 (sample SAMN03283281) | human gut metagenome | biome: human-associated habitat; material: feces | host: Homo sapiens | place: Peru | collected 2012
TACCGCCATCAGGATACCGAGGAAGAAGAGAATGGTACTCATATCAACACGAGAAAGCAACTTGGTTACTCGCTTCTGAGTGCCCTCGGCATCAGCTCCACGATGCAAACTGCGATAGAAAACTTCGGTAGCAGTCCAGAGAACGCCCAATACAAGGAGGATTCCTACGAATGGAGGCAAGTGGGTGATGCTCTTGAAGATAGGAACGAAGATCAAGCCGCCTACTCCCAACCAGAACACTGCCTTGCGCTGACCTTCGGTGAAATCGCTGACCGATGCATTCTGCTGGGCAGAAACCTCAGGCATCACGAGTTCGCCCTTCAACATGGTCTGAAGGATGAGGGCAGGAATCACCATGGAAACCACAGACGGGATGAAAATTTCGGCGATAACGCCGGCTGCAGTAATCAGTCCCTTGTTCCAGAGCATGATGGTGGTAACATCGCCGATTGGTGAGAAGGCACCACCCGAATTGGCAGCGATGATGACGAGGGAGGCATAAATCATGCGGTCCTTGTGGTCGGTAACGAGCTTGCGGAGAATCATGATCATCACGATACTGGTAGTCAGGTTGTCGAGGATGGCAGAGAGGAAGAAAGTGAGAATAGCAATACGCCAGAGGAGCGCACGTTTAGACTTGGTCTTCATCACCTTGCGAACCCAGTTGAAACCACCATTCTGATCCACGATTTCCACGATGGTCATTGCACCCATCAGGAAGAAGAGTGTTGTGGCGGTATCGCCCAGATGTTCCTGGATGATTCCGGTCACCTTCTCTACCATACCTGCAGCACCACCTGTATAATCAGGGTGCATCAACTGGAGATACTGCATTGGATCCACCATGTAGAGGGTCCAACAACCTACCAACATCAACAGGGCAATTGCTGCCTTGTTTACCTTTGTCAAGCTTTCGGTAGCTATGAGTGCATAGCCGAGCACGAAAACGACAATAATAGAAATTGTAAGTGTAGTCATTACTTTTTATTTATTATTAGATATTCTTTTTTCCTTTATGTATGATTTGGTACCCACAATTGCCAAACGGCTGCAAAGATACAAAAAGAAAAGCAATAACCACACGATTCCTTATTATAATTGTATGAAATCGTTTACTTACTTACAGTTTTAACCTAATAATAACTAATTTTCTTTGCGCATCTAACTGATTATTCTTACTTTTGCACATCATTAAGTAGTTTTTTAAAGCATCATCAATATGAAACATCATCATTATATGAAATATCTGTTTGTGCTATTCCTCTTCCTTCCTAACAGTCTCATGGCACAGAACAAGGAAGAGAAGATGCCTGGACATATTACCAAAATACAGAAACTGGAGGATGTGAATGTAACTGGGAATCGTCCTCACTTCATCAGACTCAAGGGATATTATCGCAGTTACCAGACCAACGACTCTGTAATGAAATACTTCAACGACGGCATCGTGGAGTATTACATCAACCTGAAGAATGGAAAGACGAATCTCAATGCCTATTCCAAAAGAAATCTTCACAATAGCCGACTCACTTCCGAAGACAAGAAACGAGCATTCATGGTCAGCGACAAAGGAACCTTCCGACCTTGGCCGGAAGAGAAGACACTTATTGAGCAATATCGAAAGAAATATCAGTTGAAAGATTCACTGGGTACTCAACTCGTCCTGCTTAATCAGCAGAAGATAGGCAGTATTCAAACGGACTGCACCCGGAATATCTGTCAGATAGAAATCAACCAGCTTCCTATCTACAAGAATCTGACGCACCAGCTTTTCGGTTATACCCAGACAGATATCTACGACCATGTGGTGGAAGCCTATCAGATAAGTCCTGAAGATTACTATTCCTTCAAGGACCTGCTCTTCCAGAAATCTGACAACAGCTATCTTTTCTCTCACAAGAAAGACAAGCAGCAGCAACTCATCCATGTGATTACTGAGCTATACATCACAGAAAAGGAGTATGTAGAAAAGAAGCAATCCATCAAACCGGATTCTTCTACTCCCAAAGAATCAGCTGCCGCCATTACCGATTTCTGCATCAGAAACAAGATACCTTCCTTGCCTGAAGCAACAGAGCAGGAGATGCAGCAGTTGACTCCCTATAATCCTGCAAACATGAAAGAGATAAAGGAGTAAGGGGGCTAAAAATATTGCCTGATGAAATCGCTTACTTACAGATTTCTTCCAAAACCCGTTCTATTTTGCGTATCCAGTGCTCATCGATTTCCACTTTTTCGGCATAAGACTTGAAGTTCATCACCACGTCTTCCACTTCTTCTATAATATTAGAAGCATTTCTGATATCCTGTCTTTGTGCAAAAAGCATCAAATCCTGCTTCGTTATATTCTTTCGCTTGCCAAGAACCGTAAGTTCATGGTTACGATAGAAATGCGAATCAGGATCGGCGGAAAACACGATGTCGTAAGCTGGCGATATATGCCATTCTCCATTGGGGTACATCACAAATGAGAAGTTCTTGGTATGGTCATCTACATTCTCTGCAAGAACATTAAACACCATTCTCCTATATTGCTGACTCTGCTCTTCAGCAGACAAATTCAGTTTTCTACCCACCACAAACAAATCTTCGTAAGTATCAGCCAAGGAACTCATGGCAGCTAAAGTCTGAGTATATATTTTTCTGCCCTCCACCCTATCAAATCGCTGGGTCAGGAAATTCTGGGTTCCTTCAATCTCTACCAAACGAGAAGGCATCATGTTGATACCGGCATCCTTAGCCATCAGATAATAAGCCATCTCTACCCTGGTAAAAGGAAGTTCATTTTTCCTGCTTGTATCAAACTTCAATATATAGTGCTTAAAGTTGGTTGGCAAATCGGCTTGACCTGAACGAATAATACCTGTAGTTTCATCCATGCCGATAATCGCCTTAGGACGCTGACCACCAGCGGAAGTTCCCACCTTATACAAATCTTCCAGAATAAGACTGTTGCTCATATCAATACTCACATCCTGCCTGTCCAGAAATAATTTATTAGCAAGTTCATAAAGTGAAGCCAATTCGATATTTACAGATGCATCCTCCTGGATATGAGCAGGTTGAAACTCCAAGGCTCCCATTGCTCTCTTACCGATAAAAGACAGTCTATCCACCACATTTACCATTTTGGATTGCAGATGATTGGCTTCCATCCATTTCTGGAAGACCACATTTCCCCAATGGTCAGGCAGAGAATCTGCTATGAACTCAGGCAAACCGGCATAAAGTTTTTCTCTATTTCCAGACATAGGGAAAGTTCTTTGGACATAAACAGAATCCAACGGTGCTACCAATGGTGCAATATTCCATCCATATTGCATAAAATCCTGGTCGAATTGGAAGACAGAGCAGCCCCGCTTGTCATCCCAAGACAACAAGCCCACATTCTTATCCCACAAATTCACCTGCACAACATTATCTTTCATGTCTTACCCTTTCCTTCTTTTCATTCATTTTCTTCACTTGGCTAGGCAACATTGGCAGCGGCGGCAAGAGTTTCTCTGCTTCCTGCAGGAATCCGATGCTCCTCAACAGAGAAAGAATAGTGCCAAAACCTATGTTCTTAGCTTCGCCTTTTTCAAACTGGCTAATGGTGAAAATGCTCACACCAGCCTTTACAGCCACCTCTTTCTGAGTGAGATTGCTGAACAGACGATATTGCTTGAATCGTCCTCCCAATTCTGATATAATCTCAGAATTAGACTTTGCCTCTATACCATATTCCGTAATCATGCTGCAAATATAGTTATTTCTTTATTTATCTCCAAATATCGGGATAAATATTTAAATATCTTTAGTTATTGCAGAAGAAAAATCGGTATAAAAAATCCGCACAGCCCAGGGAGCCATGCGGATTCTGATATATAATGTAGCTAGCAATAATCATGTTCACAAGTTATTTTGCCACCTTGAATACGGCAGCACTAATACCTGAAGCCTTGATGGCATCGGTCTTCTTGCCTGATTTATATACAACCTTTCCTGTAGAAAGAACGGAAACAGGCTTACCGCCGACAGAACTGATGTTGAGAGATGCTGCCTTGGCACCAGGATTCACGACAACAACATACTTCTCCTCACCCAAAGTACGCTCATATACCATCGGATATTCCTGCCCCTTCTGGTTCAGGAGCTTCCAATCACCCTCATTGTCAAGAGCCTTTGCAGAATGACGCAAAGCGGTCAGCTTACGGGTATATGACAACAGAGAATTCTGATCTCCCTGCTGAGCCTCAACGGTCAACTTTCCGTTTTCCGTATCTACAGGGAAGTAGAGCTTATCAGGTGCACTCGTAGAGAAGCCGGCATTCTTGCCCTTGGTCCACTGCATCGGAGTGCGGGTACCAGAGCGCTCATTGCTACCCTCCTTGTTAGGGAGATTCATCTGATACTTCATACCAATCTCATCACCATAATAGATAAATGGAATACCTGGCATGGTGAGGAAGAAGGTCATCGCCACCTTCAACTGGTCTGGCGTATTGCGGGTACCGATGTTAGGACGCTGATAATCGTGGTTGGCAGATGGAACAGCGATGTAGCCGAGATTCTTGGTGGCATTGTATGCCTTGGTATAGTTCTCGCTAAATTCCTTGAGCGAACCCTTGCCCTGCTTGTCGAAATAGCAGTTCTGGTAGCTCTGCTCCCACTTGCCCCAAGGAGTCTTGCGGTCGAAGAACAGAGAGGCATAGCCCTTAAGACCGAAATGGATGTAGAAATCGATGTTGAAGCCGGCAGGAATGGCTTGCTGCGGATTAGCCCACTCTGAAATCAGGACGGTCTCAGGATAGTACTTGTCCTTCCAAGCACGCATCTCATTCCAGAGTTTGGAAACCTCCTTCTTGTCGGGGTCGTTCTTGATGAGCGATGACGCCATATCAACACGGAATCCATCCACACCCTTATCAAACCAGAAAGCCATGATGTTACGTATCTCTCTGCGAACAGCCTGTGGTCCAGGTGCATCTACGCTCTGCTCCCAAGGATGATTTGGATCTGGATGAGCAAAACCATAGTTCAAGGCAGGCTGGCACTCGAAGAAATTCTTCTCATAATACTTGGCACGAGGAGCATTCGCCTCCACATATCTGCCTCGGGTACTAGACTCCGGACTTGCCTCCTGATGACGGGCTTCTATTTCTTTCTTCTCACTCTCAGGGATATCATTCATCCAGATATAATAATCACTGTAACGCTGGTTAGGATCTTTCTCGGAAGACTCCTTAAACCAGGCACACTTGGTGCTGGAATGTCCTGCCACCAGGTCGAGACAAACCTTCATGCCACGCTTATGGGCCTCATTGACCAAAGTAACCAAATCGGTATTGGTACCGAATCTAGGATCCACCTTGTAAAAGTCGATGACATCATAGCCGCCATCAAACCATCCCGACTCAAAGATCGGATTGAGCCAGAGGGCATTCACACCCAGCGACTTGATGTAATCCAACTTGGAAGTGATACCCGGCAGATCGCCAATACCATTGCCATCAGTATCCATATAGGAAGATGGATAAATCTGATAGAAAAGTGCATCACTCAACCAAGCCGGTCCCTTCTTCTGTTCTGCCTGAGCAGAAAGTGTGGTTGCCGCCAAGGCAGCAACCAACAGCATTTTATTCATTCTTTTCATGAGCATCATTATTAATTCAAGAAAAACTCTATCATAATAACTAAAAATTCTGCATTTTATTGTGCAAGAATGCTAATTGCGAATCCACCACCTGCAACAGAGTTCAACTTCAAGACTGACTTGCTGGTTACAGTCTTCTTGGTGATGACGTAAGCCTGAGGGTTGGTCTTGTAGTTGGCATCCTGTCTTATTCGCCACAAACTGTATATAACTATCGTTCCATACTCAAGAACAATGCCATAGACAAGGAGCACTTCGAAGAAAACATACTCAAACTCTGCATGGTTATCGCTGACTGATTGGAGATTATACCTTAATATATAGCATTTTACAGAAAAAAACATACCGTAACATCTTTGTCGCAGCTTCGTCAATGCCTTTCAACCTCATCGCAACTCCGGTGTAATATAACCACCGTACCTTTGCAACCGTAATCAAACGATATAGGTTATGAATGCTAAAAGGGGAATTATTGTATTAGGATTGCTCTCGGCGGCAGGCTTGCCAACGTGGGCGCAACAAATCAAGGGTGTCGTAATCGACAAAAACTCGAAGGAGACACTCATCGGGGCAGTCATCACAGCCGTGGAAAGCAATGGAAAGACTGACCGCAAGCAGGAGACTGCCTCCGATTTGAAGGCAATCACCGACATCGACGGAAACTTCCAGCTCGATGGACTGAAGAAAGACAAGACATATACTCTATATATTAATTATGTAGGATATAAGACTCAAAAAATTGACGGGGTTCAGGCGAAGGACGCAGACCAGGTAATCGCGCTGCAACCTGATGAACAGCAACTGAAGGAGGTGACCGTTACCGCAGTGGAAAGGCGTAATACGGATGCGGCAATGATACAGGTCGCCAAAAACAGTCCCGTCATCGTGAGCAATGTTTCGGCACAAGAAATATCCCGTACACAGGATACGAATGCAGGTGAGGTGATACGCCGTGTGCCAGGTGTGAGCCTCATCGACGACAAATTCGTAATGGTTCGTGGTTTGTCACAGCGTTATAACAATGTGTGGGTGAACGGAGGAGCAGTGCCTAGTTCTGAGGCTGATTCAAGGGCATTCTCCTTCGATATCATCCCAAGTTCGCAAATTGACAACCTTACCATCGTGAAGTCGCCATCGGCTGAATATCCTGCTGACTACTCGGGCGGTTTCATCATCGTCAACACCAAGGAGATTCCGGCAGAAAACAGTTTCAATATCGCCGTGGGCGGAAACTGGAATACATCTTCTGCCTTCAAGGACTTTTCTTACTCAAAAGGTTCCAGAACCGATTTCCTCGGCTTCGATAATGGCTTGAGAAACCTGAACGGAGGCATCCATGCTGACTTGAATCCGCAGCTCGATGCCAACGGAAAACCGGTGGGCGATTATGCTACTTCGCTCCTGGGCAACGGATTCAACAATGATTGGCTCATCAAGAACAAGAAACCCTTGGGCGACTTGAAATTGGCAGCTAATCTCAACCATCGCTGGATGCTCGGCGGAAGAACACTCGGTATGCTCGCCGCCTTGAACTACACCAACGAATACCGCACCTACGAGAACATGGAGAACAATCTCTATGGTATCTATGATGCGACAAACGACAAACCGAACTATCTTCGTCACTCAGTTGACAACCAGTATAATAATAATGTCAGACTCGGAGCGATGCTCAACTTCACCTTCCTTTCTAAGGACGGCAACCACAAGTATCAGCTCAAGAACATCTTCAACCAGTTGGCTACCAGCCGATATACCTGGCGTGAAGGCGTGAACGCCCAGTCGAACCTGGAGCGAAGCGCAGAGTATTACTACCGCAGTCGAACTGTATATAACGGTCAGCTTACCGGCAAGCACACCTTCACTAGCGACGCCCTTGACTGGAGCATCGGGTATGCGTATGCCAACCGTCATTTGCCTGACCGTCGTAGATACCTCATCGACGATGCTCTCGAATCGGGCGTTTATGCTCTGAGCACCGGCAACGACATATCACGCGAGTGGACTCAGCTCGATGAACACATTCTCTCACTTGGTGTAAATGATAAGCACCACTTCAAGTTTGGCAGCTTTGAGCCAGACTTGCAAGTGGGTGCCTATGGGGAGTATCGGACCCGAGAATACCAGACCCGCAACTTTATCTACAACTGGAATGTTTCAGCTAACAACATGCCATCCGACTTCCGCCACAGCGACATCCCTACCCTGCTCTTCAGCGAGGCAAACATGGGTTACGACAAGCTGTATCTTCTGGAGGAAAAGCAGATGCGCAATAACTACCGCGGACACAACACCTTAGGCGCCGGATACCTGGCGATGTCTCTCCCCTTTGGCAAACTCGGCATCCACGCCGGTGTCCGCTTTGAGCATAATGATATGGAGCTCATCTCCAATTCCCGTGACTACGAGAAGAGTGAATCGAGCCGTCATTACAAGACCGATGATGTATTTCCATCTCTCAATACGACCTATAAGATCAGCGACCAGCATCAGGCTCGCCTCTCGTATGGACGCAGTATCAACCGACCAGAATTCCGTGAGGTATCACCGGCAGTATATTATGACTTCGATCTTGCCAGCAACGTACAGGGAAACACAGAACTGAAGAACTGCTATGTCGATAACCTCGACCTGCGATATGAGTGGTATCCATCCCGTGGAGAGCTCATTTCGCTGGCAGTCTTCTACAAACACTTCGATTCTCCTATCGAGTGGACCTACACGGTGGCTGGCGGCACAGACTTGATTTATTCTTACAAAAATGCGAAGAGTGCCAACAATTACGGTGTAGAACTGGACATCAGAAAGAATCTCGGATTCATCGGACTGAAGGACTTCAGCTGGTCGTTTAACGGTGCCCTGATTAAGAGCAAGGTGCAGTTTGAGAAGGGAGCGAAGGAAGAAGACAGACCGATGCAGGGTCAGTCGCCATACCTCATCAACACCGGCATCTTCTATAAGAATGAGCCATTGAAGATGGATATCGCCCTGCTCTACAACCGCATCGGCAAGCGAATCATCGGTGTAGGAAGAAGCGAGGGAAGCACAGGCGATGACTCCAACTCCCGAGTGCCTCACAGCTACGAGATGCCTCGCAACACCATCGACTTCTCGCTGGCAAAGAAATTCGGCAATCATCTGGAGCTGAAGCTCAACGTAAGAGATCTTCTTGCAGAAAAGATATATTACAAGCAGTTTGCCGATGTAACGTATAGCGACGGAAGCAAGAAGGAAGTAGAAGAGATAGCAAGATGCTATAAGCCGGGCAGAAACATCGGTTTGCAGGCGATATATAAATTCTAAATAATAAGAATAATTAGATGTTTGTTTAATAAAACAGAAAACAATGATGAACAAGATGTATTTTTTAGGATGCATGGGCATCCTCGCAGCATCTGCCATGTTGAGCAGCTGCAGCAGTGACAATGACGATCCAACTCCTTCTCCAAATCCAGGACCAGAAGTAGTTTACAAGTGGTCAACCGATGGCGGCTTGAAGGCTTGCGACCACATCCTCTTCGGTACAGACGACAAGGAGAACGCCAACGGAACACAGATCGGAAACGGCGACCAGGAGTTCGTTTTCACTGGCAAGCAGACTTTGAAGAAAGGCACTTATCTCCTCAAGGGATGGGTATATATCGCAGATGGCGCTGAGCTTACCATCGAACCGGGAACTATCATCAAGGGCGACAAGCAGACCAAGGCGGCACTCATCGCAGAGCGTGGCGGCAAGCTCATCGCTAAGGGTACAGCCACAGAGCCAATCGTGTTTACATCTGAAGAGGCTGCCGGCAGCAGAAAGCCTGGCGACTGGGGTGGCATCATCCTCTGCGGTAAGGCTAAGAACAACCAGACTGAGCAGCAGATAGAGGGTGGTCCTCGTACCAAACATGGTGGCGCAGATGATGCTGATAACTCAGGAGCCTTGAGCTATGTACGCATCGAGTTTGCGGGTTATCCATTCCAGAAAGATAAGGAAATCAACGGTCTGACCTTCGGTTCTGTAGGTTCTGGCACACAGATAGACCATGTACAGGTATCTTATTCCAATGATGATTCCTTCGAGTGGTTTGGTGGCACTGTGAATTGCAAGTATCTCGTAGCCTACAAGGGTTGGGATGATGATTTCGATACCGATAACGGTTTCTCTGGAAAGGTGCAGTATGGTCTTTCACTGCGTGACAGCAAGATAGCCGATACCTCTCAGAGCAACGGTTTCGAGAGCGACAACTGCGCCGATGGTGCTACAGTGGATCCTCGTACCAAGGCAACCTTCTCTAACATCACCTTCGTAGGTCCTAAGGTATTGGATTCTAAGTTCCAGAACACCACCGATTATATCACAGCCGGAGCATACAATCCAAACAACGGTTCTGCTCTCGGCAAGTTCCAGGCTGCGATGCAGATCCGCCGTTCTTCCAACCTCAACTGCATCAACTCAGTAGCCTTAGGCTGGCCTATCGGTTTGATTATCGATGGTGAGAAGGGAAATACCGTAAAGGATGCCAAGGAAGGCAAATTCAAGCTCCAGAATGTATATTTCGCTGGTATGGATGCCGTTGGTACAGATGCCAACAAGAAGTATGAGGATTATCTCTACGATGCTGCAAAGAAGCAGGATATCGACAAGAATCAGAAGTCATACAGCAACACCTTCTTCTTTGCAGAGCAGAGCAACAAGTACTTCGACAGCTGGACCTCATTGGTTGGTGCAGATGGCTATACTCCTATCGCAGGAAGCCCATTGCTTGGTGCCGCAAGTTTCGCCGGCTGGACAGGTTTCGACACCGTAAGCTACATCGGAGCCTTCGATGGCAGCAACAACTGGATGAGCGGTTGGACCAACTTCGACCCTCAGAATGCAAAGTACTAAAAAAGAATAGCTAATTTCTATTTTGACTATAAGGTTTTCTTTTATTGGAGCATGGCGCAGTGATTTGCGCCATGCTTTTTTTGTTGGGTTATGGAGGGAAACATTGATGTCCTGTTTCAGGACATCAACATATTATTCTTCTTTATCCTTTTCATCTGAATGAGCCATAAGATAGAGTTCTTTTTGCCTTTCGCAAGTCTTCCTTATCAGGCAAGTAGAGCTTGTACTTGGCACCGCAGCAAAAGAGTATGCTTTTCCTTTTATTGTTGTTGGGGGATTGCAAATCTTCCAGTTTTAATAGGTCGAATCTTTTTTTACGGCGGATTTCAAATCAGCCGGGACGCCTAGCGGGTTTACGCTCTTGGGAATAAGTAACGCCCCTCTAGTATGCTGCCTTTCGGCGCGCCTGAGGGGCGTAATATCTTTATAAACTCTGAAAGCCTTTCCATTTTTCAGGAATGTGCAAGTCAAAGTTTGCTTTTTCAAGATGTACAACATCCGGCAACAAACATTGCTTGA
>OIZV01001000.1_pt1 | contig 11003 bp, 8 predicted proteins | sample 1588681 | NCBI WGS metagenome assembly OIZV01 (sample SAMN03283281) | human gut metagenome | biome: human-associated habitat; material: feces | host: Homo sapiens | place: Peru | collected 2012
TGTCGGCTTCAATAAAGCCCGGCAGGCAGACGCCGACGCCCGTGAGCGCAAGGCTGCCGTCGCCGGGCATATGGCCGATATAGATGCGGTCAACGATGTTGTAGAGCATATTCACGAGCTGCGCCACCACCGTCGGCACCGCCAGCTTCAGCAGCAGCCTGCCTATCGGCTCCGTGCCCAAAAAAGTCTTATCCTGCTTCATTTTTATCATCTCCGTTAGTTATCCTGTCCATGTTACGGGCGAATGCGTCAAGGCATATCCGCAGATCGCTTAGCTGAGCCTCCGTCAGCCCGCGGGTCAGTTCCCGCATAAAGTTCTCCTGAAATTCCCGACCCTTTGCAATGATCGGAGCGGCCTTTTCGGTGCAGATTAGGCGGCATTTGCGCCTGTCGCCTGGCACGGCGGAGCGCTCGAGATAGCCGTCGTTCACCAGCTCGTCGACCCTGCAAGAGACTATGCCGGGCTTCAGACGGCGGTATTTGCATATGTCGCCCGCAGTGTTCAACTCAGGATTGTTCGCAAGGAACATCAGCACGTCGACAGCGCTCTGAGCCGCGCCCAGCTCATCGCAGAGCGGCCGCATCGCCGCCGTGTATGCCTCCTCAAACCTCTTGGTGTAGGCGTATGCCTGCGCCGCAGTCATCATATTGCCTCTCTCCTCTCAGAATACTTCAATTTTGAACATTTCAATTATACACAATTTTAATAAAATGTCAAGAGCTGAATCGAAACAGTTGAAGGAACCGTAATTTTTACAAGATTATAGCAGTCCGAGAAACAATCGCTCCCGACTTTTTCAATACCCTCGGATATCGTAACGCTTGTAAGGCCTGTCTGTTTGGCAAACGCACCTTCCCCTATCTCCACAACGGAGTAGCCGTCTATCTCCGCAGGCACGGTAAAGTCGCCTGTGATAGTGCCCGTCGTGCCGGTGATGCACGCCTTGCCGTCGGTAACGGTATATGTCAGCAGCCCGGATTCCGCCGCAAACGAGCGGGGCTTTATGCATACAAGCCCGACAAATTCGATAATAAGCGCCATTGCAAATGATATCAGTTTTTTCATACGACCGCCCTTTTTATCCTTAAATAGCGTTGAATCGGTATAGAAATGCGCAAAAACAAGCAAATATACTGCTTTTCAGCCCGTTTTCGACGATTTGCTTAAATTAGCAGCCGAAGATACTCAAAAAATTCATTTGCAGCCGCAATTGCTTGAATAAACAACCGCGTTCAGAATTTTTGCGGTTACAAAACGTCATTAAAACTGCCACTATATTTGTGAGCATGAAAAATATATAATGTAATTGAATATTTTACTTTGGCAAAAAGAAAAAATTTTTTTGAATTTTTATAAATTTTTTTGAACCTTTTTGTATATTGCGGTGTCTTTAATTATTGAGATGATAAAATCTTAAAAGGAGGAGTATTATGTCGTCATTTATACCTAAACCGTACCCCAAGGAGGCTGTGACCGTGAGGGTCGAGAGCGAGTATCTGCAGCAGATCGATCATATAATCGCGCTGGACGGTCGATTCAGCCGAAGCTCACTGATAAATCAGTGTGTCAAATTCGCGCTCAACAACATTGACATGAAGGATCTCGAGGTTGAGGAGCCTATCGAGGCGAGCGAATTTACCGCTGAGGAGTCGCCGGTGTGAAAGACACCGACTGATAAATAATATTAAATGTATACGGCCTTCGACAGATGCACGGCAATCGTCGGAGGTCGTTATTTACTGTGCGGCAGGCGTGAGCCGGTTTCTTAATTCGTCTTAATAATTTTATAAGCGATTTTTAATGCGCTGCATAGTTTAATGTTAAGAATTTAAGGCGTATAATTGTGGCTGTAAACGGAGCTGCCAAGGCAGCCCGAAAAAAATATGAGGAGGCAACAAAATGAAAACAGCAAGGAATTTTTTGGCTGTGCTGATGTGCGCGGCAATGCTCTTCGGCAGCGCGGGCATACTGAGCGCATTTGCATGCGAGAGTTGTGGAATGCACAGCAAATCAGCAGGAGCTTTAGACTTCTGGATAGAAGATGATGACTATTTTGAAATGGATTTGGGCGCATATGTCACAGATTGTGACGAAACCGTAAGCGGCACGGTCGAAATTCCGTCGCAGGTTGACGGGATCCCCGTGGTTGGCATATACGAAACCGCTTTTAACAATTGCAAAGACCTGACCGACGTGATAATTCCCGACAGCGTTACATACGTCTCCCGTAATGCATTTGAAGGGACCAAGCTATACAACGATGAAAGTAATTGGGAGAACGGAATACTCTATATCGACACGATCCTTGCCGATGTCAAAGAGGATATAGCAGGAGTCTGCAATATCAAGAGCGGAACGAAAATCATTGCGGCAAGCGCATTTGAGGGTTGTCATTCGCTTGAAAGCGTAACAGTCCCGGACGGCGTGAAAAATATACACCAATCTACATTTGAGGATTGCAACAATCTGAAAACAGTCATGCTTCCCGAAAGCGTCACCGTTATTAAAAATCATGCATTTGCATCATGTATCAGCCTTGAGGAGATCAATTTCCCTTCGGGATTATCAACGATCGGTCAGGCTGCTTTCTCGGGCTGCGAGACTTTGAGGGATGTAAAGCTGTCGGCGGTGACGGCAATTGAAATGCAGGCATTTGAAAATTGCTATTCGCTTGAAAACGTCGATTTGGGCAGCAAGCTGCAGCGTATTGAGGCAAACGCGTTTGTGCTCTGCGCCTCAATACCGAGCATTGTTATACCGGATACTGTTGAAAAAATCGGATGGAGTGCGTTCGCGCAGTGTTACTCACTGGGTGATGTTTCGATGTCGAAAGGAATAAAAAGAATATGCCCGGATGCGTTTTCTGAAGCCAAATGCTATTCCGACGGCAATTGGGATGGCGATGTGCTTTATATAGGCAACGCCGCCGTTGACGCAAGCCCGTTTATCGACAAGGAATGCCGCATAAAAGAAGGCACGACGATCATAGCAGAGGAAGCTTTCGGGGAGTGCTCTGAGCTTGAGACTGTCATATTGCCGAGCAGCCTTAAATATATCAATTCTTCTGCATTCAGCAGCGATGTTAATTTAAAAAATGTGCAGATATCATCAGGTCTGAAAGAGCTGGGCGACAAAGCGTTCGACGAGTGCACGGCTCTTGAAAAAATATCAGTCGACCCGGCGAACACTGCATTTAAAAGCGATAAGAACGGTGTGCTCTACAGTAAAGATGGAACGCAGCTCATCAAATACCCCGCAGGCAAAACCGACGCTGAATTCGGCATCTCCGAGGGGGTTGAAAAGATATGTAAAGACGCGTTCCGTGCCTGCGCTGCGTTAAAAAGAGTTGAATTCCCGGGCAGCCTGAGAGAAATAGACGATTCTGCGTTTTTCGACTGTCAGCAGCTCGACGATGTAAAGCTCCCGAACGGGATCGTAAGAATTGGGGATTGGGCGTTTGGCGGCTGTCATGAAATCAAGTCTGTCACGCTGCCCAAAAGTGTCAGCGAACTGAGTGAAACAGCATTCTCATATTGCCTCGGGCTTGAAAGTCTGACAGTTGACCCCGAAAATTCGAGCTATTGCAGCGATGACGACGGTGTTGTATATACAAAAGACATGACAAAGCTTGTTGTTTATCCGAGAGGAAGCAAGCTGACCAAATACAGCGTACCCGACGGGGTTATATCTATCAACACAAATATTTTGTATTCTAATTTAGAGATTTTGAGCCTGCCGACTTCATTTGAGGGTACCGACGGCAGTGATACGGAAACGCCGGAGAATTTGAAAATCATATATTTCAGAGGCAGTAAGGAGCAATGGGAAAGGATACCGCTAAGCACACCTGTTTCTGTCATTTGCCGACGCGGCATCCCCAAAACGCAGGTAATGCTCAAGCTTGATTTGGCATATGTGAAGGTCAAAGCGTCAATGGAAGAAATACGGCAGAAAATTAAAGATTTCTTCAGAAGCGATCCCATTTGCAGCCTACCCGAGCCGGTCATGGAAAGAGACTTCCGTTATAAAAAGGAGGCAACAAAATGAAAACAGCAAAGAAATTTTTGGCTGTGCTGATGTGCGCGGCAATGCTCTTCGGCGCAATGTGCGTCGGTGCCAATGCGGCAGTAGGCGATCTTTATTCCGAAGGCGCCGACCCGTTCCCCGGGTATGAAGAATGTGATTACAGCAATAAAACGGCAATCGGCCCGCTGCATTTTGTGTTGATGGGGGATCACGCAAGGCTCATTTTTATTGATTTCAAGGCGGAGGGCGAGATAGTGGTGCCCGCAACCGTTGAGGGGCTTCCCGTGACCGAAATAACCGCTCCGATCAACATGTATTTCGGACGTCATATGGCTGTTACGAAGGTGGTTTTGCCGGACAGTGTAACAGTGATAGGCGTAGCTGCGTTTAATAGTTTTGTCGCCCTTGAAGAGGTAAACATCCCCGAGGGTGTAACATGCATCGGCAGCTATGCATTTAACGATTGTAAAATGCTTAAAAAAGTGCAGCTGCCTCAAAGCTTGAAGTATATCTGCTCGAGGGCATTCTCGGGCTGCGAAAGCCTTAAAGAGATAAATATCCCGAGCGGAGTTGTCACCGTCGGCGCAGAAGCGTTTAGCGGAACAGCATTCTATAACGATAAAGCGAATTGGGATGGCAATATGCTTGTGCGTGACGGTGCATTGCTTGCGGTCAACGACGAATCCGTCGAAAAATTCTCCATAGGAGATGATTTAAGGCTCGTTGCGGCGGACGCTTTCGGTAATTGCGGCAACCTGAGGGAGATATCTATACCGGCAGGGCTGCGATATTTGTCATACAACGCTTTCGGCGGAACGGAATCGCTCATGAGATTCACGGTCGATCCGTCAAATCCGTATTACACAACAGACAAATACGGTGTACTTTACAGCAAGGATAGGACGGTGCTTGTAGCGTTCCCGTATGGCTTCGCTTCTATCGGCTATAACGTGCCGAATGGGGTGAAACGCATAGAGACCGTCTTGCAGGGCGGATATGCCACAATTTTCTCGCTTCCGAAGTCGGTGGAGTATTTTTGCGACATAGGCGACAATGTTGCTCTTTTGGCGTTCGACGGCACCAAAGAGGAATTTGCCGATATCGAGGGCAGCGAGAAGCTGCTTTGTCAGATAGCGGAGGGCGAGCGCACCGTTACGGTCATCAACAAGGGCGACGGCGGCCGCAGCGCAATACAGGCAACGCTCCTGAAAGCAACTATATCCGTTGTAACGATCATCTATTTGCCCGTGGTTAAGCTGTGGAGTCTATTTCTCCGTGTAAGCTGAATTCTTGACCTACCATACCGATTTTAAGCGTATAATTGTGGCTGTAAACGGAGCTGCCGAGGCGGCCCGAATTAATATGAGGAGGCAACAAAATGAAAACAGCAAAGAAATTTTTGGCTGTGCTGATGTGTGCGGCAATGCTCTTCGGCAGCGTTGCGATGCTTGGCGGCATAGCCTCCGCGGCCTATGAAAAGCAGGAGGGATACCTAAACTTCAAGGTCAGGGAGGATGAAGCGGTGCTTGTCAGCTGCGCTCAAAACGCGATGGGCGAGATAACCGTGCCTGCCGCTGTCGGCGGCGTGCCCGTCAGGAGGATCGCAGGCGGCGAATTCATGGTCTCATCCGGAGCGTTTGAAGGCTGCAAAGGCATAACGAAGCTGAATTTACCGGACAGTATAATCGAGATAGGCGATTCGGCTTTTAAAGGCTGCTCCAAGCTCGCCGAGATAAACATTCCCGCAGGCGTGACGGAGATAGGCAGCAACTGTTTCGACGGATGCGAAAGTCTCAAAAGTATAGATATTCCGGGCAGCGTAAAGTCCATAGGCAATTATGCTTTTGACGGCTGCAAAGAGCTCAGAGAAGTCGTCATATCCGACAGCGTAACCGAGATCGGCTATGGCGCATTCAGATGCTGCGAAAAGCTGGAGAGCGTGACGCTGTCGAAAAATATAACGGCGATCAACTCGAAGCTTTTCAGCAACTGCTTTTCTCTCGGCAGTGTAGATATTCCCGCCGGCGTCACGGTTATTGAGGATAATGCGTTTGCCAACTGCACGAGCCTTGAAAGCGTTAATATCCCTGAGAGTGTAAAAAAGATAGACGATGCTGCTTTTATAGACTGTGTCAGCCTTAAGAGCATGGAGCTGCCCTCCGGTCTTGTGAGCCTCGGTCGCTGGGCGCTCAGCGGCACAGCGCTCTACAACAACAAGACAAATTGGCAGGACGGTGTGCTCTACGTCGGCAGTGCGCTGATCGAAGCGGATTGCCTTGCAAACAGCGCATATACGGTGAAAACGGGCACAAGGATAATTGCAGACTACGCATTTTCGGAATGCGGAGCACTGAAATCCGTCGTGCTCCCCGAAGGGCTGCTCTCTATCGGCAGAGAAGCCTTTGACAGCTGTGCAATGCTGGCAAGCGTCAATATTCCCGACAGCGTGATCTCCGTGGGAGGCGATGCTTTCTATAACACGCAGATCTGGAATTCATTTAAGTGGCGCAACAATGCGCTCTATATCGACAATGCGCTGATAAGAGCTGCGGAAAATCTCAGCGGTTCATACACCGTGAAGCCCGGCACGACGGTCATAGGCGCAGGAGCCTTTAGTGATACCGATACTTTGACGGAGGTCGTAATTCCCGACAGCGTAAAATTCATCGGTATCTGGGCTTTTGAGAATTGCGATAACCTTGTCAAGGTCACTCTTCCCAATGGACTTGAGAGGATAGAAGAAGCTACATTTGATCGGTGCTACAGCCTTAAAAATGTCAATATTCCGGAGAGCGTTAATTACATCGGCAATTCGGCATTCTTAAATTGTACAAGCCTGGAAAAAATAGTATTGCCGCCGAACCTAAACAGCATAAATGAATATGTGTTTATCAATTGCGAGTCACTCGACGGAATAAACATACCCGAAGGGGTTACAAGAATTGAATACGGAGCATTTTGGGGCTGCAAAGGAATCGACAGCGTCACGATCCCCGATACAGTTACCTATATCGGCTTCGAAGCATTCGCCGGTTCGGATCTCAAGAGCGTTTATATCCCCGCAAGCGTTGAAAAAATAGAAGATAATGCTTTTGGCGGTCGGTATTCACTCGAAAAAATAACCGTATCGCCTGAGAACAAGAATTATGCGAGCGACGGGAGCAGCGCGCTCTTTACCAAAGATATGAGAACTCTCATTATGCTTCCCGACGGCACAACGATCACCGAATATACAATACCCAACGGCGTATACACCGTATATCCTTGGGCTATTAACGGCAGGGTCGAGGTCGTCAATGTGCCTGCTTCGGTGGATGAGTGTGAGGATGCCTTCAGAGGCAGCCAGCTCACAGCCGTAAATGTTGACCCCGCAAACAAACAGTATGCGAGCGATGAATACGGCGTGCTCTACAACAAAGAAATGACCGAGCTGCTCTGCTACCCGGACGGCAATCCGCTCGACCGCTACAGAGTGCCCGACGGCGTTACCGCGATATCGGATTACAGCATCACCACTACCGCTCAATGTTATCAGCCTGCCCGCTTCTCTGGTGGATTCGCCCCCCTTCAGCATATACGATAACGGCATAGATTTAATTTATTTCAGAGGGAACAAGGATCAGTGGAAAAATATCAAAAACGAATGGGACTATGATGGTGACAGGGAGAACTGCGCGCCCGTCATAATCGGCAGAGATATTCCCGAGGATGAAGCAAGATTGAAAGCCGACCTTGCCCTTGCGAATCTCAAGACAAGATTTGCGCTTATCAGGGCGAATATCAAAATTATCATCGACAAAATCATTCGCTTCCTCAAGCGTATATTCGACAGCATCGGAATACGATGACCGTCAATTCTCCGTCGGCTCGACCCCCGTGCCGACGGCTGAATAAAAAGGCGGCGCCTGCGACCTTGCGGCTGAAATCAACAGTGACCGCTTCGCCCCCTTTCCGCAGCGCCGCAGGCCGCCTGCCCCCCGATAAATAACAGAGGATAATATAAGAGTTCCAGTTTCTTTGAGGAGTTTTTATATATAGCGGGAAGCAGCCCGCAACCAGGCAGACCCCGCCGTCGCCTCAGAGACGGCGGGGAAAAGCCTGAAAAGGAGGATTTGTTTTGAAAAATAAGAGGTTTTTATCAATAACAATGGTGCTTTTGACGGCACTGTTTGTCTTTGCCTTTGCGGCAGTTACCAAAAACACCGCAATGAAAGCAAGCGCAGCTTACGGCGGCATAGATGAAATGCTTTACGACATTGCCACTACCAGCTATTATTGCAGCGGATGCGGCGAATACTTCCGTAATAGGCTTGCGTTCGATAACCATGCCTGTGTTCCAGTTTCCGATACAGGTGCGGAGACAGCGGCTGCGTCATCGGTGATGACGACAAGGAAACAGTCTACAACCGAGCCGCAAAGCTCCTATGACGAGTATTACACGAGCGAGGACGGAATTTTATCTTTCATAATTCGATCGGATCATGCGATTGTCAGCAGATGTCGGGAGAATGTTACCGGCACGGTGGAGATACCGGCAACGGTCAAGGGAAAGCCCGTGACGGCATTGGCAGAGAATTCGTTTTCTAACTGCGAGGTGAGCGAAGTAATCGTTCCTGATGGAGTCATCTATATCGGGCACTATGCTTTTTCATATTCAAGCATTGAAACTGTAAGCCTCCCGTCAAGTTTGGAGGAAATCGGTGAAAGTGCTTTCAGAGACTGTTATAATTTAGCGCAGATAACGCTTCCGGAGGGGCTGGAATACATAGGCAATAGCGCATTTGTCAATTGCGGAAAGCTTGAAAGCATCAGAATACCCGCTTCGGTCAAGAGCATCGGCTATTATGCTTTTGACTGCAACTACTATTATTACGGTGTAAAGAGCATTGAAGTCGATGAGGGCAATGAAGTATATGCGTCCGAGGACGGTGTGCTCTTTGACAAGGGCATGACGGAGCTCCTGAAATACCCGAGCGGCAAAGAAGACGGAGCCTATACCGTCCCCGACGGCGTTGTAACTATAAATGACAGAGCCTTCGGATATTGCGGTCAAGTCTCGTCAATCACGCTTCCTCAAAGCGTGTCATATATCGGCTCATATGCTTTCGAGAATTGCGACAGCCTCTTAAATATCAATCTGCCGGAAAGCGTTGAGACGATAGGAGAGGGCGCATTTGAAGACTGCGGCAGCTTAGAGAGCATCGTCATTCCGAGCGGAATCACGAGCATAAACAGCCGAACATTTTGCAAATGCTATAGGCTTTCATATGCCGTGCTGCCCTCCGGGATCGTCGAAATAGGAGATGAAGCCTTTGAAAACTGTTACAGATTAAGACGGATCGAGCTGCCGGACGACCTCATCGTTATCGGCAAGTGGGCTTTTTATAACACCGGACTTTCTCAGCTTACGCTGCCCAAGGGCTTGATAGCAATAGGTGACAGTGCTTTCAGGAACTGCAATATTTCAGCTCTCAAGGTGCCCGACAGTGTTGACTATATCGGCAGCGGAGCTTTTGCGGAATGCAGCTGGCTCGTAAAGGCTGAGCTCCCCGACGGCTTTTCTCTGATAAATTCGGAAACATTTTTTCGGTGTGAAAGGCTCACGGAAATAATTCTGCCCGACAGCATTAAGATGGTTGGAGATTCCGCATTCAGCAACTGTGTATCGCTGACCGATGTCAACTATAAAGGAACGCAGGATCAGTGGAATAAAGTGGTTATAAAGGATAATAACAAGCCTCTGCTTGATGCTGCAATGCATTATAAGTATCATGAGCACAGACTCAGAACAAAGACTACCCCCGCCACCTGCACCGCCGACGGCGAAGAATACAATGTGTGCGAGATATGCGGCAACACGATAGGCACCGTTAAGGTTCTCAAGGCGACCGGCCACAGCTGGCAGGATGATTTCACCGTAGATAAAGAGGCTGCCTGCACCGAAACCGGCGTCAAATCAGTGCATTGCAATAACTGCTCAGCTACGAGATACTCTACCGACATAGCAAAGAAAGAGCACACGCCTGTTGAAGATGCCGCAGTTGCCGCTACCTGCACCGAAGACGGACTCACGGCGGGCAGTCATTGCTCGGAATGCGGCACGGTGATTACGGCACAAAAGATCGTGAATGCAACGGGTCATAAATACACTTCGCAGACCACCGACGCCACCTGCACCGACGCCGGCAAAACAGTATATACTTGCAGCGTATGCCGCAACAGCTACAGCGAGACGATACCGGCAAAGGGTCATGCTGACAAGAATAATGACGGCATATGCGATATTTGTGGATTAAGAATAAAGCCAATATCAAATATCAGACTTACATTACGCATCGAGCCTTCAGCCACGATCAATTACGGCGAAACAGCGGTGATATATGTGACAAACACCGATCTGCCCGCAGGCACACAGCTTGTTTGGACGATTTCCGGCAATGGAGTAAACATTACACCTTCGGCAGACGGAATGAGCTGTACGGTTAAATCGACTGATAACGGAACGGCGACCGTTACCGTCACCGCTTACGACAAAAACGGAAATATTCTGAAGTCCGATACCGGCAGGATAATATCAGCTTCGCAGGCGATCATATCAAAAGCAAGCTTCATCCAAAAGGTTGCGGCATTTTTCCGCAATTTATTTGGCAAGAAATCGCTTGTGAGTCTTGTCAAGAAAGAATTTTATATTAAGGCAAAGTAAACCAAACCCCCGGGCAGTTTCTCAACTGCCCGGGGGTGATTGTTTAGCGGTGTTTAATTTTTACGCTGCTTTTATTTATAGATAATTTTGTTTAGTGCTGTTTTGATTTACGGTAATTTATCGGGATATTAATTCGGTATTTAAATTTGGTGATATTATCGGAGCTGCTTTGTTACGCCGTAACTTCTTCGGCGGGGGATGCTTCGGCATTCTCCGCATTTACTGATGTGCGATAAAGAAGTAATAGAAGTGTAAAAAATTTTGCCGTTCCTA
>OIZV01001003.1_pt1 | contig 10969 bp, 22 predicted proteins | sample 1588681 | NCBI WGS metagenome assembly OIZV01 (sample SAMN03283281) | human gut metagenome | biome: human-associated habitat; material: feces | host: Homo sapiens | place: Peru | collected 2012
GCACGATGACGAAAAAGACAGTAAGCAGGACGGCTACGCAGGAACAAAGGGCAAGACTATTGACCGTATTGAGCTTACTTTAACTTAACGAGGTGTAGTATGTCAACAGAAATAATTACATCATTAATCATTGCAAGCAGTAGCATTATATGTCAACTTCTCATTAATGCTTCAAATCGTAAAAAGCTCAAAGCGGACAATGAAAACACTAAATCTCTTATAGTGTATCGTATAGATAAACTTGAGCAAAAGCAAGATAAATACAACCATTTGCAAGAACGAGTTTTTAATCTTGAAAAAAATTCAGCTGTTGCAGACGAAGAAATCAAAGTCGCAAATCACAGAATTGCAGACCTTGAGCAAAAATAAGGAGGTAATAATATGAAAAAAATTACAAATTGGAAATCGTGGGCAAAATGCGCAGGCGTAAGAGCAATAAAAACCGTTGCTCAAACAGCAATTTCGGTTATCGGTGTATCTGCCGTGTTAAGCGATGTGAACTGGATTGCGGTCGCCTCGGCAAGTGCACTTTCGGGAGTTCTTTCGCTGTTGACGAGTGTTGCAGGTTTGCCCGAGGCAGAATAAATAATGCGTTACCACCGTAATAACGCCCCATAAAATAATTATTACGGAGGTAAAACAATGAAAAGTTTTATTGGTTGGATAGGCGGAAAAAGTCGTCTAAAAAATCAAATAATATCACTTATACCGACAGACTGTAGCCGTTACATCGAGGTGTGTGGCGGTGCAGGTTGGGTATTGTTTGGCAAAGAAAAAGTCAAGGGTCAGATGGAAGTTTTCAATGATGTTGACGGAGATTTAATCAACTTGTATAAGCAAATCAAATATAATTGCTCTGAATTGCAAGTAGAAATAGATTGGTTACAATCACGAGAATTATTTAATCAGTATCGTTATGAAATTGAAAATCAAATTAAACTTTCTGATTTACAGAGAGCGGCTCGTTACCTGTATCTTATTAAATGCAGCTTCGGCAGCAATCGAAACTCGTTTGCTACTGATACAAAATCAATATGCAATATTATTGATGAGTTACCAACATACAAAGAAAGGCTAAAATCAGTTATAATCGAAAACAGAGATTTTGAAAACCTTATAAAAACATATGACCGCTCTGGCGCTGTATTTTACATTGATCCGCCTTATGTAAAGTCTGAACGCTACTACAATCGTAATTATTGTAATTTCAATAAAAAAGACCATTTACGATTAAATCAAGTTTTGAATAAAATAAAAGGTCGCTTTATTTTGTCTTATAACGATTGCGAGTTCATCAGAAATCTATACAAAGATTATTACATAAAAGGCATAAGCAGACATAATCTTTTGTCTGCGACAAGCGGAAATCGTGAAGAATTCAAAGAATTAATTATAACGAATTTTGTTACGAACTAACAATTATTATAAAATAATAACGCTTTAGGATATAATATCTTTTGGGGCGTTATTATGATTAAAATTCATTTGTCTACAATTTTGGGAACATACAGAATGTCGCAAGCGGAACTTGCACGAAAAACAGGTATTAGACCGTCAACAATTTGCGACATTTACAACGAGATGTGTGACAGAATCAATTTAGAACACTTAGACAGGATATGCGAAGTATTAGATTGTAATGTATCAGATATTCTCGAATACAGGCCGAACAGAATCAAAAAAACGGGCAAAAATCTCATAATTGAGGAAAATGGAAACAGAAAAGCGCAAAAATAATTCCGCTGCAGTTTTTAAAAACTGCAGCGGAATTGCTTTTAGTCTAAAAGCATTAATTTTTTCTTGCGCTTACGCCCTTTACTATTTGAAGCAATAATTTTTTGTGTAAAATTGAAAGTTTCGACATTAATTATTATTTTTTGATTGCCCTTAAACAGTTTTCCTTTGCTCCGATTATAGCCACAATAAGTGCAATTCGACAAAATAACTAAAACAGACTGCGGCGTATAATCATTACCGCACTTACTCTTATACCCCTCACTGTTGAGTTGTCGTGCAACAGCGGAGAGGCTCTGCTTTTTTATATACAATTCAAAAATATGCTGTACTACTTTACTTTCATAAGCATTGATAACTAAATCTTTCTCAATGAAATCATAGCCTAATATAAAACTCGCTAAAGAGTGACCTTGCGCAACTTTTTCGCTATTAGCAAGCACAACATTTTCTGCAATGATTTCTCGCTCCCATTGAGCAATTACACCCAACAGATTTCGCATAAGTCTGCCCGACGGAGTCGATGTGTCGAATGATTCAGAATAGCTCATTAACGCTACATCATACAACTCAAGCTCATCGCAAGTGTTAATTAAATCTCTAACAGAGCGTGTAAATCTTGTTAATTTCCACACGAGCACCGCTTGAAATTTTCGTTCTTTAGCGTCCTGCAACATTGCCCTAAAAGCATCACGATGCTGCACATCTTTACCGCTGATACCTTCGTCAGCATATATTTGATGAATTATATATTTATGCTGCTTGCAATAGTCTACAAGGACCTTTTGTTGTGCTGCAAGTGAAAAGCCTTCCTCTGCTTGCCTTGTTGTAGATACTCTGATGTATATCGCAACTCTCATTAATTAAACTCCTATCGAATAATTTTTAATTGACAGAAGTAACTCAAAATGATATAATTCACTAAGATAGAGTTATCTCTGTCATACGGTAACGGTAACTACTCGCTTTGGTCGGTGGATAGTTGCCGTTATTCTTTTTTTAATTTTGTGCAAAATAAAGATTCAGAATATCTCTAATTGCTGTCGACTTGCCAATTTCGTGCTTATTTGCATACTGTTCAAGCTTCTCGTCAAGCTCTTTTGTGATACGCAATCTAACAGTGTGTGTCAATTGTGCACTTGGTCGACCCATTTTAGGATTATCTGTTTTTTTAATATAAGCCGTAAAATAACTTCCTTTCTCTTGCCATATGAAATTTAATATGATATAATAATCGGAATTAAGGGTGGTGGCAAGCCCACCCTTATAACCTTTATGTGCTCTGCTTTATGCAGAGCCTTTTACTTTTCTTCTTCGTTGAGAAGATTTTTTACTTTCTCTCTTGCTTCTTCAATTGAAGAACTGCTTTCGAGAATATCAAGTACCATTTTAAGAATTGTCTTGAACTGATAATCTGTCATTGGTTCTTTCATACCTTTGTCCTTTCCGGCTTTGCTTGCCCAATCCTAACTCGTCTTTGTTCACCTCCCTTGACTGTAATTATATTATACACTTTTGTAGGTCAAAAGTCAAGTGTTTTTTCAATTTTTTTAAATTATTTTTAAAATGTCGTGTCATCTGCGTGTCATCTACCACATTAATTTAACACAATTTTATATTAAATTAAATCAATTTGTATTAAATAAATGCAACACAAAAAATCCAGCAAATAAGCCATTTTCCGTAATAATGGCTTGTTTGCTGGATTTCTGTTTTGGAGCTGATAACGGGATTTGAACCCGTGACCTCGTCCTTACCAAACCGTTTTATCACTTTTTGCCGCTTTTTGCAATCTTTAATAAACGGCTATTTTATGCGGTTTTTCGGTGGTTGCGTTTTTGTAGTGTTTCGTAATTTTTGGGGTTTATTCGTTAAATTAAACCCCAAATAAACCCCAACTTTTCCGCTGCGTAAAATAGATTTAGAACAATTTATTTTTATGTACTGACATCTGCTCCGTGCAGAAATATTTTATATTATGCAGCGGCTAAAAAATAGGGAGGGGGGTCATACACGAAGCACGCAAAAAATCTAACTACGCCCCCCGGTCCTGCGGCTGCGAACATTTCAATTTTTTATGGGGGGGATTGGTGTTATTCCGCTGCACAAAACAAACAGAAAAGACAAGCCCATATTTCAGAGCTTGCCATTGTGTTATGCGTATATTTTTGGTGGGGCGACACTCCCACATCTCCTAACCTCTTGCGAGGGGCCACGGCTGCCCGTTCCGTCCTCAAAAGCATACACACATAGTTTATGCCGCCTGATTATGCCACTTTGTCAGCCGTGTATTCTACAACTGCAATTTCAGTCATAAGGTTGCTTACGGTTTTTACAATATCGTCAAGTCTTTTTGCAACCTCATCTGTAAAGATAGTTTCGCCGCATTGTGAACATTCAAGACACGGTACATTTTTTACAATTACAATACACTTTTTTAAGTCAACAAAATGGGTTGTTGTACTCGGCTTTAAATCACCTTTGCAATAAAAGCAGGTCATTATTATTTCTCCTTTCGGGTTTCTAAATCACTTTCAAATGTTTCTGAATCGGGAAAATATGCAGTAATTATACACACAACATCACCGTTACACCCTGCAACAATATGCAAGTACTCACCTTTTGTACTTACACCTAAAACAAGACAGGCAGAGTACGGATAGCTGTCGGGGTACTGTTCTATTATTTTCCCCGTATTTATTGCATTAAACACATCATCACGGTATATTTCCCGTTCCTGCAAGCGTTTTAAAGCGTGTGCAGACCATATAACCGACTTGTTGCTACACAGCTCTTGCAACATTTCAATATTTAATTTATTCATCTTTATTGTTCCTTTAATGTCATTATTCCGTTGTATCACGCTGCATTGTTTCATCAATAGCACGATTAACAAAGCCGTTCACGCTTTCGCCGTTCTTTTCTGCGTGGGCTTTTATAATATCCTTTTGTCCTTTATGCACACGGACTTTTATTTCTTCGTAGTTATTCTTCATATATTTAGCAACTGCTTTTTGTTGAGCTTTACTAACTGCCATTATTTCACCGCCTGACCGTTAAAAATCTATTGACTTCAACTTATTGTTGTTGTATAATAAAGGTGCAAAGAAACGGCTTTAGCTGTTTCGCTTTACAGTTTAATTATTTTACAATAACCGTTCTGTGTCGCTACCACAGGGCGGTTATTTCTTTTTTATGTTCTTTATGATTTCATTTACTGCCGTTAATACAACAGCGAATGTAAGTAATAAAATTACATCAGTCATTAAGACACTCACCCCCTTTCGCAAGGGAGCTGAAACAGCCGCCACCGTTTCTTTACAAGTATTATTATAACACCGTTGTATATCGGGGTCAATAGTGAAAATATACAATATATCGGGTACAAGTTTGTACATTATTACATCTTGATATATAGGGTACGATATAGTATAATATAGTCACAGCATAAGGAAAGGGGCAATGCAGAATGTTAAATCGTTCAATTATCTGCAAGGTAGCGAACAAGCTCCGCAAGAGCGGTTATACACTTTCACAGGCGTTCCGTATGGCGTGGAAACTCCATAAGGGCACAGCAAGCGTAAAGGTTGCAGGCGTTACCAAAGAACGCAGACAAGAGGCAATCGAGCATTTGAGCAGATATAACCCCGAAACGGTCAGCTTTAGCCTGTTAAGAGAAAAGCAAAACAGCTTTGACCTCAATGCTATTGCAGTATATGCAAGTGTGGGCAGCGGCAAACCGTACAAAATGGGCTATATTTCCGCTGCTGTTGCGTGTTTGCTTAGCGGTGTGATTGATAACATTACAGCCATAAACGCACGCTTACAGGCTGTTACAGGCGGTTTCTACGCCGATATGGTGCAGGGCTTGAGATTATCACTTTCAATATAATTTATGAAAAGAGGATTACGCAATGAAGAGTGATTACAGGAAAATGATTGACGAAATGCTTTCAAAAATCAAAAGCGAAAAGAAGCTTAAAAAGATTTTTGATTACATATGTTTTGTTTATCTTAAAACTGAAAACAAATAAACGGAGGCTTGAAAATGAAATCAGATATTGTAATCAGAAATGAAATTATCGAGTACACACAAGCTATTAAGAATCACAAGGCTTTAGTGGCAATTCTGAAATTTATAAAGCTGATGTATAAAAACACAGCACATAAAATGTAAAGGGGCATTTATATGGCAATGGTAAAAAATACAATGAAAGTCAATAGTAGCAACCCTATTGATATGATAATTAATGCTTTTCGATTCGGCTATATGCAGGGTTCAAAGGCAACAAAAGCGTATATAAACAAACAAAAGGAGCGTAAATAATGGATTTTTGGAAAAAAGAATACCCGAAAATAAGTGATTTATATTTTGATTATATCGGTGGAGATGAATACAACCAACTAAAGACTACCAAATATACAAGCAAGGTAATATCAAAGATTACCACAAAAGCTCAATCAGAATTAGCAGACGATATTACAAACGCTTGTTGTGATTGTGAAACAGCAGGCTTTATACTTGGTTTTTCGTATGCTCTAAAACTTATGAGTGAGGCAAAATCAGCCCTTGAGGTAGTAAAATGAAATCTTTAATTTTAACCGCTGCGGAAATCGCAACGCTTGTTATGCTTAGTGTGGCTATACAAGACATTGTGACCGATAATGCGACAAGTAACACCTATGAGGAATTAAAAGCCTTACAAAGCGATTTAGACGGCATTTTATACAAAGACAAAAGCCCTTTGAGCAATGCCTGAATAATTCGGGCAACGCTCAAAGAGCCTACATACTTTTACAGGTACATTCTACCACAAATAACGGCAAATGTCAATAAATGAAAGGCGGTGAGCGTATGAAACAAACTGCACTACTAACTAAAGAAAATCAAATGACTTTATTCCTTTTGGCAAAGGTAAACGATGATATTCTTACAAACGGACTTACAGCAGACAACTTGCAGGATTTAGAAGAATTACAATTTGATTTACTGCAAATTATACAGAAGTTTGCAAAAATATTATAATCTTTAATGCAGCGGCTTTATTATGTTGCCGCTGCTTATTTTTATTGCTAAGCAATTTCTCATATTGCATAAATATATCATTGTTTTTTCATCTTGCAATAATAGGAAGAAAATTTACTTTTAAAATTTGTTACGAACCACCATTATTTAAAATTGACATCTTACAGCCTTGCCAACAATTACAAGAACAGAAGTTATATATATATATTCATCTCGTTTTTTATTGGAGTTAAATTCTAATATTACAAAATCAGAAAATCTACTTTTACAAACTATTTTGCAAGTTTTAATTTCTTTTATATGCGGACATAATATATTTATTTCCTCATCATAACGGTTGTGATAGCTTACTTTTATACATTTTGACATAGATATACCACCACCCGTTATAATCGTTATATACAGGCGTTGCAGATACAAAGCGGTAGCCTTTATACTTACGCTCCCAATACGCTCTATCGTTTATCCGCTGCGTTGCTATGCGAGCTATCCCTCTGCGTGTATGCTGCCCGTCCTTTGTTTTTACTGTCGGATTTTTTAAATTAGTAGAACTGTTCCAACGCCTTTTACCCATAGGCTTTTTAGAGATGTATCTTGCGAACGCCTCGCCGCCCTCCTGCTCCGTAGGCTGAAAGCGGTCAGCATTGGTGTAATCTCCGTGTTTCCATAGTTTTTCCGCTACATCTCTGTCAATAGCTGACATTATTCCGTGCCAATGCCAACGCCCGTTTTTACACTCAACTACATAAATGTATTTTACAGGTGGCAAACCGTGCTTTTTTCTGTATGCTTTAATACATCTAAAATAATTTTGAATGTCTTTTATAACTTCCTTTTCGGTGTTTGGCATTTCATCAGTCCTATAAGTCGGGTGAATTAATATATCACCTGCTACAAAATTAGTATTAATAAGCCTTATTAATTTTTTTACAGCGTTTTTCTCATTTAGATTCTGTTGCTCTTTTTTGGTAAGCCTACGCTTATTATCGTGCCTGTGACCGTGTTCTGTTATCGGGAAGTATTCTAACTCTAAATAGCTGCCCGATATTATTCTTTTTTCCCGTGATTTCATTTTTTAGCCTTTCGGTATAATAGCATTGCTTTAGGTTGACTTGTTAATACCGAATACAAGCCCGAAAAAGCGGCACAAATACCGCATTTTTCTTGACTTTTCCGCTGCAAAATGATACAATAAAAGTGTTAAAGATTGTAGCGGAAAAATCTGCTTGACCTCGTCTAATGTGGTTATTAGGCGAGGCTTTTTCTTTATTCGGTTTTATTCTTTTTATTGTTCTTTACGATTGGTATATCCGTATGGGATAACATTAGCGGCAGCGGCATTATATGTACCCGAAAGGTAATCTATAAGCCCGTCAAGATTGATTAGTCGCTTTTTACCACACATTACAACGGGAATTTTCCCACTGATTGCAAGCTGTCTGATATAATACTTTGAAATGGCAGTGTTTTCGTCCATTTGTTTTATTTCCTTGTAACATTCGTCAAGTGTTCGCATTCTTGCAAGTTTTTGCATTTTCTTTCCTTTCTGTTTACAGCTATGCCAAAAAATGATATAATCACATTAGAGCCGTAAACTTTTTTGTGTTAGGTTTTGGGCTTTAGCCGTTTGAGGTATTGGCGTACTTCAAGCGGCGTTTTCTTTTGTACGGCATTGTGCATTTGACTGCATTTTGCCGCTGCGTTGGGATTTTATTAGCTGCATACTCTTACACCGTTGTAGATATTTTGCTCTCTGCTATATCATCAATGGTTTTATATATGCGTTCTTTCTCCTCCTGTGAAAGCTCCTTGCTCAATTTACGTGACATTGATGTTTTGAAAATACCTAAACCTTTGGCAATTTCAAAGATATACACATCTTTTTTTAATGCATATTCTCTGATGTCTTTATTTGCTTTCATTTTATTTTATCCTTTCACTGTAAATTAGTTGACATTGCCTTATAAAACGGTTATTATAATAGCAAAGTCACTTTGTTTACTTTTATTGTAATTGTTTCAATGTGAATTGTCAACACAAAAAGTTACATTTAAAGTAGTTGAAAACAAAAAGAAACATAAAGAAAGTTGGGATAAAATATGTCACAAAATGAAATTTTAGCCAAAAGGCTTGCCGCTGCACGCAAACAAAGCAATTATACACAAGACGAAATCGCCGAATATTTGCAATGCAGCAGGGTAACAATTACCAATTATGAATGTGGTCGGCGTTCACCTGATTATAAAAGCCTTGTTATGCTTGCAAAAAAATACGGTGTTACAACCGATTACCTTTTAGGGGCAACCAATGCAGAAACTACCGACAAAGACTTACAGTATATATGCAATTATACCGGGCTATCAGACAAATCAGTTAATATACTTAACAAATTATCATTGCACCAACCCGAACATAATAGAATCCTTGATTTTTTGATTAGAGAAATACATTTCGATTTAAGGGAAGATATTGAAATGTACAACACAAACATCTTTTATTTACTTGAAAAATACTTCTCTTATAATAGCAATGAAAAAGAAAATCAGCTATTATTCTTCACCTCAACAGGGCGTATATATAATTCTTTTGATGAAGCAAATAAGGAAATTACTAATTTTCTTAATAGCGGTAAAGAATTGCACACACACTTTGATGGTTCTGACGAAATGATAGATAACGCACGAATAAATACAATTTTTTCTACGGAATTATTAGATAATACATTTATTTCAGAAATTACAAACTATATAAAACTATTAAAACAAATTTATTTTAAGGGCGGTGATTAAATGGCAACAATAGAAAAGCGTAACAACGCATACCGCATAACCGTATGCTGCGGTTATGACATAAACGGCAAGCAAATACGCCGCCGTATGACCTACACCCCCGACGAGAAAATGACCGCAAAGCAGATCGAAAAGGAAGTGCAGCGGCAAGCTGTGCTATTTGAGGAGCAATGCAATAACGGCACAGTCGGCACCGACGGCAGAATGAAACTTGCCGACTTTGTGCCAATCTACCTTGAAAACGCAAAGCACAGGCTCTCCCCTGTTGTGTATGAAAAGTATTGCCATATGCTCGACATCTGCATTATCCCAATGCTCGGACATCTCAAACTAAAGGACATCAAGCCTATTCACATACAGCGATTTGTAAACGCTCTTGAGGAACGCACAACGCATTTTGACGGCAAAGAGGGCAAACTTACACCCTCAACCGTTCGCCGATATTACACAATGATTCAATCAGTTTTGCACAGTGCTTACAAGTTGCAGCTTATAGGCGTAAATCCTGCCGACAGCGACAGAATAACCCTCCCAAAGGTTGAGGAACAAACAACCGACATTTTCACACAAGAAGAATTAGGCGTAATGCTCGACAAGCTCGAGGCTGAACCGCTGCAATTCAAAGTATTAATACATCTTGCGTTAAACACAGGCTGCCGCCGTGGTGAGCTTGTGGGGCTGAAATGGTCTGACATAGACTTTACAACGGGCATTGTAACCGTGAACAGAAGTAATTACAAGTTGACAGGCGACAAAGAAATTAAGAGTAAATCAACCAAAACAGGCAAAAGCCGTACAATTATGTTGCCGCCGTACTGCATAGCCTTGTTAAAGAAATACAGAGCAGAACAGACACAAGAGCGGTTCTTACTCGGGGACCGTTGGCAGGGCGATAATTGGATATTTATACAGGCAGACGGCAAACCTATGTACCCCACTACGCCGACATTGCAATTTACCCGATTTCTCAAGCGTGCAGGACTTGAGCATAAAAAGTTCCACGCACTCCGCCACACCTCGGCAACGCTACTGTTGAGCAACGGAACGAATATCAAAAATGTTGCTACAAGGCTTGGGCACGCACAGCTAAAGACAACAAACCGCTATGTGCACGCTGTGGAAGAGGCAGAAAAGCAAGCGGCAAATACCTTTGAAACCCTATTGAATACAAACCGAAAACACGCCTAATAAAAGCCGTGTACTCACAAAACACAACGAGTACACGGCTATATTTTATATCCGAATATTTAATTTTGGGGGTAAACAACCGCAAAAGCGGGGATATTCTCTGCCGATATTTTACGCAGAGCAAAGCAGCGGAATAAACCCCCGAAAAATGAATTTTAAAGACAATAAACCCCAAATAATGTGGTGACCCCCAAAAGTTAGATTTGAAAGCGTAGTGGCTTTTAGCTGCTAC
>OIZV01001004.1_pt1 | contig 10955 bp, 9 predicted proteins | sample 1588681 | NCBI WGS metagenome assembly OIZV01 (sample SAMN03283281) | human gut metagenome | biome: human-associated habitat; material: feces | host: Homo sapiens | place: Peru | collected 2012
CTATTAAGGTTGTTGGTTCTAATATGTATGTAATTTATATTGATGAACATAGTAATAGTGATCTAAAAGTTCAAGATGAAATATTGAAGATAAATGATGTTAGAGTAAATAATTTAAATGATATTAAAAATATTTTATTAAATTATAAAGAAAATGATGTTATAAATGTAACTGTAAAAAGAAATAATAAAGAAATAGACGTTAAAAGTAAGCTTATAAAGTTAAATGATGAAGTTAAAATGGGAGTATCTATTATTGCTATATATGATTATGATGTTAGTAAAGATGTTAATTTAAAATTTGGAAATAAAGAAAGTGGACCAAGTGGGGGACTTATGTTTACTTTAAGTATTTATAATAAATTAGTGGATGAAGATATAACAAAAAATAGAAAAGTAGTAGGAACAGGTACAATAGATTTAAATGGTAATGTTGGTGAAATTGGTGGTGTTAAATATAAATTAAAAGGGGCAGTAAAAGCTAAAGCAGATATTTTTATTTGTCCTTATGAAAATTATGATGAAGCAATAAATTTAAAAAATAAATATAACTATGATATTGAAATAATTAAAGTGTCTACTTTTGATGAAGCAATAGAAAAATTAAAATAAAAAACATTTGACAAAGTATAAATATAAGATTAAAATTATAAATGTAAATAAAAATTTACCTTATTAAGAGTGATGGAGGGACAGGCCCTAAGAAATCCGGCAACCTATTAAATTAGGTGCTAATTCCTGCGATTTATAATCGAAAAATAAGGATAATCAAGTACATAGATTATTCTATGTACTTTTCTTTTTAAGGTAAAAAGGAGGGATATTATGAAAAAATTATTTACATCAGAATCAGTAACACCAGGACATCCAGATAAGTTATGTGATAAAATAGCAGATACTATTTTGGATGAGTATTTAAAACAAGATAGTACTTCACGAGTAGCAGTTGAAGTATGTGCCCATAAAAATGGTGTAGTAGTTATGGGAGAAGTAACAAGTAAAGCTAACATTGATATTAAAAAAATTGTTAAAGATACCATTATTGATGTTGGGTATGATAATGATAATTTAGGGTTTAATGGTAATAATGTTAAAATCAGTGTTAACATTAATACTCAATCAAGTGATATTGCTATGGGAGTAAATACATCAAGTGATTCTAAGCTTCTTGGAGCAGGGGATCAAGGAATGATGTTTGGTTATGCTACAGATGAAACAGAAAGCTTTATGCCATATTCTATATATTTAGCAAATAAATTGTCAGAAAAGTTATATAATGCTTTTAAAACTAAAGAAATACCATATTTAAGACCAGATGGTAAAACACAAGTTACAATGTGTTATATTAATAATATACCAAAATATATAGATACAATAGTTATCTCAGCACAACATGATGAAATAGATTTAAATATTTTAAAGAAAGATATTAAAGAAAAGATAATAGATAAAACTATTCCAAAACAAATGATAAATGAAAATACTAAAATATATATTAATCCAACAGGTAGATTTGTTCTTGGAGGTCCTATCGCTGATAGTGGTTTAACAGGAAGAAAAATAATTGTTGATACTTATGGAGGAGTTTGTGGCCATGGTGGAGGAGCTTTGTCTGGTAAAGATTACACAAAAGTTGATAGAAGTGCTTCTTATTATGCAAGATATGTCTGTAAAAATATTGTAGCATCTAAAATATGTTCTAAAATGGAACTTCAAGTATCTTATGCAATAGGAATGTCAAAACCCGTTTCAATATACATAAATACTTATAACACTAATAAAATACCTGAAGATAAAATATTAGAAATAATAAATAAAGTATTTAATTTTGAACCAAATAATATTATAAAAGAATTAGATTTAACAAAACCAATATATCATTTAACAACTTGTTTCGGACATTTTGGAAAGAATAATTTACCATGGGAAAAATTAGATAAAGTAGAAATAATAAAATCTTTACTAAATTAATCTAACTAATGTTAGATTTTTTCTTTAAATTTTATGTATAATCATATATAATATATATAGAAAGAAGATGATTTGTATGGATTTTACAACACTTGAAGATTTAAAATTAAGAATAGAACCTGCTTTAAAAAATAGGGTTAATTATTTTAAAAAATTAGGTATAAATGATATAACTGAAGAAGATATATTTTCATATTTTTTTAATAATATGAATAATAGAGAAAATATTATTAGCAATCCAAAAATTATCCAGAAATTAATAAATTTTTTAGTTTGAATTACATACGGAAACATCTTTTATAATTTTTCCTTCCTTTAGTTCTACTACTCTTTTAAATAAATCTATATTATCTAGTCTGTGGGAAACAAAAATAATTGTCATATCCATATTTAGTATATTTTTTAATATTTTTCTTTCTAGATTCACATCTACCATATTTAATCCTTCGTCAATTATTAATATTTTGGGGTTTCTTAATAAGGTACGAGCTAATACAATTCGCATTTTTTCACCACCTGATAGATTAAATCCATTATCTTCTATTAGCATTTTATAGTTTTTTTTATTTACATATACTTTATTTGATATTTCTTCAACTTCTTTTTGTTTTACTTTACTATCTAATACAAGATTATCATATAGACTTGCGGTAAAAAGCATTTCATTTTGTGATATATAACATATATCATTTCCAATATTAATATTATTTATATCAATATCGTCTATTTTTATGCTACCTTTGTTTGGCTTATAATATTTCATTAACAATTTAAATAAACTGCTTTTGCCCGATCCACTTTCACCTATTACCATTATTTTTTCGTTTTTTTGAATTGATAAATTTATATTTTTCAATATGTTATTATAGTTATAGGCAAAACTTAAATTTTTTATTTTGATATTTCCTTGTGCTATTTGTTCTTTTGACTCATTTTTTTCATAGTAATATAAATCAATTATTCTTTTTATTGAGCTTTTTATTTCGTTTAAATTTAGCAAGGAATCAAGAATTGTTTTTACTGGTTCAAAAAAATATCCAAATAAATAATTAAATGTTATTAATTTTCCGATACTTATCTCACCCTTATTGATCATTAGAGCACCTTCATAAATTATAAAACATGAAAATATTAGGGATATGACATTTTCTAGTAAATTCATTATTTCACTTGTATTTTTAGTTTTTAAATACTCGTATGAGAATAATCTTATTTTATTTTTATATTTGTTTAGAACGTATTTATATAAATTAATTCCTTTTATAGTGTTATATGAATTTATTGTTTCTGTTAAATAACTTATTTCTGCTCCTTTATTTTCTTGAATATCATTTATTTTGGTTTTGAAATATTTATTGAATAATAAAGAAATTACTGTATATATTGCTATGTTTATTATAGCTAAGAATAATAGTTTTTCATTTATTGTAAATAGTAATATCATTGATATTATACTTATAAATATTCCTGTTATAAAATTTAGTATAATATCACACATATATTCTTTTACATTGTTTAAATTATTAATTCTTGATATTATGTCACCAACACTTCGATCAGCATAATATTTGAAGGGCAAATAAATCATTTGTTTATAAACATCATAGTTTATATCTATATCCATTTTATATTTTACATAATTGAATACTTTATTTTTCATGTAATTTGTTATTTCTTTTGTTATGCCTAGAAATATGAAACTTAGAAAAATCGCGAATAATTTTTGATTATTGTCTAGAGCATCAATTATAAACTGAAAGTAATATGATGAACATATTGTTAGGATTGTTACCATAAAGGAAAATATTAATACTTGCCAAAGATTGATTTTTTGATATTTTATGAATTGCATTATGAATGTATAGATATTTATTTTTTCAGGCTTATATGGTAGTTTTCTTACTGGATACATTGTAACTATAATATTGTCCCAAACTTTTAGAAATTCATTTATTGTAATGGCTTTTAATTTTGAACCCGGGTCACCTATTACTATTTTGTTTTTCTTAAAGTTTATTTCATATACTACTACATAATGTCCATTATTTATGGTTAGATGTGCTATGAAAGGAAATATTAATTTTTCTTTTTTTAATTCTTCTATATTTCCTTCTAATGCTTCTGATTCAAATCCATATTTTTTAAATGCTTCTACTAAATCATATACATTTACTCCATACTTGTCCGTATTTGTTATGTCTCTTAATTCTTCCATACTCACATAAGCTCCATAATATTTTAAAATCATTGACATACATGTTGGCGCACAATCTTTTTGTTCAGTTTGTTTTATGAATGGATATTTTTTCATGGCTTTTTCCCCTCCCAATTATACTATACGATTTTTTTTTATTTTTTCCTTGTTACTTTCAAAAAAAGTTACAAAATATGCAAAAAAAGATGCTTTCGCATCTTATCTTGATAATAATTTTACTTCTTCTTTATCGTAATTTGAATAATTGAGTATTCCTTTTAAGCCATTACTTAGTAGCATGTATTTTAATTTTTTTAGTTTTGATACTTCTTTTTCTTTTGGACTTTGTTCGGCTGTAAAATTTAATGTTTTTCCTTTTCCACCAAAGTATCCTTTTATTATTGAATTTAGTTCTTCCTTGTTCATTACTATTTCTTTGCCTTTTATTTTTATTCTATCAAAGTACAAATTATTCATTTTTTCATTTATTCCTTTTACTGTTGTTCCTTTTGTATAATATGAAATATCAAAATCACAGCGAGAATCATCTACTATATAAGCAATTTCATATTCTACTTTTGTTGTTTTTCTTAAGAATTCAGCTAATACAAAGTCTGGTATTCTTCTTATATCCACTAGAAAACTTGTTATTCTACAACATTCTGGACAAGCAACTGTAAATTCGAAGCATCCTCCAACTTTATTTAATGGAATTAACTTTCCATTATCATATTTCATTTCATAATTTGATACAAATTTAACTTCTGTTGGTACACGATAATCTACTTGAAATGCTTTAGCACAATGATCACACACGAATGTACAGAAATATTTTTTTCCATCACCTTTATATTCGACAATTTTCATGTAATCATCATCGTTATTATTTTTTCTTCTAGCGCCACCTGGTATCATCCATGGTGGTGGTCCCCATGGCCCTCCTGGTGGTGGTCCCCACGGTCCTCCTGGTGGTGGTCCCCACGGTCCACCGTGTGGTCCGCCATGCCATCCGCCTGGTCCGTGACCTCCTGGGCAACCTCCCGGTCCATGTCCACCTGGACATCCGCCTCCTGGTCCATACATCATATTATCACCTCATCACTATATAAATAATACTTTATTTATAAAATTATGTCAAATTCAAATAATTATTTTTTATTTTTCTTTATATCATGGTATAATGGATATGGTGATAAAAAATGGAAAATAAAAAACAATCAAAAATAGTTATAATTTTATCTATAATTCTTACTTTTAGTTTTTTAATATTTGTTATTATTAAATCTAAAATTTCAAGTATTAGTTTACTTGTTACAACAATATTAATGGTACTTATGTCAGTCTTGTTGTTAATGTCTTCAAAAAAAGAAAAGACATCTAATTTAATTGCTCTACTCATAATATGTTTGACTGGTTTCAATGCTTATACTTTTGCTAAACCATCTGAAAATATAAAGAGTGTTGAATATATTGCAAATTTACAAGGTCAAACTTTGAGTGATGCTTTAAAGTATGCTAAAGAAAAAAATATTGAAATTGTTGAAAAATATGATTATAGTGATTATTTTGCTAAATATTATGTTATTAACCAAAATGAATTTGATAAACCTTTAAATGATATAAATAAATTAGAACTTATCATTTCTAAAGGGCCAAATTATGATGAAGAAGTTAATATTCCATCATTTGTTGGTGAAAATGTTGATTTGTTAGTTGATTTTATTAACAAGAACTTTTTAAATAATGTTGATATTAAGTTTACTATTAATGATAATGAACCTAATTTAGTTGTTAAACAATCATTAACTGGAATAATAAAAAGAAATTCTAAAATTCAATTTGAGGTTGTTCAATCAACTTTCAAAGAAGTAAATATGATTGACTTAAAAAATAAAACTTTATTTGAAGCCAAGTTATGGTTAGATATGAATGGTATAAAATATACTTTAGAGTATGATTATAATGATTTAGACAAAGGTTTAGTATTTAAACAAAGTATTGAAGAAAATGAAAAAATAACTGAAAGTGATAATGTTGTAATTACCATTTCTAAAGGACCAAGTATTAAAGTTCCAAATTTAAAAGAAATGAGTAAAGAAGAGATTGCTGAATGGATAAGTTCAAACAATCTTAATGTTGAATATAAAGAAGATTATAATAAAGATTATGAAATTGGAAAAATAATTGATGTTAATTATAAAGAAAATGACGTAATTGAACAAGGTACTAAAATTATTATTACGACTAGTAAAGGATCTCTTAAAATGATTAAATTTTCTAATTTATCAGATTTTAAAATATGGGCATCAAATAATGGTATAAAATATGAAATAAGTTATAGTTTTAGTAATTCTGTTGCAAGGGGCAATTTAATTAAAGCATCTCATAATGAAGATGATGTTATATCAGAAAATGATGTTGTAAAGCTTACAATATCTAATGGTAAAGCTGTAGTAGTACCTAATTTTAAGGGAATGAATAAGAGTAATATAGAAACAAAATGTAAGAGTCTTGGACTTAATTGTTCATTTAAATATTATGGATATACTATTTCTACAGATAAAGATATAGCTGTTGAACAAAGTATTAATCCTTCTAAACAAGTTGTAACTGGTTCTTATATTACAATATCTCTTAGTAACGGTATTGCTAAAACATTTGTAGTTGAAATTAATGAAACTGATTTGGTTATAAATAATGCTTCGAAAACAATCGAAAATTTAAAGAAACTATTTAATCAAAAATATCCTGGTGTTAGTTTTACATTTGTTACTAAAGCAAGTAACACTTATAATAATGCTGGATTTATTCATGAAAATTCACTTGTAAAAAATGGTACAAAAGTAGTTCAAGGAAAAACTTATACTGTTACAATAACAAGCTAAAAGCACTTAAAAAAGTGCTTTTTATATTTTCTTTAAATAAAATCTCTTTAATAACTTATTTATATATTCTTTACCGAATATAGAATTTATTAAGCCAATTTTATATGATAGTGCAAAGTAAATAATCATTCCAATTATGGCATAGATTACTAGACTTAGCATGCTAATCATTCTACCACCTACTAAGTATTGATTTATAACTAACTTAATTCCAAATAAACATATTAACATTACAATAGAACATACAATTGTTTTTACAGAGTTAATAAATGTTTTTTTGTATGCAAATTTATATTTCTTTCTAAAATAAATTAATACAATTAAAAATACAAGTAATTGAATAAATATATCTGCAAATGCAGGAGCATAATATGCTTTTATATTAATTAAATTGAATAAATACATCATTGGTGTATTTAATAATGCTTTTAATAAAACGCTTGCACCAAGTATTATAAATGTTAAACGAGTATTATTCATTGTTTGGTTAGCATCTAGTAATATTGAATACATTGAATAACTTACTGATGTAAAAATAGTAACCGATAACATTGTACTTCCAAGTTCTAGAGCATCTACTCCATAAAAAACTGTCCATATTGGTCTTGATAGAAATGAAATACCAATTGCCATTGGAAGTGTTAAATAAATAATCATTTGGAATGCTTGGTTTACCTTATCATTAACACTTTTCATATCATTTACTACCATACTACTACTTATTGAAGGTATTAAACTTACTGCAACACCTAAACAAATTGATGCTATTATGGTATTAAATTTATTTCCCCATGTAACAATTACACTTGATGCTGTTTCAGCTGTAATTGTATCAAATCCTACTTTAGTTAAACCTTTTACAATTGTGAATGTATCAACTAAACTATAGGCAGATTTCATAAGCGCAATTATGATAAATGGTACTGCATATACTATTATTTTTTTAATTAATTCTTTATCAGATACTTTAACACTGTTTTCTGATTTTGTTTTAAATTTGTTTTTGTTTTTTCTTATTTTTATTAGTATATATATACTTGCAGCAATAGCACCTATTGTTGCACCAAATACACTTACTGCTACGCCATTTGTAACACCTAGATTTAGTACTTTTATTGTTATATAACTTCCTAGAACTACTACTAGTACTCTGACTAATTGTTCTATTATATTTGCCATACTGCTTATTTGAATATATTTTGATCCTTGAACATAACCACGTGCTACACTTAATACTGGAACGAATAATAGTGCTGTTGAGACAACTCTTATAACATAAGCTATATCTTTTATACTGTTGCCACCTGTTGCATCGCCCATTATATATCTTGCTAAGCTTTCAGCAAATATAACCATCAATAGAAAACAGATGAATCCTATTGTTGTCATTATTATTTTTCCTAGTTTGTAGATTCTTTCTTTGGCTTCATAATTACCTAGTGTATCATATTCACTTACTGATTTTGATATAGCAAGTGGTACTCCACTTGTACTTACGTTTACAAACATTGAATAAATACTGTAGGCATAGCTATATAAGCTTCTTCCCATTGTTCCAATTATTGAATAGAATGGTATTACATATACTAAACCTAGTATTTTACATGCAATGATTCCGAGGGTTGCTATTATAGCGCCACTCATAAAATTTGTTTTTTTCATATTTTACCTCATTCATACATTATTAAAGCTGAAAAGCAATAAATTTGATCTTCCCCGCTTATACCTACTGCTACATTATATTTTATATCATATATTTCATCGACGTTTTCAATAAAACTGTTTATTTTATTTTCTAAATCACTTTCATTTTCTTCATCAAATACTTTAACTTTCATTTTTTTTCACCAATTATATTATAATTTAAAATTGATACATATTTTGTCAGTTTTTTAGTTTTTTTTCAATTTCTTTATAATTGGGATAATATTTTTCCACAGTATTCCAAAATGCTTTTGAATGGTTAAAGTGAACAAAATGTGATAGTTCATGAACTATGACATAATCTAAGCATGTGCTATCATATTTGACAAGATTTAGATTTAGTGTAACTGATTTTATTTTACGATTACATACTCCCCATCTTGTTTTCATAGCTCTTATTTTTAATATTGGATATGGGATGTTTTCTTCAAATTTATTGTAATAAAAATCTAAATGTTCTTTAAATATTCTTGATATTTCTTTTTTATACCAATTATTTAATTTTTTTTCATCTTTTACTTTTATTGTGTTTTCATCTATTTCGATATTTTTTATTTTTTCATCTATTATTATATCATATTTTTTACCCATTAGGTAAAATCCTTCTTTTTTTTCTTTGGCTAGATTTTTTTTTAAAAAGTTAATGTTGCTTTCTAATATTTGTTTTATTTTGTTTGTTGTTACAAGATAGTTTGTTGTAACTATAATGTTTTTATTTTCATCTACTCTTATATATGTATTTTTGTTGTTTTTTCTTTTTATTATTACATTATATAAGGTATTTCCTATTTCGTATTTCATTTTATTAATGACAGATTAACTCTTTTTTTATTTAAATCTATATTATCTACGTATACTTCTATAATATCCCCTACTTTTAATATATCGTTTGGATCTTTTATGTATTTGTTTGACATTTTTGATATATGGATTAATCCATCATCATGTAGTCCTATATCAACAAATGCTCCAAATGGGGTTACATTTCTTACTGTTCCTTCAATGCTATCGCCTATTTTTAAGTCTTTTATTTCTAGTATATTGTGTTTTAAAATTGGCTTTTTCATTTCATCTCTTGGATCTCTTTTGGGCATTTTTAAGGCTTTTATGATGTCTTCTAAAGTGAATTTATCGGTTTTTAGGTCCAATTCTTCTATTTTTATATTTTCTAATTTTTCTACAACTTCTTTTTTTCCTATGTCTTCTAATTTTATGTTTAGTTTATTTAATAGTTGTAATACTACATTATAACTTTCTGGGTGGATTGAAGTGCTATCTAAAATATTTTCACCGTTTACTCTTAAGAAACCGATTGCTTGTTCATATGTTTTTGGTGTTAGTATTTTTTTATTTATTAATTCTTCTCTTGTTTTAAACATGTTTGTTTCTCTATATTTTATTATTTTATCAATTGATGTTTTTGTTAATCCTGATATATATTTTAGTAAGAATGGCGATGCTGTATTTATGTTTACTCCTACCATGTTTACGGCCTTTTCAACTGTAAAATCTAGTGTTTCTGATAGTTTTTTGTTTGGTAAATCATGTTGATATAGTCCTACTCCAATACTTTCTGGGGTAATTTTTACTAGTTCTGCTAGAGGATCTTGTAGTCTTCTTCCGATGCTTACAGCACTTCTTTCTTCGACTTGTAAATCTGGGAATTCTTGTTTTGCTAGAGGGGAAGCGCTATAAACGGAAGCTCCTGCTTCACTTACGATTATATAGTTTACGTTTTTATATTCTTTTAATACATCATCAATAAAACTTTTTATTCTTTTTTCTACATCTTTTAAAGATTCACCATTTTGAAAAGGTTCATCAACGTGTTCTTCATACACTATAAGATGCTTATCCTCACCATCCAGATCACCATAATTACATTCTCTTAATCTTTTATCTTGAATCTTTGGTACATTTGGAAAGGCAATATTTGCACTATCTATCGCTCTAATCAAGTCAGATGTAAATATTATATCAAATTTAATATTTGCATTAACCTTTCCCAAATTTACTGCTTGCTCTTTTCCTAAATCATTAAGTTCCACTTGTTTCCATCCAGAACATTTTTTACTAGCATTATCATAAGTTGTTCCATGAACAAAATATATAAGATTTGTTTTCATTTTTTTCTCTCCTTACTATTTAATTTTACCATATTTTTTTCCATATGACAAAAATTCTATTAATTTATTAGAATCA
>OIZV01001005.1_pt1 | contig 10953 bp, 15 predicted proteins | sample 1588681 | NCBI WGS metagenome assembly OIZV01 (sample SAMN03283281) | human gut metagenome | biome: human-associated habitat; material: feces | host: Homo sapiens | place: Peru | collected 2012
CTTCTTTCCATTCTTCCAAAAGTCCCGCACAACGACATATTTCATAAAAATTATGGTTATTATCATAAACAGAACAAATAATGGCTCCCGGCCACCCATTAAAGAATCCTTTAGTAATTGGTTCAAGATTTTGTATTCCTTCTCTATATTCAGAGAAATACTGGCCGTAAAGTTTTTCTCCTGTTTTGATGTTTATCCAATATGGCCAAGAAACAATATCTTTCCCAGTATAAGATTTAATTGCAGGTTCAATTCCGGTAATAAAGCAGTCAATTTCAGAAGTAATTTCTCGCTTTACTTTACAGGTGTTCCAAGCGCTTGTTCGTTTCCCCGGGGTATAAAAAGTTCCTTTTTTATAACAAACGCATCCTTCGCCACCGCAAGAAAAAATATAATTTAATTTATCAAAAAAATTTTCATCCATTTCTTGATAAATTGCGCCTGAAACGTAAGAATTATTAATACGAGAAACAACTTTTGGAATATATTTAATTCGTTCTTCAATTGTTTTATCCAAAAGAACTTCTCCATTATATGCAAGAACGTCAAAAATATACCAACGAAGCCATTGATTCCGAAATTCATTTTGCTCTATATCTCGGAGGTCTTTTTTAGAAAACTTTGTTCTCACCGTTGCTCCATAGTAATATTCAGTATCTTGAATACTTTTTGCCTTTTCAGTATCACAACGAAGAATAGAGCCTACGTTTTTATCAATTCCTCCGGGCAAATAAACTTCGCCAAGAAGAATCGTAGTATCAGAAAAAGCATTAACTACATCGTCCCACCAGAAAACTTTATCTTGAATTTCGCCAAAGGTTCCTGTTTTTTTACTAATCCCGCGAGTTTGAAGGACACTTTTTTCTGGAGTGATAATTGCGCGAGAAAAATTGCCATCGATTTTCTCGCTAAATAAATAATTTTTACTTGCCATCATTATTTCTAAATATTGACGTTTTTGTTCTGGAGATATAGAAGATGTAGGAGCCCAATATTTCTGAATATCCATTTCAAAAAAGTTCATTTTTTTCTCCTTATAACATTTATTTTTATAAATAAAGTACCCGTTATTTTTTATTTGTTTTGAAAGACGAGAGCGGGACACTCCTATTTTTCTTGCTAATTCTCTATAAGAATGAAAGCATTCTCCAGTTTCTACACAAATAACTTGATAGCCGCCTCCTTTTCTTTTTTGTTTCGTTTGATAAAAAGAAACATTTTTTTGAATAGGAATTGTATCATCTTCATATTTCCACAGAAAGCCTTTAAAATGAGAATATTCATAAATTAGAGCAGCATGTATGTTCCGTTCAGGACAATTAAAAAAATCACTTACTTCATGAATATTATTCCAAGTCTTTATATATTTTCCTTCTAAAGTGTATTGACATATAGGACGTGTTCTTTTAAATCCGGCTCCGCCTTCTGTCATATTAAGCCCTTTTGGATTTTTAAAATAAAAAGTATTTATTTTATTAATCCAAAAAATCTCTTTATCATTTAATTCTTTTTGTGTTTCTATGTTTTCTTCTAAAATCTGTAAAGAAAAATTATCTTCTCCAAAAAAACGAATAGCTTGTTGCAAAAGATTATTATAACTTAAACTTTTTTTATTTTTTGCATTTTCTATGTGTCCTTTCCATCTTGTCATTAAACTTTTATGCGTTTGCCCGACATATTGGTGGCCTTTTGGAGAAGTAATTAAATAAATTATTCCCATTTTTACCTCATAAAATATTATAGCTAATTTTTTTAATAAGTCAATTTTTAAAGTTTTGTAAAATTAAAAGTTATTTTGCCAAATATTAAAGAACTTCATTACAGAAAATATGAACTTTTTCTTGCAAACCATCTAAATCTTTAGTGTTATAAAGATAATAATCAAATGGATAGCGGTCTAAAGCAGTTTCACTTTCATGTTGTAATTGTTCCTGTGTTGCTCCTTCGGGCACAAAATCTAATCTATCAACTCGTATAGTAATCACGTTTTCGCGGCCAAAGGCATCAATTTGGCGGGCAATTTCATTTGGAAATCTCGTATCGGGAATTAGAACAAAATCCCAATCGGCTTGCGTTAATTTAAGAAAATGAATTACGTTATCTACCCAAAAATAAGGCTCTTGCTTACGGATGATGTCTGTTCCAAAGCGTTGCAACAGTTCTCTACTTCCTTTATCTGTTTTATCACCAGACCATCCATAATAGTTTTTTAAAAGAAACTTCAAATAATCTCCATAATGAATAATCAATACTCGTTTCCCTTGATTTTCAAGTTCTCTTTTAATAAAAGCAGCCGAAGTATCTTTTCCATGTCTCATTTTTCCGCTAATAGGAATAATTTTCATTCTTGTTTTTCCTCTCTAAACTTTATAGAAATAATAAAATCTGCAAAGTCTTGTTCGTCCATATCTAATAAATTAACATATTCATTAAGTCTTTCTGGTAATTCAAGTGGATTATCTCCATCAAAAAATAAATCAAAGATAAAATCTATTCTATCTTTTATTTCTTGTTTGCGGGAAGAAGAAATATTCGTAAAAATCTCTCTCATGTCTCTTCCCCCTTAGACAGACCATTTAATATAGCTTGAACTTGTTTAGGGTCATCTAAAACAACAGTTTTTATTCCAATTGGCTCGCCCCATTCATCTTTGTCCGGATAATTTATAAGATAATATTCTTCTAATTTTTTCTCTTTATAACTTTTGCGGGCACACCAAAGTTTTCCATTTTTTTTACTTACCATCATAGTTAATAGATATTCATCTGTTTCTTCGTGCTTAATTTCGCCCGCGCCGGGATTTAAACGGCGAATAAAAGAAACATAATCTTTTCTATCAATTTCATACATTTTGTTTATATCCATAACCAATTCTCCTTGCCATTTCCGCTTTTTCTCTTGCTAATTCATCACAAAGAAGATTATAGTAAGTATCTTCATGTGATTTCACTCTGCGGAAAGAAATATTTGTTCTATTAAAATAGGGCGTAAGTTGTTGCCATAAGTCTACGTTTGCTACATTTTTATTCTCGGCATTTACCCATCCTCTGGCAATCCAATTTTTATACCACCCTTGATTCGCACAGTTAATTAAATAAGCACTATCGCTTATTACTAAAATGGTGTCTTTATGACAATCAAAGAAGTTTTCTGCTTTTTTAAATCCTTCTATAGTAGAATAGAGTTCCATTCGTTGATGAGAAGTATTTGTGGTCATCCCACTATCGTAAGCAATAATTTTACTATCTTCTACCAAATAATAAGCCCAGCCACCGTAAAAATTATTTAAACAAGAGCCGTCTGTATATAGTTCTAATCGCATTAGTCGTTTCATATTAACCTCTAAAATTATAAAATAAAAAAAATAGAAAGTCAAGGGAGAGACTTACTCTCCCTTGGAACTTCCATACAATATTGCGTAAAACTTTTGTAAAGCATCTTTAAGGTATCTAAAAATAGTAGAAATAATTACGCCACTCATAGCTGTAATACTAATGCCTTCTAAAGCATCTGATTCTACAGTGATTCCGAGAGCACTAATCATTCCAGGAAGTAAAGAAACAATTGCGGTAATGAAAAAACAACCAACCATAGCTATCGCGCCACGAAGCAAACCTTGAATTAATTTTTCTTTAGAAAATTGTTCTTTTGCGTAAATAATATTGGAATAAATTCCCAATAATAAGTTTGCTAGGAAACTCCCCGCAAACATCAGCATTAAGATACCAACTAATTGTAAATTATCAACAAGAGTATTAAACATCATTTTCACCACCTATTTCTCGTTCTGGAAGGGCCATTACTTCATCATCATAACCGGTAGCAACTCCATTTTCACCAAGAGAGTGATAGATTTCATAAGTTTCATGGAATTCTTTTTTTTCTTCCGCAGTCACCCATTTTCTTCTATAACAATATTCTGCATGCGTTTGTCGGATAGAATAAAGAAGAGATTTCTGTAAACCTTGCTTAATACTTTTTAAATCATTTTTAAATTCATCTATCTTTTTTATTTCTTTTGATATTTCTTTAAATTCATTTAGTGTTGCTAAATATTTCATAAGAATCTCTTGGTTCATTTTAGTGTTTGCTTCATTAGATTCCAGTAATTTATCTATTTTTTCATCCCGTTTTCTTTTAGAATAATACCAGTTTCCAAACCGTTTTACAAGAGACAAGCTCTTTTCAACTTTTTGTTCCATTTCGCATTCCCCCAAAATGCTTACGCCCTACTATATTAAGTAATAATCTATATAAAAAATAAAACTTTTTCCTATTGGAAAAAGTTATTTGAAATGCAATAAGAAAATCTATTGTTTAATTCTTTACAAAAAATATCTGCCGATTCTTTATTAGAAAATGAAACGATTTTTGTAGTTTTAAAATATTTTCCAGAAATAATTTTTGCATTAAAAGTAATTTCTACATATTTATAGAAATCCTCCTTAGAAAGGTTAAATAACGGCGGGAAAATGTTATAAAAAGAATGCTGTTGAAAATAAGGTTTTGTGTAAGAATAAAACTTTTCAGTCATGAAAATGAGGTAAGAGCCTTCATACTCGTCGCAATAGAAATACATTATCTTCTCCTTCTAAAGAAGTTATTTTTCTTTCGCCGTCAAAAGCTAAAATCTTTTCTTTTTCCGGCAATTGCGGTTGTGGGCCGTTATAAACGTCAGTAGTTTCTTTCTTTTCTGCTGTTTTCTTTAAATATTTAGATACGGTCGCGGGCGAAACGCCGAGTAGTTTAGCAGTCATTGAATAGCATCCATTTTTTTCATATAAGCGTTTCATTTCTTGAATAATCGCATCTGTAATTTTTCTTGCCATTTTATCCCTTCTTTCTAAATAAAGTATAATATAATTTGCAAGAAAAATCAAAGGTTATCTAAAATATCAAAAAAGCTTGCTAGAAAAGTAATTTGAAAAGCTATAGTTTCTTTTTCTTCTTTTAATAATCTATTCCATCTTGGTGCTTTGAGCTCTGGGTAATTTTTTATTTCTTCTCTTGGATTTGGAACCCCACCTTGAATTGTTATTTTTACTCCATCTTGACTAATTTGTTCTGATTTAGCCATCATTTCATCATATACAACTTGAAGAAGATATGACGCGGGAACAAATATTCCGTTTACATTAAACAAGTGTAAAACATTTAATGAGCTTGTATCTGCTTCAATATTATTTGATAGCTCCATCGCCATTGTTAATCCATCGCTAAAAAGCATCATTACCGCAAAAGCACTTAAATATCTTTCAATGGCATTTTTATTTGACGTTCCAACTGTGCCTGGCAGACAGTTTAAAATTGCAAATTGTAAAAACTCAATATCACCCGGAACAAATCCTAAATCAGAAAGCGAAGAAAGAAAACTTATAAAGGGAGCAAGTCTCCAATCAGTGCCTCCCGAAAAAGCTTCATAACGACTGCCAATTGTTTTATAGTCTTTTACATTGTTGTGAATTATAAAGTTTTTCTGAATGTCTCCTAACTCTTTATTAATTTTTTTTAAATCTTCCTCAATGCTCTGATATTTATTAAAAATATTTTTTTGTTGATTTAATTGCGCCTGTCTTCCTACTTTAAACATATCGTCCATAATTTTTTTTAATCCTTCATCTACTCGCTCTACTCCTTCATAACCTAAATTAACATCTACATTAAAATTTGCCCGAACTGTAACGTCTGTAATAGTTTGGCTTGCGCCTGTATTAAAAGCTTTTACAATGCTATCTCTTACTTTTGGCATGTTCGGTATATTATCAAACTCTTTTCCAGTAAAAAGCTCTGCGAACTTACCTCGTTTGTGAGATAGTTCTATACGAAGAAGGCAATCTCGGTTTTTAGAATCTCTTAACCATTGAGCCGCTTTTTTAGAGATTTTTTCATCAAAATCTACTTTCTTTTCTATTTTTGATCTTTTTATTTCATTTCCTCCGGTTTCAAAACCAAGAAAAGAAAAAGTTTTTTTACATTCATCTAAAAAAGCATTATAATCTTTTGCTTCCTCGGACATGTCGGAAAATGCTTTATCCATTTCTATAAATACTTGATTAAATATAGGACTTTTTTTCATATCTGTTAAAGAAAAACTTGTATCATTTCCTTTGAACTTATCATTTAATATTTCCATTGCGGATATGCTTAAAGTAAGAACCGTAGTAAAGAATGATTCCATAGATATTTCTTTTCCAGTTTTTTTAATTCTACGATAGATTTCATTAATAATTGTATCATAAATTTTTTTATTTTTCGCAAATCTTGGGCCTCTTCCTCGTCCAGACAAATAGTTTAATAATTCTTCCGCTTGCCTATTCACCGTTTGAGTAAAGCTTAAATCGTTTCCTTTATAAGACGCGCTTCTTACATCTTTCTTTTTCTCTTGTTTTATCATTGCTTGAAGTCTGTCTGCTCCTTGAATCGCAAGATTAATGTTTCTTATAAGCTTATAATAATCAAAATCTTCTGTTTTGGGTGGGCATAATTTTGGAAATTTTTTAAATCTTTCTCGTAAAAAATTATTTTCTTTTCTTTTTTCGTTTTGAATAGCCGTTTTAAGAAAAGAAAAAGCAGAAACCATTTTATCTTGAAAATCTTTAGAATTTTCGCCATTTATTAAGTTTAATTCTGAAATCGCAGATAGATAAAGCGCACTGTTATCTTCTTCAAGGGTTTTTAAGAAAATATATCGGCTTTTTGCGCTATCTGGATACCATACACCTCTTATTCGTGCCATTATCTCACCTCATAAAAGAAAAAGTAGAGAATAATCATTCTCTACTAAATCCTAAAATAATATCATATTTTAAAAGGTCTCGTGATGGAATATAAACATAAACAATATCATTTTCTCCAAATGATTCTGCCACCCAGAGCACCTTTCTATGTCGTAAAGTTCGTTCATAACCTTCTATATAGGAGAGAAAAATGTCCCAAATTGGCTTATCTTGAGTTTCAAATCCTCTTCCTTGAATATCAATCCAACTAATTTCAAGGGGGTCTTTTTTATTTGTATGCCACTCTTGAATAAGAGTTAAGCTATTATATTTTTCAAAAAGAGTTTGAACGGAACTAATTGAAAAAATTTTCTTTTTTACAGAAAGAAACTCGGGTCGTTCACGAACTTCTTTTTCTCGTAAGCGATTATTGATTTCCCAAGGGCGTTCAGACTTCTTTTTCTTACCCAAGATGTTTCACCTCAATTCCCTCAAAGGCAGGAGCATTTAACATTTCCTTCATCATTTCTACGCCAGTTTTACCAGTGAGAATACCTTTAAAAAGAATTGGAGAACACCCGCTTACGAAACTTACGTTTTCGCTCATTTGTTCTGGAAAGGTAGGCTTTTGGGCGTTTACATTCCAGTAAACAAGTTTAGGCATTTGATAACCTGCTTGTTCCCAGACTTCCCGCATTTTCTCCATTACAGAACAAAGCACGGTTTCGCTCATATAATTTGTGGTCATTAAGTCTACTTGCATATCCGAAATCACAATAATTTGTTCTGGCATATCTTCTTGAGTTAGATGATTCTTTTTAGCTACCTCAAGAATATACATAAAGGTTTTTTCAATATTAGTATTTTCACAAAGATTGGCTTGTTGAATATTGACTACCTTTTCCCAAAAATCTTTTCCTTCAATTTTCACAAGTTGAGGTTTGGAAGAAAAAGAAATATAATGATTTTGGAATGGCCCCTTCGCTTTATCTGCACAATAAAGGCCAAGAGAGGTGGCAACTTCAATTGGGCGACCTTCCATGGAACCGGAAGTGTCAATTACACAAAGAGCGTTTAAAGAAGCTCCTTTAAAGTAATCAGTAAGATTATTCCAATACTTGTTAATTGCTTCTCGTTCTGCGGGAGAACCGTTAAAAACAAGTTCAGAATGGCAATTACAAATTGACCACTCATAGTGAATGTAATTAAGCGCCTCGTGTACGACTTGATAAGGATAAAGAACAGAAGCCTTTACTTTCGTATCTTTATTTTCCATAAACTCCGTATATCGTTCGTTTGTTTCATCTCTCCGAAAGAAACATTTACGATAACAAAAACCAGCAACAGAAGGAATCGTTGCGAAATCAATTTCGTCCCATTCATTTGCAGACATTTGAGATTCTACAAGATTGATTTTTGCACGAATATGAGAAAGAATCTGACGATATTCTTTAGAAGATAAACCCCGCGCTTTTCTAAACCGCTTTGCAAGTTTTTTCGTTTCAAGAGAAGAAGAGTTCTCCGAAGGTTGCCATTTGGCGGCGAGACTTGGGTGTTCGTTATCTAAATCAATCGTTAATTGATCTTTGATAAAATCTGTCATTTCGTGCTCCAATGGAGTGTCAAAAAGAACAAACAAATCATCCCAACGAGCCAGAATGGGAATATATTGCATTACGCTTTTCGCTGTTTCTGGATAATTTTGTGCCAACCATTTATAGCATACTCGGAAAAATCTACGTTCTCCTTGTCCCTCTCTCGGCGCGCGAAGGTAAAAAAGGCAACGAAGTGCATAAGTAGGGTCATCCATTAACGCTTGTTGAAAAAGATAGATAATATCTTCATCTTGAGAAAACCTCATTGCACCGCCACGAGCAAATAGGTCAAGAACTTTGTTTCCTGTAGTATTATAAGCCATATCGCCGTTTTCAGTATAAGTAATTTCAGACATTTTTTCAATCAACTTATTCATTTTAATTACTCCTTTCAATATAAAAAAACAAGGCACATTAACTTTTCATATCAAGAAAATACAAAATTGCTGTTTGTGCCTTTAAAAGAACAAGACGCTTGGAGTTTAAATAGTCAAAAATGTAAACTTGTAAAATTGCTGTAAGCGTCTTTTAAAATAACAAGACGGAATTCTATAATATAAAAGCAATTATATGTAAGAGTTGCTGTGTCCGTCTTTAAATGGTGGCGGGCTTCAGACTTGAACTGAAACTTTAAGCTTATGAAACTTAAATGCTACCATTACATCAACCCGCATTAAGGATAGTTTTTTCCGGAACAGATAACTAACAACTGTAGGCTTATGTGCCCATCCCCGATTAGTAGCTCCTAATCGCGAGGAAAGTTTCTCTTTTAATTGTCGGTTTCGTTGATTCCAAAAAGGAAAACTTCAAATAAAAAGGCTTACGAGATAATATTTGGTAAGATTATCTTCACCGTCTTTTTTCTTATAAAGACTAACGCATTCAACTATTAGCTTTACCCAAGTAGCACCACGTGGAGGTTGTTGATATAGCCACTCGTGCCACAGGCGGGATTCGAACCCGCAGACCCTCGATTTTGAGTCGAGTTGATATTCCAGTTCTCTACTGTGGCATATCTTGTATTAAATACAAGATTAAACTTCTTGTTTCTCTAAATCCATTTCAACTTCATCAGTAATCCAAAAACGAGGATAAGATTCTCTTCCCATATCCCGTAGTTCAAAATCATCAATCTGCTGATTTTTCATTTAACGAGTCCTCATAAAAAATTGCATCATATAAACTTCATCATCGGGATTCATACAAATGATTTCATATTCTTCACCGTGTTCTGCACACAGCTTACTAATTGCCATGTATTGAGAAAGAGTAGACTTGAGGTTAAATTCTTCCGTCTTATCAAGAGAACGGAGGAAAACATCACCTTTACACTTCTTCACAATATCAATTAGAATACGAGCATCTTCCAGATTTTTAAGTAGCATCTTTATTTTCTCCTTTCATTTGATGTAATTATTATACTTTATTTTTCAAAAAAGTCAATTATTTTAATCACCAGACCGAATGTAAGAAAAATAAAACATGTAATACAGAAAAATTTAGAAAGCCAATGTTCTGCCGTTTTCATGTTGAGAATAGAACAAACAGCACCAAAAAAATAAATTATACAAAAGAAAATATCCATTAAGTAAGAATCACCCTCGCATTTTCTTTAAAAGTGGGTTCTTTATTCAAGGTGTATAAAATCTCGGAAAACAAAGCATCGGGTTTACAAGAAACAAAAAGACTGCTTCCACAATAAGTCATTAAACTTGCGCTTTCTTCAGTATATTGGAAAACCCAGATTTTCTTCTTTTTCGCATAAGCATATCCTTGTTCCCAGTTAGTTCCTGCGGTTCCGACACGGCCCGGCGAAATAGAAATCATAAGGTCGCAAGATTCAATTTCCATAATGTCTCGTTCAAAGACCAGCCAAGCCCAATCTTCTTGAGTGTAATCCCAAGCATTTTCAATTTTTAATTCAAAGGGGCAATAAACTTCATATCCTTTTCCACGTAGAAACTTTGCGATTCCTACCATCATGGTTCTGCTTTCGCTACTACAAGAACCTGCGAGATAAATTTTCATTTTATTTTTCCTTTCAGTTGATAAATATATTATATAGAAAAATTAGCTTAAAGTCAAAAATGGCGGAAGACGGAGTATTCGAAACTCATTCCTTGCGGAACGCACCGATTAGCAGTCGGGCGACAGAACCTTCTGTCTTCATCTTCCATATGGTGGGCCCTCTGGGGCTCGAACCCAGGATAAACGGTTTATGAGACCGCTGCTCTAACCAACTGAACTAAAGGCCCAAAGTTTGCCTTAAAAAGGCAAATCAACTCCTGCATTACAACAAGCTTCTACTGTGTGATAAAGAAGCGTATAAACAGTCATAGGGCCAATTCCTCCCGGCACAGGAGTATAATAACCACAAACTTCTTTACAATCTTCTGCCATATCACCACAAATCTTACCATCTTCGCTACGATTGATAGAAATATCTACAATCACAACACCGTTTTTAAGATATTCTTTCTTAATTAGATTAGGAACTCCCGCACAACAAAAAATAAAATCCGCAGTTTTACATATTTCTTTTAATTGAGTAGGTGTAGTATGAGAATGGCAAATAGAAACGGTTGCATTTTCCTTTAGTAGAAGTTGAGACAACGGCGTTCCTACTCAATTAAAAGAAATAT
>OIZV01001006.1_pt1 | contig 10947 bp, 12 predicted proteins | sample 1588681 | NCBI WGS metagenome assembly OIZV01 (sample SAMN03283281) | human gut metagenome | biome: human-associated habitat; material: feces | host: Homo sapiens | place: Peru | collected 2012
CACGTCCGTAGTAAAAAATGCAATCATCTGATGCATCCGGTATCCTGCCATTGCTGCTCTTGCATTATAATTCTCCGGATACCGATCTAAAATCCGCTGCCAGCAGTCCTTCGCCGGCTCCCACCGTTCATTCTCCCGGTAGGCACAGCCGCTCCAATACTCCACATAGACATCGCCCCGATTGTCCTCCAGCAGCTTCTCCGCCAGTGCGACTGCCTTGCCCGGTTCTTTCTCCAGCAATGCCACCTTCAGACGCTCCACATTCTCATACGGATGTCTGACCTCATAGTCTTTCAGCGCATCTATCTTCTGATGGATCCCCTCTAATTCTCCGCGGTCAACCGCTGTCTTAATATCAAAATATGCCTGCAGATATGAGTCGATCCGGATCTCTGCTTCATCCAATCCCAGAATCTCCAGCTTCTCATATGGTACAAAGTTCTTATTTTCTACTTGGTACTTTATATAATCAAGGAATTCCTCCGGAAACTTTTCTTCCAATTCTTCCCGTTCTCCGATGATATGGAACTCCCGGTCGATCAGCTGCCAGATTTCCTGACTGACATACACATGTTGCATCATAAATACCAGAAACCGCTCTCTGGCCTCCAGTGCCGTATCCAGTCCGATACACACCGGATCCTCCAGAAGCTTCTTCCAGCATGCCGGATCATTCCTGCTCGACAGATACCAGTAGGCATTTCCGACCTTATCCAGCCACTGTCCGATCTCGTCCTTTTCTTCCTCCTCTATCGGCTCCTGTAACGGGTGTCTGGCTGCATCCACTGCAGTCTCGTATGCCTCCCGCAGACGCTTAAAGCCCTCCGGATCATCCTCCGGATTCACACCGACCAGCAGCTTGTGATACTGTGCCTTGAGCTGTTCCTCATCCTCTGTCGGCTCTATCCCTAATATTTTCCATGCAATTCCTATTTCCATTCCGTACTCCCTTACTACTTCCAGTATTGTTATCCTTTAGAATAACATATTTTTTTCTGTCTGTCGAACGTTCCCGGCAGTTTTCTGCCAAAACCATCATCCGTCCTGTGGTACAACCTATCTGAATCATTACAGGAGACAAATTCTCCCTGAATACTATAGAAATGGAGTGATATACTTATGCGTTTACGATATCTGTGTTCCTGCCTGCTTCTGGCAGCATTAGTCATTTTTTACTGTACCGGTTCCGACTTCACCCCGGCAGAGTTCACCTATCTGCCGGCTTCCCGCGTCACTCCCACCGGCTCTGTCCCCAAACGTTCCGATGGGACAACCATCCGTTATACACCGAACTATCCCCTGCATTTCATCGGTGATTCCCGGACTGTCGGTATGCAGCAATCGCTCCCCTCTGACACACCAAATCTGTCCTATGCTTCTTTTACTGCTAAAGTGGGACAGGGCTATTCCTGGTTCTCCGGCCGGTCTGACCTGACCTCCTCCGCGCCCCGGATCCTGCTCCTGAATCTGGGTGTCAATGATCTAACAAATGTCTCTGCCTATCAGGCCTTATATGAAACCTATGCCAACACCTGCTGGAAAGACTGCCCTATCTACATCATCTCGGTGAATCCCTGCTGTGCTCCCTGCACCAGTGTTACTAATACCCGGATAGAAGCCTTTAATACTTCCATGGAGACCTGGATCGAAGCCTACAACACATCTCTTCCGGATACAGAAAATGCCCCGGCATCCGCCAGGGCACTTCCCATTCATTATATTGATACGTATCATTTTCTGTTGGAGACCGGTTTCTCCAGCTCCGACGGCCTGCATTACAATGCAGCTACCTATCAGAAATTATATGACTTTATTTTAGATCAGATTGAGGAACCCATCGGGGATGGTTCCGGCATCTATACGGTCTCTTCCTGAGGGAACTTCATATCCCAGGTTCTTCTCACAGTATCCAGAATCCGCATCATAAACAGCGTATCTGCATGTGTCATCTGCGGGCATTCCAGCTTCTTCGCCTGAATCGCATGCACGCAGGTCTCTACCTCATATTCCAATCCACTGATCTGTTCCGGCCGTTCTGACCGCTCCAGACAGTTTCCCTGTGCATCATATACCTCATAGGACCGATAATTATTAATATCCTTCACCAGCACATAGCCGTCGGTTCCGTAAATCTTTCCCTGTTTATCCGTATTGGATAACATCGTAGAATACAAACCTGCGATCGCGCCATTCTCATACACCAGGTTTATAAACTCCTGGGCATCCACGCCGGAATTCATCCGAACCATGGAAGTCGAGATATTATCTATCTCCCGTCCCAGAATCTGCAGTGCAAATGTGATCGGATATACACCGATATCCAGCAATGCACCACCGCCCATATCCAGACGATTCACCCGATCCTTGTCCTTCAGGTCATAGCCGATATCTGCGATCACCGATGTCACCTCACCAATGGCGCCCTTCTCCAATGTCTTCTTCAACTGCTGCATCAATGGCATAAACCGTACCCACATTGCCTCACATAAAAATACCTGATGCATCTCCGCCAGGTCGATCAGTGCCTGTGCCTGTTGCTCATTTAATGCAAACGGTTTTTCCAAAAGCACTGGTTTTCCGGCCAGAATACAGGCTCTTGCCTGTGCATAATGCAGATGATTCGGCGTTGCAATATAAATCAATTCCACCTGCTCATCCTGAATTAATGTCTCATAATTCCCATAGTGTACCTTTGCTCCGTATTTTTCGGCAAAGGCCTTTGCCTTTTCTTCCGTTCTGGATGCAACTGCATAAAGCTCTACCTGCTTCATCTGCCGCACGGTATCCGCCATCCGTTCTGCCATATGTCCGGCGCCTATAATTCCAAATTTCAATGACATGCCTGTCTTCCTCCTGCAATCCTTTCTATGATAATACCGCATTGCCGGTATAGAGCTGGTAATAACGTCCCTGCTGCTTTAACAGATCCCCATGACTTCCGCGTTCAATAATCCGTCCCTGCTCCAATACCATAATACAATCACTATTCTGAATTGTCGATAGTCTATGTGCAATTACAAATGTGGTCCTGCCTGCCATTAATTTATCCATGCCATCCTGAACCAACTTCTCTGTTCTGGTATCAATGGAGCTGGTTGCCTCATCCAGGATCAGAACCGGCGGATCCGCAACGGCCGCCCGTGCGATTGCCAGCAGCTGTCGTTGCCCCTGACTCAGGTTCGCACCGTCTCCGGTCAGAACAGTATCATAGCCCTTCGGCAGTCTCCGGATAAATCCATCCGCATTCGCCAGCTTCGCCGCTGCCTCTACCTCTTCATCGGTTGCATCCAATCTTCCGTACCGGATATTCTCCCGCACAGTCATAGTAAACAGGTGCGTATCCTGCAGTACAATTCCGAGCGAGCGTCTTAAATCCGCCTTCTTTATCTTGTTGATATTAATGCCGTCATATCGGATCTTACCATCCTGAATATCATAAAACCGGTTGATCAGATTCGTGATCGTTGTCTTACCGGCTCCGGTCGAGCCTACAAATGCAATCTTCTGTCCCGGCTCTGCAAACAGTGTCACATTATGAAGCACGATCTTCTCATCATTATATCCAAAATCTACATCATCAAACACCACATCACCCTTCAACGGTACATAGGTTGTCTCATCTCCATTCTGATGCTGATGCTCCCATGCCCACATACCGGTCCGTTCCTTGCACGGCACCAGCGTACCGTCCTGTTCTTTCGCATTTACCAGTGTTACATAGCCTTCGTCTACCTCCGGCTCCTCATCCAGCAGCTTGAAGATTCTCTCTGCCCCCGCCATAGCCATAACGATTGCATTGATCTGCATGCTGATCTGGTTGATCGGCATATTAAAGCTCTTGTTGAAGGTCAGGAAGCTGGCCAGTCCACCCAGCGTGAACCCGCCGATATTTCCGATTGCCAGAATACCGCCGACAATCGCACAGAATACATAACTGATATTACCGATCTGTGCATTGACCGGACCTAATCGGTTGGAGAAATTATTGGCCTGATAAGCACTGTCAAACAGCCGGTCATTCAGCTGATCAAACCGCTCTTCATTCGCCTCCTCGTGGCAGAATACCTTAACCACCTTCTGGCCCTCCATCATTTCCTCGATATAACCGTTCAGATTACCGATATCCTTCTGCTGTGCGATAAAATACTTTCCGGACAGACTGCTGTACTTCTTCGTAAATACCAGCATGATACCTACCATAACAAATGTCAGCAGGGTCAGCGGAATATTTAACATAACCATGCAGACCACCGTACTGATGATCGTGATCGCACTGGAGAAAAACTGCGGCATTGCCTGACTGATCATCTGGCGAAGCGTATCAGTATCATTCGTATAAATAGACATGATATCCCCATGCGCATGTGTGTCAAAATACTTGATCGGCAGGGTTTCCATCTTCTCAAACATCGCATCCCGGAAGTATTTCAGCGTGCCCTGTGTCACATTTACCATGATCCGGTTATAGGCATAGGCCGCTCCGATACCGACCGCATAGAAGCATGCCACTCGGATCAGCTGATGCAGCAGCGGCTGAAAATCCGGCACCTCCGCCTGCAGTAACGGGCTGATGAAATCATCGATCAGCGTCTGCATAAACATCGTTCCCTGAACATTCGCCAGTACATTTATAATAATGCAGATTGCCACGATAACCAGATGCACACCATAATGCTTCATCAATACACCGGCCAGCCGCTTCAGGATCTTACCGGCATCCTGTGGTGGCTGCATGCCTGCTTTCTTCTTTGCCTTCATATCTGCATTCCTCCTATCCTACTTCTTCATCAAAATCACCGGTTCCCTTGGTCTGTGACTCATAAACTTCCCGATAGATCTCACAAGATTTTAAAAGCTCCTCATGATTACCTACAGCCACCAGCTGTCCCTCATTCATAACTGCGATCCGGTCTGCCTGCTGCACACTGGAAATTCGCTGTGCAATTATGATCTTGGTCGTATCCGGAATCTCCTCCGCAAACGCCCGGCGGATCTTAGCATCGGTTGCCGTATCCACAGCACTGGTCGAATCATCCAGAATCAGGATCTTAGGCTTCTTTAACAAAGCTCTTGCAATACAAAGCCGCTGCTTCTGTCCACCGGATACATTCGTGCCACCCTGCTCAATGTAAGTATTATATTTCTCCGGAAAGCGCTCTATGAACTCATCCGCACAGGCAAGCTTGCAGGCTCTCTGACATTCCTCATCGGTCGCATTCTTATCTCCCCATCTTAAGTTCTCATAAATCGTTCCGCTGAAAAGCGTATTCTTCTGAAGCACTACCGATACCTGATTCCGCAGTGTCTCCATGTCATACTCCCTGACGTCCCGTCCGCCTACCAGCACGCAGCCGTCCGTCACATCGTACAGACGACTGATCAAATTCACCAGGCTTGTCTTGGCACTTCCGGTGCCGCCGATGATTCCTAGGGTCTCGCCTGATTTAATACTCAAATTAATATTCTTTAACACATATCCTTCGGCATCCTGCTTATACCGGAAGTTCACATTACGAAACTCTACGCTGCCATCCGGCACTTCCAGGACCGGATGCTCCGGATTCTGCAGGTCACTGGTCTCATTTAAGACCTCTGAGATACGTTCCACACTGGCGGTACTCATACTGATCATAACAAATGCCATGGAAAGCATCATCAGACTCATCAGAATATTCATACAATAAGTCAGAAGGCTCATCAGATCACCGGTTGTCAGACTGCCTCCTACGATCATATGGGCTCCCAGCCAGCTGATGATCAGGATGCAGGCATACACCGCAAGCATCATAACCGGCATATTGCAGGCAATGACACTCTCCGCCTTCACAAACATGTTGTAGACCTTCGCACTTGCCTGTGCAAATTTATTCGTCTCATATTCTTCTCTGACATATGCCTTTACCACACGAATGCCGGATACATTCTCCTGCACACTGGCATTCAGGTCATCATATTTCCGAAACACTTCGTTGAAATACTTCATTGCCAGCGAAATGATCAATGCCAGGATTCCTCCCAGGAAAATAACTGCGATCAGATATACGGTAGCTACTCTGGCATTTACCAGAAATGCTGCAGCCATTGCGCAGATCAGACTCGCTGTTGCTCTGGTTCCCATCCGGAGCACCATCATGTATGCATTCTGCACATTCGTAACATCCGTGGTCAGTCTCGTTACCAGCCCGGCCGTACTGTATTTATCAATGTTTGAAAACGAGAATGTCTGAATGTTTGCAAACATGGACTTCCGGAGATTCCGTGCCAATCCGGCTGATGCGTAAGCACCATATTTGCCGCCCAGAATACCCGCAACCAGTCCGACTGCCGCTGCCAGGACCATCCAGAGTCCGACAACACAGATATGCCGGATATTACCGCCCGGTACATTTACACCATCATCAATGATCGATGCCATCAGAAGCGGAACCACCGTCTCCATCAGCACTTCCACCAGCATATAGCAGGGAGTTGCAATGGATGACTTCTTAAATTCCTTTACCTGTTTTAATAGTGTTTTTAACATCCGCATCTATCTCCTTTCCCATCTATTCCGACAGTCTCCATTTTTCGGCTCAGTTTTATTAGAACTGCCTGAAACTCCTCCCGTTCCGCCTTAGTCAGATCCTCACTTAGCATCCGTTCCATATCCTGTACCCGGTTATGGATCCGGCACTCCAGCTCCATTCCCTGCTCTGTCAGCACCAGCTTTTTCAGTCGTGCATCGCTCGTCACACTGGATCTGGTGATTAGTCCATTCTTCTCCATGCTCTGCAGATTCTGTGTCACCGTTGAGCGTCTGAGGCAGAAGAAATCCTCGACATCCTTCTGATATACATCCCGTTCCTGTGACTCCAGGGCCAGGAAATGCAAAATCCGGCTCTGCGAACCGCTGATTCCCTCCTCTTCCGCCGCACGGTGAAGATAATGCTTCAGCTGATTCGACAATATAATTACCATATTTCCCAGGCATTCCGGTTCTCTTATATATTTCTCCATCGATTCGTCTCCTTTCTATTCATTCGTATCGCAGGCAAAGCATCCCGCATTTTTCACTGTCATAGTGCAAAAAAGTTCGGAACCAAATTGTTCATATACGAACTGTTTGATTCCGAACCATATTCTAACATATCATTTTCAATTGTCAAGCCGATTCCGCAATTTCACAAGCTCTACACAATTACCTTCCCGACTATTCTTATAACTGCTTATTATCTTCCATATATTCATCCATATCAATGATATCCCGGTTCATCTCATTTAAGATTTTTTCTGTATAGACTGCATGGATAATATTCTGTACACCACCCAACAGCAATGCCAGGCCTACCATAAACATGAATACCTTACCGACTCCAAACGGTTTAAATACCAGAAGTATACCGATGGCAACGCTGACCAACGCAAAGATCAAAAGTGCCCACCAGCCTCTTGCCTGCTGCTTCTTCGCATCTATGGAAACCTTAATCTTAAGAGCACCCTCTGCCAGCACATAAATACCGATAATAATGGACAAAAATGACATCACCCATCCCGGATGTGCAAATAGCAGTCCTCCGATTATAATGCAGATAATACTGAACACCAGATCCGATGTCAGTAACTGACTGCGGATATATCCGATCAGCTTCACCATGCCAAGTACAAAGAACACAATACCAAGTATCCATCCGACCAGGTTTACCATCGTCCCGGGGAATACCATAAATACGATTCCGGTCACACACAATATGACCGAAGAAATAATCAGGTTCTCTTTTGCTTTTTTGATTGACTTATCCGGATCCATCACTCATACCTCCATCTCATTCAAAGCCCCTCAGGGTTATTAACATTGTTTTTAGATATCCTGCTGTGAGCCGTCTACTGAACGCCGGTGGTTCCAAAGCCACCCCGATCCTGTCCCGAAAGCTCCTTCACTTCTTCAAATACCACCTGAGGCTGATGCTTCTCGATCCGGAACTGACAGATCCGGTCATTCACCTCGATCACGGTATCACGCATTGCCAATGCCGGGAACCGATACCAATCATTCGGACCGCAATAGCTTTCATCAATAATTCCCATCGAATTGGTCTGAATGATTCCAAAATTCTTAAAGGTACTGCTCCGTGGTACGATATGTGCCTCATATCCCTCCGGCAGCTTGATCGCTACCCCTAGATGAATCAGGCGGAACTCTCCGGCTTTCATCTCTACCCGTTCTGCTGCCCGCAGATCGATCCAGTCGGATTTCCCGTCAATATACTCCAACCGTGTAATCGTATCATTTAAATACTGAATCTGTAATGTCACCTGTTCCATAATGGCCTCCATCTTCTTATCAATTGTAATGCTACATCCCATGATATAGGAATTGTGGGAAAGTTGCAAGCACAAGCCGACATCGGTACATGGAAGCTGTGGCATTTTATTATATTATTAAAGAAGCTTTAAAACAAAAGCTGAAGTCCCATTACAATAATCCATATATATGCACAGGTCTTTGGAATCATCAACAGTCCGATTTTTGGTTTTGTTTTACTGAATAGTGTTACCGGAAGATAACAGCCAAAAGAAATTATTATCGCTGCAACCATTCTTGTCATATGATATCCATTTGCATTTCCTGATATTGCGTACAGAATAATAACCCCGATACCTGTTACCGCAAAAACTGCATTTCTGATAATAGATAATTTCATGTTTCCTTCATCTGTACACCAGTTATTCTGTGGAAGCATACAGATTACAATTCTGACAACTGCCGTTATCCATATAACAATTTCCAATATTACCGGCATTTTAATTTCCGGAAATGTAAATTTCCAGATATACATCAGAATAATGTAAAATATGGTCATTGTAACAGATGATACCTGCAATCCTATCCCCAGCTGCCTTTTTATTTTATCATTACTGCCGCGTACTGCTCTGATAATTCTTGGCACCAGGTGAAACGCATCTCCTCCGCAAAGCGTCAGTGTTAATATTCCATAAAGAATAAATAACATATTCCCCTGTGCGAATATAAAAAACAAAACTGAGGCAATCAGATCAAACGTCAGATACGCTGCATCAAAAATCGCTTCCATCACATCCGGAATCTGTGGTTTATAATTGTTCTCTTTCATTATTAATCCTGCTCCTTTTCAATTAATTGACTATAAAACAAATAGTTTCTTGTAAAAATAACTCCCGCTGATGCCAAAGCCAGTCCCAATCCGGAATAAAAAAACGCAATAAACATCTCCGGGAAAACACCCGCTGCCCGAAATCCAATGCCTCCGCTCATCATACATGCCATAATTAAATAGGCTTTCAAATCAAAGAAATGCCAGAACGGCCGATATTCTTCATATCCCAGAATCCGCTTTGTGTGTTTTTGGCTCATCTTAAAGAACATGGAACCAAAAAGAAGAAACACAAATAAGGTCATCAAATATAAATACCATTTTCTTTCAATATTGAAATATGATATCACTCCCAGCCTTGCGACATTAACCCCGGCTATCATCCACACTATACCGGCAATCAGCAGCAAGGTTCTTTTCTTTACACAAAACTTAGTTTTCATCTGCCTGCTCCTTATACTTCCTTAAATGTTCTTCTGCATTATTGCAAATCTTGTCAAATACACCAATGCACATATGCTTTTCTTCTTCCGTCAATCCGCTCAAAACATCTTGAGCAAACTGTTTTTGTGCATTTATTCCTTCTTTGACAATCAACTCTGCCTTGTCCAATAAAACTATCTCAATATGTTTTTTATTATCCTTGCTTTGTATTCTTTCAACAAATCCTTCGCTTTCCAATTTTTTCAACGAGGTTGAAACATGGGATTTTGTTGATTTTCTGACCTTTACTATTTCTGCAGCGGTATTATGCTGCGGATTATTATGCAGGAACATTAGTATATCATATTCCATCTGTGTTAAACCGTACCGGTCACACACCTCGCCGGAAAGCAATTCATAATAGCTTGTAATTGTTTTATGCTTATCCCAGAAATACATCGCCGTCTCCTATAATCGTTCTTTTTAGAACGATTATAGGGCAATATTTCTGCCATGTCAATTTTTTTCGCAAATTAATTTGCTATCCCCGTATTACAATAGCAGTCCCGTCTTTTTGCTTTACCAATGACATCGTATTTTTTGAATGAAGGGGACATCAATCAAACTTAAATATATTAAGTCCTGTTTCTTCATCATGAACTCTGTCAACTTTTCCATCAATTATCGTAATTACCATTTCACAGGTTGCACTGACAACAGCCCGGTTCAGGTGTCCTCCAAACACTTCGCCTTTCTCATTTCCGGCACTCATATGAAGATGTGCATAATATTCTCCATCCATTGTATTGATCGTGCCTGTCAGCGATGTGATTTCATAATATCCTTTAAAGCTGTTTGAGTAGTATTTCTTCTCATCTGTCTTATATACTCCGACTGTGAAATCATTGATAGCTCCGAGAGCATTGATACCGGCAAGCTTTATATTCTCATTTATGGCAATTGCTTTCAGTTGCTCTAATACTGTGGGGATGCGTTTGCCTTCCATGAGGTTTTTGGTGCTGTCGCTTTTGGGATCGCAGCCTACTTGCATTACTTTGTAGCCTTTTAATGCGAGGGCTGCGGATAAATTGGAGGTGGTGGTGGATTTGCCGATACCGCCCTTACCGTAAATTGCAATTTTTCTCATAACCTTCTCCTTTTATGTTTTGTAATAGTTGGGAAATGTTTTGAACATAAACTTTCCCCATACCATATATTTCCATATTCTAAAAAACAAGAAGGAACTATTTTTCGTAGTTCACTGCTTGTTTTTATATTATAGGGTAGTGCGCATAATACGTTTTAATTCTTCCAGATTCTTTATCACATACTGACTGGAGCAATGCATATATTTCATCGGTACAATAACAACCTTCCCGTTCTGCACAGCAGAAACAGTCTGATAGCTGGGATC
>OIZV01001008.1_pt1 | contig 10932 bp, 9 predicted proteins | sample 1588681 | NCBI WGS metagenome assembly OIZV01 (sample SAMN03283281) | human gut metagenome | biome: human-associated habitat; material: feces | host: Homo sapiens | place: Peru | collected 2012
GCGCAATCATATTGCCTGTACCCTGAATTATCTTCTGGATGCAGATATGCACCATACTGGCAACCTCCATAAAAGCGCATATTCTCATATAGTCCACCGCCATATCGTATATGACAGGGTCGTCTGTAAATGATGCAAAAAACGGCTTCATTATAAGCAGCACGACTAAAGTTACAACAGCGCCGCAGACCGCCGAAAGAATTATGCCGTTTGATACCACGCTGTCTGCCATATCCTGATTTTTCTGACCCAGATACCTTGCAATAAGCACATTGACTCCCACTCCAAGTCCTATGGACATGGCGACCATAAACGTGGTTATGGGAAATGCCAGTGAAACCGCCGTAAGCGCATCCTCTGAAAGCCACGATACAAACATGCAGTCCACAAAGTTGTAGGTATACTGCATAAACATAGATATCAGAGGCGGCACTGCCATTGATATGATAAGGGGCAGCATAGGTTTTGTTTCCATTTTGTTAAGCTCAGCCAAAATATATCCTCCAGTCCGTGACATTAATAAACCGGCATACTGCGATGCCGGTTTGTCGTATAGTCTGTATTACTATTTGATTATTGTACAGACAGCATCAGGTCCGCAGCCGGCTGCATTACCCTCGTCAGTGTCAAGGTGAACTTCTCTTTCGTGAGCATCTCCTGAACGTACAAGCACGTTGTTGAATACAAGGCCTCTTTCGCCCTCGATTTTGATGCTTACGATATCCTTGTCCTTAACGCCTGCTTCTTCTGCCTGTGCAGGTGAAAGATGTACGTGTCTTAATGCAACGATAACGCCGTGGTCGATTTCAACCTCTCCGCAAGGTCCTACGATTTTGCAGCCCGGAGTTCCCTCAAGCTTGGCTGACTCTCTTACAGGAGCCTTGATGCCGAGAGTTCTTGCATCTGTCATTGCAACCTCAACCTGTGTTTCAGGTCTTGCAGGTCCTAAAACTCTGATACCCTTGAGAGTATTCTTAGGTCCTACTATGTCAACCTTCTCCTCACATGCAAACTGTCCCGGCTGTACCAGAGGCTTTGTCGGTGTCAGTTCGTGACCCTTGCCGAAAAGAATTTCAATGTGTTCCTTCTGAAGATGAAGGTGTTTGTTTGATAATCCGATTTTTACTTCGTAACCCATTTTATTTCTCCTTTGTATGTATAAATTTATTCATTTAGATAACTGATATACGGGAGGTTTCTGTATTTCTGATCATAATCAAGACCGTAGCCTATTATGAAAAGATCCTCAACCTCAAAGCCTACATAATCCGCCTGAACATCGCTTCTCCTGCCTGCAGGCTTGTCTAAAAGCGTACAGAGCTTAACTGTCTTAGGTCCTCTGTTGGCAAGATATTTCTTAAGATAGCTCAGAGTGATGCCCGAATCAACAATATCCTCCACTATTATAACATTTTTGCCCTCGATATCCGAGTCCAGGTCCTTGTTTATTTTTACAACACCTGATGTTTTTGTTGATGAGCCGTAGCTGGAGCATGCCATAAAGTCAATGGTGCAGTCCAGCGTGATGCTTTTCATGACATCCGCCATCCACGGAAGCGCGCCTTTGAGTATACCTATCAGCATTACCTCCTCGCCTGCAAATTCCTCTGAAATCTGCCTGCCGATCTCTTTTGCCCTTGCTGTTATCTGTTCTTCTGTTATGAGAACTGTACCTATAGTGTTAGCTGCCACTTTGAGGTCCTCCTTTGTCTTCTTCTACGGTGTAATTCACATCGTCAACTGTGTCTTTGTATTTTTTTGAAAGGTCTACGCTTTTGTCGCCAAGCCAGTACCTGTCCAGTTCATCGCTTAAGTACCAGAGAATAAACAGCCACAGCAGAAAATCATCTATAAATCCTATCGGTCCGAAAACCGGCGGAATTATATCCACCGGCAGGAACAGGTACACTATTCCTGCCACAATGAGTGCTTTTTTGTACCATCTGACAGATTTGTCCTTCATCATAAATCTGATGGCTTTTATTCTTTTGCCCAGAACTCTGAAACTGAAAAAGTTCATCTTATTCCCCCAACAATCTCTCTATTTCATCTAAAAGCTCGTCCTGTCCTGTTTTCTTGAGCGCAGAGCAGGCTATTACCTTATCCTCAGGCTTCATTCCCAGAGCCTTCCTTATAACAGATATGTTTTTGTTCATCTGGTTTCTTGAGATCTTGTCGGCTTTGGTTGCAACCACCAGACCGTCAAGACCGTAATGCTTGAGATATTCGTACATCTGGATATCCTGCTTTGACGGCTCATGGCGTATGTCCACCAGCTGTACGGTTTTGATAAGCCCGTGTCTTGCCGAGAAATACTGCTCCATCATATCTCCCCAGTTTTCTGTAACTGATTTGGATACCCTGGCATAACCGTATCCCGGCAGGTCAACAATTCTGAAATCCCCGTTGATATTATAGAAGTTGATTGTTCTGGTCTTGCCGGGGCTTCCCGATACTCTTGCCAGAGCCTTGCGGCCTGTTATGAGATTGAGAAGCGATGATTTGCCGACATTTGATCTGCCGGCAAAGGCTATCTCTTTCATATTGTCCTCGGGATACTGGCTGCGTTTTACGGCAACAGCCTCCAGCTGTGAAGTTTTGATTTTCATTTGAGTACCTACCTTACCAGAACCTGATCAAGCGCTTCTTTGGCGTTTGAAATTAAAACAAATTCTATCTCGTTTCTTACTTTTTCAGGTATGTCATCAATGTCAGCCTTGTTGTCAGCCGGAAGCAGAACCTTTCTGATGCCTGCTCTGTGAGCCGCAAGCACCTTTTCCTTGATGCCGCCTACCGGAAGCACCTTGCCTCTCAGGGTTATCTCGCCTGTCATAGCTATGTCTTTTCTTACCGGTGTGTTGGTAAGGGTTGAAATCATAGCCGTGCACATTGTAACACCCGCTGACGGACCGTCCTTTGGAGTTGCTCCCTCAGGAATATGAATATGCAGATCCTGCGTCTTGTAGAAGTCCTCTTTAATTCCAAGCTCTCCCGCAATAGATCTGATATAGCTGATGCCCGCCTTTGCTGACTCCTGCATTACCTCGCCCAGCTGTCCTGTGAGAACCAGCTTGCCTGTGCCCGGTACAACTGTTGTTTCTATAAACAGGGTGTCTCCGCCTACTATGGTCCACGCAAGTCCTGTTGTAACGCCGACCTCGGTTTCCCCTTTTATTATATCATATCTGTACTTCTTCTTGCCAAGATAATCCGAAAGATTTTCAGAAGTTATCTCAAAGCTCTCCGCTTCTCCCGAAACCATTTTTCTGGCTGTTTTTCTGCACAGATTTGCAATCTCTCTTTCGAGATTTCTGACACCTGACTCTCTGGTGTAGTAATTGATAAGGTCTCTGACAGCGCCCTCTGTGATGGTTATGTTTTCTTCCTTGAGGCCGTGCTCTTTCACTTTTTTAGGTATCAGATATCTGTCTGCTATCGCAAGCTTTTCTTCTTCGGTATATCCGCTTACCTCTATGATTTCCATTCTGTCAAGCAGAGGTCTCGGAATTGTTTCAACTGTGTTTGCCGTAGTTATAAACATTACTTTTGAAAGGTCAAACGGCACCTCAAGGTAGTGGTCCGTATAATCCTTGTTCTGTTCAGGGTCTAATACCTCCAGCAGCGCGGAAGCAGGGTCACCCTTATAGTCTGCTCCAATTTTGTCAACCTCATCGAACAGGAATACAGGGTTGTTGGTCCCGGCATCCTTGAGTCCTGAAATAACTCTGCCCGGAATAGCACCTATATATGTCCTTCTGTGTCCTCTGATTTCGGCTTCATCTCTGACTCCGCCAAGGGACATTCTGAAAAATTCTCTGTTAAGAGATCTTGCTATTGATCTTGCTATTGATGTCTTACCCACTCCCGGAGGGCCTACAAGGCACAGGATAGGTCCCTTGAGGCTTTCTGTAAGCTTCATTACAGCTATATACTCAAGTATTCTGTCCTTGACCTTTTCGAGTCCGTAGTGGTCTTCTTCAAGTATCTCCTCAGCTCTTTTGAGATCGACTTCTGATTCTGAGGATTCGTTCCATGGCAGCGCAAGTATGGTTTCTATATATGTTCTTGAAACCGTGCTTTCTGCCGACATCGGCTGCATTTTAGTGAAGCGTTTGATTTCCTTTTCGATTTTCTGATGTGTTTTTTCCGGCAGATGCAGGGCTTCAAGTTTCTTGAGCCACTCGTTCTGCTCGTTTTCAACATCCTCATCAATTCCCAGCTCGTCCTGAATAGCTCTCATCTGCTCTCTCAGATAGTATTCTTTCTGGTTCTGGTTAACCTGACTCTTGACCTTGGCAGAGATGTCCTGCTCGATTTTCATAATCTCGATTTCTCTTATGAGAACCTCATAGAGCTTGTTTAATCTCTCGCAGACATCAAGCATTTCGAGAAGCTCCTGCTTCTCCTCGATTTTAATATCAAGGTGAGATGCCACTATGTCCGCAAATGTTGAAAGGTCGTCTATTTCCTTGACTGTACCAAGGGTTTCCCCATTGAGCTTATGAGTAAGCTCTGCGTACTCGTCAAAGGCTGTCTCAACACTTCTCTTGAGCGCCAGTATCTGCGGTGTGATTTCCTCCGGTATGATTTCTTCAACGTCTTCAAGAGTGCATTTGATGTACGGCGACTCCTGAAGTATCTCTCCGATTTCGGCTCTGTAAAGTCCCTCTACGAGAACTCTGATTGTATCTCCCTGAAGCTTGAGCATCTGCTTGATTTTTGCCACGACACCTATGCTGTAGTAATCGTCTTTTACAGGCAGCTCAACATCCTCGTCTTTCTGTGATGTAAGGAAAATCTTCTGGTTTGTAACCATTGCGGTTTCAAGAGCCTTTACGGATTTTTCCCTGCCCACGTCAAAGTGAAGAACCATATTAGGAAATATGTGAAGCCCTCTCAGCGGGATCATCGGAAGCGCCATTACCTCTGACGGCTCTCCCTCTGTCTCTTCTGCGGCTTTTTCTTCCATATCCAGAAGCTCGTCTAATAATTCTTCAATGTCATCAGGTATATTTATATTGTCTTTCTTTTTTTCATCTGTCATACATAATCCTCCAGCTGATATATGTAATGAATAAGGCGACATAATGCCGCCTTCACTTTATGATGCTGTTTCTCTGCTGTCTTCTTCAGATGCAAAGACTAAAGTCGGCTGAACACTGCCAGTGATTGTTCCCTCTGTAACGATGCATTTTGCAACGTCCTCTCTTGACGGAATTTCATACATTATATCAGTCATAACTTTTTCAATTATACTTCTTAATCCTCTTGCCCCTGTTTTTCTTTCGATGGCCTGTTTTGCTATGGCTTTGATTGCCTCAGGCTCGAATTCAAGTTCAACGTGGTCTATCTCAAAGAGTTTTTTGTACTGCTTTACAAGCGCGTTTTTAGGCTCTGTAAGTATTCTCACAAGGGCGTCCTCTGAAAGCTCTTTGAGTGTTACTATTGCGGGGAGTCTGCCTATAAATTCAGGTATAAGCCCGAATTTCAGCAAGTCCTCAGGCTGTATCTGCCTTAGGATTTCCTCCTCGTCCTGGTTCTGTGAAACAATATCCGCATTAAAGCCTATTGTTTTTTCACCTATTCTTCTCTGTATTATCTTGTCAAGTCCTTCAAATGCGCCGCCGCATATGAAAAGGACATTGGTCGTATCAAACTGTATGAACTCCTGCTGCGGGTGTTTGCGTCCGCCCTGAGGAGGCACGTTTGCAACAGTTCCCTCGAGAATTTTAAGCAGCGCCTGCTGTACGCCCTCACCGCTTACATCTCTTGTAATAGATACGTTTTCGGATTTTTTGGCTATTTTATCTATTTCGTCAACGTAGATAATACCCTTTTGGGCTTTTTCTATATCATAATCTGCAGCCTGAAGCAATTTAAGCAGAATATTTTCAACATCTTCACCTACATATCCGGCCTCTGTAAGAGCTGTGGCATCGGCTATTGCAAACGGCACATTGAGTATTTTTGCCAGTGTCTGAGCCAGCAGTGTCTTGCCGGATCCTGTAGGTCCTATCATTATGATATTGCTCTTCTGAATTTCAATATCGTTATTATCTTTGCCAAGATAGTTAATTCTCTTGTAGTGATTGTAGACTGCAACCGCCAGAGCTTTTTTGGCTTCGTCCTGGTCTATAACGTAATCACTCAGAGTCTCGCTTATTTCCTTAGGCTTTGGTAATTTACCGTCGCCTGCTTCGTATTTTTCGTTTTCTTCAGCTTCTATGCCGTCTTCTATTATTTCTCTGCAAAGCTGTACGCATTCATCGCAGATATATACATTAGGTCCCGCTATAAGGCGTCTTACCTGTCCCTGCGGCTTGCCGCAGAATGAGCATTTAAGCTGTTTTTTTTCATCATATTTATCCATATACACGCCCCCTTATCTGCTCTTTATAACCTTGTCTATAATCCCATACTCACAAGCCTCGTCTGCGCTCATAAAATTATCTCTGTCAGTGTCTTTTTCGATGACCTCAAGCGGCTTGCCTGTGTTTGCGCTGAGTATTCTGTTTAATTTTTCTTTTGTCTTTATTATATGCTCGGCGTGAATTTTCACATCGGAGGCCTGCCCCTGTGCTCCCCCTAAAGGCTGATGTATCATAATCTCTGCATTAGGCAGCGCATATCTCTTGCCTTTTGCGCCTGCCGAAAGCAGAAATGCGCCCATACTTGCCGCCATGCCCACACATATTGTTGAAACCTCAGGCTTAATATACTGCATCGTATCATATATCGCCATACCTGCAGTCACTGAACCGCCCGGCGAATTTATATATATGCTGATATCCTTGTCAGCGTCTTCTGCCTCAAGAAACAGAAGCTGCGCAATTGCAAGGCTTGCAGTGTGCTCGGTGATTTCCTCTCCGATAAATATAATTCTGTCCTTTAAAAGTCTTGAATAAATATCATAAGAGCGCTCCCCTCTTGCAGTCTGCTCTATTACATATGGTACCAATGCCATTTAAGCACCCCTTTCTAATTACGCTTTAACCGATTGGGCATGCCCAATCGGTTAAAACAATATCTTTCTTAAATATATTTACCAGTAATTCTTTATTTAATAACCGCTTTTTCAAAAATATAGTCGATAGCTTTTCTGATTTTAATATCTTTTTCGATGAAAGCGATATTGTCAGGTCCAAGCATTTCCTTGATCTTGTCGGCATCAAGCTGGTACTGCATTGCCATAAAGTCGATTTCCTTGTCAACATCTTCTTTGTCTGCCTGAATGTTTTCCTGCTCTGCTATAGCCTGAACTATCATTCTTGTTTTAACTTTCTTTGCTGCCTCGTCTCTTACCTGTTCTCTGAAATCAGCAGTACTTGTCTGCAGATATTCGAAGTATTTCTCAAGTGACATACCCTGTGCTCTGAGCTGCTGGTCAAATTCTCTCATCATATTTGTGATTTCGTCTTCAACCATTGCGTCCGGAACATCTATGTCATTTGCTTCGTATACTTTCTCTAAAACTGCGTTTTTCATTTCCATTTCAGCGTTTGCCTTTGCAGCCTTTTCGAGGTTTTCTCTGATCTGAGCCTTGAATTCATCAAGTGTATCGCATTCGCTTACGTCTTTTACGAATTCATCGTCAACTTCAGGAACTTCTTCTTCTTTAACTTCGTGGATCTTGCACTTGAATACTGCTTCAGCGCCTGCCAGGTTCTCTGCGTGATATTCTTCAGGGAATGTAACCTTAACGTCAACATCGTCTCCTGCTTTTGCTCCTACGATCTGTTCTTCAAATCCAGGAATGAATGTTCCTGAACCTATCTTGAGCGGATATCTCTCTGCTGTGCCGCCCTCAAACTGCTCTTCGCCAACATATCCGGCATAGTCAAGAAGAACTGTGTCTCCGTCCTGTACAGGTCTGTCAACCAGTACCATTCTTGAGTTTCTCTTCTGAAGATTTTTGATTTCGTTATCTATATCCTCGTCTGTAACTTCTTTTTCAATCTTGTCTATTTCAACGCCCAGATAGTCCTTAACTTCCACATCAGGATATACCTCAACCTCAACGTTAATGATAAGATCCTTGCTCTTTGCAATGTCTTCGAATGAAAGCTTAGGGCTGTCTATTACCTCAAGGTTTAATTCGTCTAAAGCCTTAGGGTAGTTTTCCTGCATAAGTGAGTTGATTGCCTCGTCAAAGAATATGCCTTCGCCGTAGTGCTTCTCTATGATGCTTCTTGGAGCCTTGCCTTTTCTGAAGCCGTCAATTGCAAACTGATCCTTAGTCTTCTGATATGCCGCAATCTGAGCCTTTTCGAACTCATCTGCTGTAAATTCCATTGAGAACTTAACAACGTTTTTCTCTTTTGAAATAAATGTTGATTTCATTTGATATATATCCTCCTAAAATTGTTAACGTAATTAATTAAAATAAAGCAGACTATATTATAACCTCTTTTGCCCTAAAAGTAAAGGATTTCAATGGAAAAAGCCCTAAAAACCATACAAAAAACAGCCGCTGTACAAAAAAACTATATATACAAAATACTTTGTTTAAACTGTATACATGGGAACTTTAATTTATCTGATTTTTAATTCCGATGCCCTGAAATATCCGTTTTTCATATCCGCAGCGGGTTAATCCATATCCAGCAGAGCAAGCCCTCTGGCATATTTGCTTATATTTTCTTCTTTGAGATTATATGATTTCTGCAGCTGTTTTCCCAGCTTCACAAGGTCTTCTTCGTTTCCCGAATAAAGCTCTATCTCCATCTCGCATATAGGGCAGGAGCCCTTTGCCGTAATTATATCTCCCTGATCCACAGAAACCTCCATAAGACTGCCTCTGTAGTCAATTCTGAATTCCTCTCTTGCAAAATTCATCTCCATCACAGGTATCAGCTTTCTGTCTGTGATTTCAGCCGCTATATCATCAATAAGCTCATCTCCTGCAAAAATAGAGAGACTCGGATTTTCTATAAAGTCATCGTCCGTAACCGGCGCGTTTATCTCCTCTCTCCTATGGAGTCCCGCCTCTGCAGTGCTTCTTCTCTTGAGGGTTGCAATATATCTGTTTCCCTCCAGCCTTATTCTGAAAGCTATATGGTTTTTTTGGAGATCTCCGTCTGCAGTATCAAAATATACGGCGTGCATTGCCAGCGTTTCTCTTGAATTCTTTTTTTCGATAGAAGTAAGAATGCGATCTTCCATAATACTTCGGATTATACTGTCATCCTCAATGCTGTATTTAAGCTCTATTTCCATTTTATTCCCTTTCCTTTATCCTGTCCGATAAATATATCCTTATTTATACCACATCGTGCAGCTGATTGCAATACACAACTGTTTAATACAGATACTCTGTAACTTAAAACTTTTCCGGGCTTTTTGTATTGAATCTCCATAATTAAAGTTAATTTAATACAAACAGAACTCCTCTGTGCGAAAAGTTCTGTTGCTGATTTCTTTATTTCTGTCTTATAAACACCGGGAGCTTGGTGGACACTAAGCTTTTACCCTGAGCCACTACCTCTGTCAGCATCGAGTTTCTGTAACCGTCCTCTTTCCATACCACTTCCGTCTGCTCTATGTTCTTTTCCTTCAGTTTTTCACTGATATAGTTTTCAAAATCTGTAGCATCCACATTGCCGTCAGGCTCTGCATAGAGGCGAAATTTTCTCTGTATTTTCTCGCCCTGAATCAAACGGAAAAACACCTTTCGATCTGATTCATACTCTTCAATTATCTGAATAAGATCGCTGGAATAAAAACTCTTGCCGTTAATTTCCACTCTGTCCTTTGACTTGCACAGGAATGTTATCATAGGTATACCGTTTTTGTCTCTTGCAACTGTAACCATATCGTGCATATTGTAGCGGTAAAGTCCCGAATAGCTTGTAATTACAAGTTCATATTTTATTCCCGGCTGCGCCTCATGCAGCAGTACCGTTTCACTGCTTCCTTCCGGCAGCAGTTCAAAAAACAGTCCGAATATTGCAGGATAGCCTTCCGAGGTTTCCGGTGTTACGGGAATATTGAATTTACCCTCGCTGGCTCCGTAGCCCCAATCCAGAAACATTGTGTCCTCAGGAAAATCTTTTCTGAATTCTCTCGCTGTTCTTCCCACGCTTCCCGACAGCCAGCATACTGTAATCGAAAATTTGGGCCACAGGGCTTTGACAGTAAATTTTCCGTCTCTCCGATATATATTTTCCAGTTCCTCTGCTCTGCCGCAGGCTGCTTTTTCTTTCCACAGTTTCTGTATTTCCTGCGCTGACTTCTCCGGAAGAGGAACTGACAGTCTGCCGGTTTTTATATCACATAATATCCGACTGCATTGCGTATTCAGCAGCCTCATTATTCTGTCAAACTGCGCTGTATTGTTGCAGACAAGCAATGCAATATCTCTGTCAGCCGCTGCAAATGCTGCAGTCAGATAATCCAGGCTTTCGGAGGACATTTCTGTGTCTGTCAGCAGAATTTCAGGCAATGTCATTTTTTCTGCCATCGGACCCCTGCCTGCAGCCTGTCCCGATGCTGTGCCTATGGGAATTCCTCCCCGGGTTCTGCCGCACACCGACGGATTTGTTATTGCAAGTATATTATGTCCGGGCATCAGTATACGGGGCGCCATACGCACTATCTCTGCCGTGCGGAGTCTTCCGACGATTTCCTTTACCTTTGCTCCTTCTGCGCTTTCGGGTATGTTCTTGAAAGCTCCGGTAGTGCCTGTGGTAACCACAAAGGACTCCGCTTTTCCCGGAAAAAGTATGTCTGCCTCTCCGTTTTCCATTCGAACTACAGCCTCTTTGTAGTCTTTGTATTCCGTAATCGGAAACTTCCTGCGATATTCCTCCGGGTTTTTTATCTGCGCAAATCCGTTTGCAATGCCAAACTCCGTATTTTCACTGTATCTGAGGATGTCCAGAAGCACCTGCTCCTGAACCTCTTCAAAGGATGTCATGAGTCTCCGCAGTTCTC
>OIZV01001010.1_pt1 | contig 10924 bp, 12 predicted proteins | sample 1588681 | NCBI WGS metagenome assembly OIZV01 (sample SAMN03283281) | human gut metagenome | biome: human-associated habitat; material: feces | host: Homo sapiens | place: Peru | collected 2012
TATCTGATATGACACCGCTTGAGAGGGTATCGCTGTATTTCAGGTATGCAAATGACCCGGACAGGGAAGCTTTACTGGAACTCCTTATAGACAGCGGAGATAAGGCAATCATTTTGGCAGAGAATATATTCAGAAGACTGACGGCAGATGATATGGAATATGAGATGTTGGTAGCAAGGGAGAAATTTGAACATCAGTATAATACAGATCTGTCTGAAGCAAGAAACGAAGGCCTTAGGCAGGGTGAGGCTTCCGGCAGAGCTGCGGAGAGATTGGAGATGGCGAAGGCCATGAGGTCTGAGAATATTGATATAGAAACCATAATTAAGATTTCAGGACTCACCAGAGAGGAAATAGAGAAGCTATAATAAACACCTTGATTAAGGAGTTAGAACATAAGGCATAGATTTGGCGCTTTATGTTCTTTTTTATTTAGGGTAAAGTTTGAGTTGGATAGAAAGTGTGATTTCATATAAAACAACTGTATTAAGGTGGAAAAAATAACGAAAAAGCACAGAAAAAAATTAGCTGTCTCCTGCTTTGCTATAAATGGTCAGTTTTTTGTTTCGGGAATACTGCTGCCTGCAATAAGCTCCAGCTTTTTATTTCTAGGCAGTCTTTTAATGGCTGCCTCTCTTTTTAATGCGGCTGACCTGTCGGGAAGCTCCTCATAATATACAAGGCTGACAGGACGGCGGCCTCTGGTGTATTTGGCTCCGCTGCCGCTGTTATGGGTATTTACTCTGGCTTCAATATCTGTTGTCCAGCCGGTATAAAAGGTGCCGTCTGAGCATTTTAAAATATATACATAGTTCTTTTTTTCCATACAACTTTCCTCGTATATATTATAATATCGCTTATGCCTTTTGACAAGAAGCCGGTATCGTGATAGACTTAATTAACTAAAAGGAAAGTGGAGAGATTTATGATAGTATTATTGACACCGTTTGAAACGACAACAGGGCTGGCGGCAGCTATCGCAGCAGTAAACATTCTTATCATTATAGCCATAATCTTTATGGAAAGAAAAAACCCCGAATCCACTCTTGCGTGGGTACTGGTGCTTACATTTCTGCCGGTGGTCGGACTTATCCTGTATATGATTTTTTCACAGAATATCGCCCGAAAACAGATATTCCGGCTGAATCCCGATGAGGAGAAATTCGTCAGCTCATCACTCAAAAAACAGATGGATGCAATCTCAACAGGCAAATACGAGTTTGTTAATGAAGAAGCTGCCGAATGGAGAGATATGATCAGACTCAATCAGAGATATGACAGTGCATATTTCACTCAGAACAATGAGGTAGAGCTTTTTACAGACGGCAGAGAGAAATTCGAAAGTCTGATTGCAGACATCGAAAACGCCAAAAAAAGCATCAATATCGAATACTATATCATCAAATGGGATAAGGTTGGGATCAGACTCCTCAAGGCCCTCGAAAAGAAAGCAAAAGAAGGCGTTGAGGTAAGGCTTCTTATGGATGCTCTCGGATGCAGACAGATTACAAAGCGGAGAATACAGCCTCTTATGGATGCAGGAGTTAAATGTGCGTTTTTCTTCAGGCCCAAGATGAAAATCTTCCTTATGAGGCTTAACTACAGAAACCACAGGAAACTGGTTGTTATAGACAACAGCATAGGATACATAGGCGGATTCAATATAGCAAGAGAATATCTGGGCCTCAAAGAGAAATTCGGATACTGGAGAGATACACATGTCAGAATAAGAGGCGGAGCTGTCCACGATATTAATGCAAGATTCATACTGGACTGGCGTTTTGCCTCAAAAGAAAATCTGGACTTTTCATCAATATTTCTCGAAGAACCGGTAAATGCGGGCAATACAGGCATACAGATAGTAACCTCAGGTCCCGACAGCGAAAGACAGGAAGTCAAGCGCGCATATATGAAGATGATAGTCTCCGCAAAGAAGAACATATATCTTCAGACTCCATATTTTGTACCTGATGCGAGTATCATAGAGTCGCTTAAAGTCGCCGCGCTTTCAGGTATAGACGTGAGAGTTATGATACCCTGCATGCCTGACCACATATTTGTATACTGGGCAACATACTCATATGTGGGAGAGCTGATACGCTCAGGCGTTAAGGTATACATATATGACAACGGATTTCTGCATGCCAAAACGCTTGTTGTTGACAGTCAGGTTGCAAGCGTGGGCTCGGCCAATTTTGACAAGAGAAGCTTTTCCCTGAACTTTGAATCCAATGCGATTATATATGACAGAGGCATAGCCTGCAAAATGGAGTCGGCATTTGAAAACGATATCACACTGTGTCACCAGCTTACACAGGAGCTTTACGATCAGAGATCGCTGATTATAAGGTTTAAGGAATCAATAGCAAGGCTGCTGACAAATATATTATAGAGAAAGACAAAATTCCCCCGGGTCTTTGCAGAGGACTTTTCGGGGGATTTTAAATTTCTAGCAGGAGGGAATACAAAGCTCGGTACCGACTGTCAGGTTATATACATCTATATCGGGATTTGCCTTCATTATCGCATCGAGAGTAACCTTGTGCATCTTTGCTATCATATACAGGGTATCCCCCGGTTTTACAATATGAACTGCCGCGCATTTCTTTTTATTATCTTCCGCAGGACCCGGAATACAAAGCTCGGTGCCTATCCTTAAATTATACGGATTTCTGATTTTATTGGCTTTCATAAGCAGCTCCACAGGCACGTCGAATCTGCCGGATATTGAATACAGAGTATCTCCCGGCTCAACACAGTATACTGCAACACAAACATATCTGGACATTAAATCACCTTTCCTTTTTTATATATACTATTTAAAAGAGAGCGGATTTGTGATAGAATATTATAAATTTGAGCGAAAGAGGTTTGAGCATTGAAGAGAAGAATTGACCCGACAATTATAATTATTCTGGCGATTATGCTTTATATGAATTACAGAAACGGCGCATTTTCAAATCCAAGAGAATGGATTCTGAGTATGCTGATAATGCTTCCGGGAATTATAGTGGGACTTTCATTTCACGAATTTGCCCACGGCTTTGTATCATACAAGCTGGGAGATCCCACTCCCAAAATACAGGGCAGAGTTACAATAAACCCTATGGCGCACATAGAGCCTGTGGGATTTATAGCGCTGCTGCTTTGCGGCTTCGGCTGGGGCATACCTGTGTCCATAGATCCTACCTATTACAAGCACAAGAGAAGAGATGAGCTTCTGGTATCGCTGGCAGGCGTTGTTATGAACCTTATCATTGCAGTTGTATTTGCCTTTTTTATAAGGCTGCTGTTTGCTGCAGGCATAGAAGGAAACGACCTTGGAGATATACTGATAAGGATTTTTGTGCAGGTTGCAATAATCAATCTGGTGCTTATGATATTCAATCTTATTCCGGTACCGCCGCTTGACGGCTTTGGAATAATCACGCAGATTTTCGATCTCCGGAAATACGACTGGTACTACAAAGTCTATAACAACGGATTTTATATACTCCTTGTCCTTATACTGTTTGGCATTACAGACAGAATTCTGTCGCCTGCAGTGAGTGCAATGTGGGGTATCCTGTGCAAATACATTATAGGTATATACTAAACGAGGAGGATTCAAATGGAATACAGACAGCAGGTATATGATTTTGCAGAGAAATATATGGATTATTTTCTTGATATACGCACTACCAAAGAGGATTTAGAGGAAGCGGGCTTCGGCAATGCCTGCTTTAATCTGGGCTTTGGTGCTGACGGAGGACGTAAATTCATAGTTATGTGCCACGACAGCAATGCCTTTGACGATACGGACGACCTTGCAAGAGTTATAGACAAGGTGGACAACATTAATGTTTTAGGCTCCGCTGTTTCCGCCAAGTGGGATATGGCGGAGACTCTGGATGAGCATACGCGCATGTGGATAAGCATAGCCCTCAAAAGACTCAAGGATATGACCGAGGAGAAGGAGCCTATGACTGTTCAGGAGCTCAGTGCGCTGCTTGCAGAGAAGAGAGATGAAATCCTCGAAAAAACAGAGGTCAACACATGGGAGATTGACTGCTGGATACACGATCCTATACAGATTGTAAATATGGATTCAGGCATTGCCTATGATGTTTCAAGAGTGATCGGTATAACCATAGATGATATACTTGACGCAGTTGCCAGAGAGCAGATGATGTCGATGATGTTCTGATATGAATACGGTTGAGATAAAGGGACTTACCGGCTGCTTTCCCGAAAGAATAGAGGGAACGGATAAATGGTACTTTGCGCAGGAATGCAGAGCGCCTTTCTGCGATTTATATGAAGCTGAGGAGATTGCAGCCTCGGGCAGAGAATTCTGCGGTATGAACTGCCACCTGATTGAATTTCCGGACGGCAGGGTATGCAGTCCTTTTGATACGGAGCAGAATGTATATGTCAGTGCTCCGGTATATCATCAGGGTAATTTCTACTTCCTGAGGACTGATTTCAGCAGACGTATTGCAGGTATCTACAGCTATATGCCCTCTGACAGTCAGCCTAAGCTCATAGATGAGATAAGCCTTGATGATATAGAGGACTGCTATAATCTGAGGCTTACGGTATGGCCTGTAACCCTTACAAGAGATGATAATACAGGAGTCTTGCAGATAATATGGCCTGAGCGAACAGACATAGCGCTTGATGAAAACGAAACGTTGATGTTCAGAGACGGCGGCAGTCTGTATCTGTCACAGTGGCGTGAGGAACCGTATTATCACGAACTTCTTACAGTCAGAGATATTGCAACGGGAGAAATTACAGAGAAATCAAAGGGCAGTATTTACAGAATGCCTGAGGGAGTATACTGGAGATTATGAAAAAATGGGGATTTGTTGAGGTTTTAGCGTGGATAGTTATGGCAGCGGCCTTTGCAGCTGCGGCATACGGGATGAAAACCCTGCCGGATCAGATTGCTGTGCATTATGATATAAACGGTCAGGTTGATGAATACGGCTCTCCTGCGAGACTTTTCATACTTCCGGCCATTATGCTGCTCTGCCTTGCGCTGATAAGCTGCGTTACGCATTTTGTCAAACCGCAGCACTGGAATATGCCTTTTGAAGTCAGAGAGGCAAACAGTGACAGAGTGTACGGTGATATCAGACTTATGATGTATCTGATAGAGCTTGAGAGTTCTGTATTTACATTATGGTCTGTAATCAGGGAATACGGACAGAATATGAACGGTATGGGAATTGCCGTAGCCGTATATATGGCTGCTATGGCGGTGACAATTGCGCTTCTTTGCATCAAAGCCAAAGCGGACAACAATTCGGAGGAAATATAACAGGCAACCTTACATAACTGTAAGGTTGGATGCGGGAAATGTAAGCCGAAGAAATGGCTGGGCATTTCCTTTTTATATATAATACGGGTATAATAAAAAATAATCCGGGAGGGAATGAAATGGCTATTTTAGAGGTTAACAATGTTAAAAAAATATACACCGCAAGGTTTGGCAGCAACAGAGTTCAGGCTTTATCCGATGTATCGTTTTCCGTTGAAGAGGGCGAATATGTTGCCGTAATGGGTGAATCAGGCTCAGGCAAGACTACATTGCTGAATATAATCGCGGCGCTGGATAAACCTACTGATGGAGAGGTATGTTTAAACGGCAGGAGATTTTCTGATATAAAAGAGGCAGAGATTGCTAAATTCAGGAGAGAGCATCTGGGATTTGTATTTCAGGAGTTTAATCTGTTGGATAATTTCTCGATTAAAGACAACATACTGCTGCCGCTGGTTCTGGCAGGCCGGCAGTATCACGAAATGGACAAGAGGCTTACACCTGTGGCAAGAAAACTGGGAATATCAGAGATTCTGTCAAAATATCCCTATGAGGTGTCTGGCGGTCAGAAACAGAGAGCAGCTGTTGCAAGAGCAATAATAACAGATCCGCAGCTTATTCTGGCAGACGAGCCTACGGGAGCGCTTGATTCTAAATCCTCAGATGAGCTTCTGGCGCTGTTTTCATCAATAAATAATGACGGGCAGACAATAATAATGGTAACTCACTCCGTCAAGGCTGCATCAAACGCAGGCAGAGTGCTGTTCATAAAGGACGGCAGAGTATTCCACCAGATATACAGAGGCGAGAGCAGCAATGAGCAGATGTATCAGAAAATATCAGATACACTGACAGTGCTTGCAAAAGGTGGTGAGCACGATGCGTAAGGCATTATATATGCGTCTTGCTGCAGGTAATCTTAAAAAGAACAGGCAGCTTTACGGTCCCTACCTTATAGCCTGCATAGTAACGGTAATGATGATGTGCATTATGATATTGCTTGAAGGCGACAGGGGATTAAATACAATCGAAGGCGGGCAGTCGGTTGCAGCAACGCTGATGTTCGGATGTATAGTAATTGCGATCTTTTCCCTTATAATACTTGTGTATATAAACAGCCTGCTGATAAAGCAGAGAAAAAAAGAGTTTGCGCTTTACAACATACTGGGAATGGAAAAACGCCATATATCAAAGGTGCTTTTCTGGGAAAGCGCGTATACGGCAGTAATCTCAATCGGCGCAGGGCTGATATTCGGAGCTGTTTTTTCAAAGCTGATGCAGCTTATTCTTATGAAAATAATAGGCGGAGATATCAGTTTTAATATGGATATTTCGTTTTCGGTGCTGTTTTTTACAGCAGTAATATTTACCGGATTTTTCCTGCTGGTGCTGCTTATGAACATAAGAACCATCAGAATTGCGCAGCCTGTCGAGTTGCTCAGAGGGGGCAGTGAGGGAGAGCGTGAGCCGAAGTCAAAATGGGTTCTTGCAGTGCTTGGCGTTGTATTCCTTGCGGCAGGATATGTTATGTCTATTATGACTAAAGATGTGGTTTCTGCTATAACTCTGTTTTTCATAGCGGTTATATGCGTAATCATCGGAACCTATCTGATGTTCATAGCGTTCAGTATAGTTCTGCTCAAAGGACTCAAAAAGAACAAACGATATTACTATCAGACAAAACACTTTGCAACTGTTTCCGGTATGATTTACAGAATGAAAAGAAATGCGGCGGGGCTTGCCAGCATATGTATTCTGTCAACCATGGTAATCGTTACGGTATCAACTACTGTATGTCTTTATGCAGGGGTAGGCGATATAATAAATAACATGTATCCCTATGATGTTAATATGAAATATTATCCTTACAGTCAGCAGACATCAGAGAAGCTTGAGGTGGCTGCGGAGGATACTGCAAAGCGGCAGGGCAGAGAGATAAAGGAACTCTACTCATTCAGCAAGATGAGCTTTGCGGCAAACAGAAGCGGCGATAAGCTCATTGTGGATAATGACACGATTACAGGTATTGGATCTGTTGATGTTACGATTATAACTCCGGAAGACTATAAACGGCTTACAGGGAAAGATGCAGGACTTAAAAAAGGGGAAGTTCTGATATACAGCGAAAAAGAAAGCTTTGGTGATAAAGTGGAGCTGTTGGGAGAAGAGTATAGGACCATAAAAACAGATGAGTTTCCGAAGGCGGTGTTTTTGAGCATATCAACAGCGAACTGCGGGATTGTTGCAGACAGCCGGGAAACTGCAGAAGCTATACTTCACAGATATGAAGATACGACCGGACAGATTATTATAAATGGGGGAATGTATATAAATCTTGACGGCACAGATGATGAAAAAATAGCTTTCAGCAATGCATTAAACAGTGAAGCGGCAGATTTTGAATATGAGTTTTACTTTTTAGAAAGCAGGCAGCTTGTCGAAAAAGACGGAAGCTATTCGTTTTACGGAGCGTTTTTCTTCTTAGGTATGTTCCTGGGACTTGTATTTATCTTTGCAACTGTTATGATTATATACTACAAACAGGTTTCAGAGGGGTATGACGACAGGAAAAGATTTGATATAATGCAGAAGGTGGGAATGACAGAGGCGGAGGTCAAGCAGACAATACGCTCACAGGTGCTGATTGTATTCTTTCTTCCTCTGGCGGCAGCGGCAATGCACGTGGCGTTTGCATTCCCTATGATAAGGAGAATACTTGCAGCGTTCAGTATGACCAACGTTACGCTGTTTGCAGTATGCACAGCAGCTACATTTATAGGATTTGCAGTGATTTACCTGCTGGTATATCTGCAGACTTCAAAAACATATTACAGCATAGTAAGAAGATAGACATTTAAAATGACAGATGAAAGGGGTGAGGGCAGATGCTTGCCAGAGGACTTAAAAAATTCATATGCAGACTGATTGCTCTTGCTCTCATTGTCTGTATAATTGCGGCGGTATTTTACGGCTGCAAAGGCTATGAGATGTACAAAGAAGCGGTTTCAAAGACACCCATAAGCAGTATTGCAGAGGATATATGTTCAAGGGAGCATTTCACAGAATATGAAAGCCTGCCGCAGATTTATATAGATGCGGTGATAGCGGCGGAGGACAAAAGGTTTTTCAGACACAAGGGCATAGATCCTCTGGCTATAGCAAGAGCTGCATTTAACGATATTGTTGCGAGGGCTTTTGTAGAGGGCGGAAGCACCATACCGCAGCAGCTTGCTAAAAATGAGCTGTTTACCCAGGACAAAAAAATAGAGCGTAAATTTGCAGACGCATTCGGAGCATTTGCAATAGAGCGTCAGTATAGCAAAAAACAGATATTTGAGATGTATGTAAACTCCATATATTTCGGCAGCGGCTATTACGGGATTTATGATGCGGCGATGGGGTACTTCGGCAAAACGCCCGCGCAGCTTGACGACTATGAGGCCGTAATGCTTGCGGGACTTCCCAATGCGCCGTCAAATTATTCTCCGGACAGCAACATGCAGCTTGCCGAAAAAAGAATGTCCGTGGTTTTAAAAAGAATGGTGAAGTGCCATAAGATAACTGAAGATGAAGCGGAGGAAATCAGAAGTAAATCTCCGTATTAAAGTCGCAGCAGCCCTGCGGCTTTTGACGATGTTGATAAAAAGTAGACAATTATGCGGCTTAATATACGGGGAGGTGATACTTTGAACAGTATTTTGATATGTGACGATGAAAAAGACATACTGGATATGCTTTCGATGTTTTTCAGAAGCAGAGAGTACAGAACTATGACTGCCGGAAGCGGACAGGAAGCATTTGAGCAGATAGAAAAGCAGCCGGATATTATACTCCTTATCACAAAACTGCCGCAAAAGGAATTTGATATAGTGGCGCTGCTGACAGATAAAAAAGTGCAGCAGATAATTAATGATTTTCCGGTTAGAAACTTCTCGGAAGGACTTGATGCAAAATATACATATAACAATTCGATACAGTCGTTTTGAGAATTGTCACAGGTAAAGGTGTTTGGAGGCTTGACTGCTACAAAATAGCTTTTGAACTCTGCGCACTATATGGTTTTTAGCGCAATATATATCTGCGCATTATATATAAAACAGCCGGGTATAAACTTGCGCATTATTGGAAATAATGATATACTAGGCTTGAAAAGAGGTGCGGTATGATATTCAGAAGAAAAATATATCAGAAGATGCTTGAATGGAAAATATCTTCCGGAGGCAAAAAAGCCCTTCTCATAGAGGGAGCCAGACGTATAGGTAAATCTACAATAACGCAGGAGTTTGGCAAAAACGAATACAAAAGCTTTATTGTAATAGATTTCAACGATATAAGCGAGGTTGTAGAAGATGCCTTTAACAATTATCTTAACGATCTTGACACTTTTTTTATGCTTATCTCAACAGAGTACAATGTTAATCTGTACCATAGAGAAAGCCTTATTATATTTGATGAAATACAGAGGTTTCCAAAGGCCAGACAGTCAATTAAAAAACTTGTTTCAGACGGCAGATATGACTATATGGAAACAGGCTCGCTTATATCAATAAAAGAGAATGTTAAGGATATTACCATTCCGTCGGAAGAACGAAAGCTCAATATGTATCCGCTTAATTTCGAGGAATTCTGCTGGGCAATGGGCGAAGAAAAGCTGGTTGAATATATAAGGCAGTGTTTTGACAGTATGACCGCACCGGCTGAAGCCCTGCACAAAAAAGCAATGCTGCTGTTCAGACAGTTCCTTATAGTAGGCGGCATGCCGCAGAGTGTTGTTTCATATCTTGAAAACAACAGAAGCTTTGCAAAAGCCGATGAAGAAAAACGGGATATCCTGTCGTTATACCGCGATGATATTATGAAGATAGAAAGCAGATATAAATCAAAGGTGATTGCAATATTTGATCAGATTCCGGCATTTCTGTCAAGGCACGAAAAACGTGTTGTACTTTCTGATGTAGAGAAGAATTCAACCTTTGACAGTTATCACGATACATTTTTCTGGTTGAGTGACTCAATGGTCGCAAATGAATGTTTCAGATGTAATGATCCGAATGTAGGCTTATCTCTGAATGAAGACCGTTCATATGTTAAATGCTATATGGCGGATACAGGGCTTCTGATAAGTCACACATTCAGTGAAACAGAGCTGGAAAAAGAAGCATTGTACAGACATCTGATAAGGGGTGAGATCTCTGTTAACGAGGGAATGTTTCACGAAAATGCAGTTGCGCAGGAGCTTGTAAGTAACGGACACAAACTGTTTTTCTATACAAGCTATAACAGGGAGAAGCACAGAAACGATATAGAGATAGATTTTATCATATCAAACAAAAGCAAAACAAATTTCAGGATTTATCCTATAGAGGTTAAGTCCTCGCGCAGCTACAGTATCCGGTCAATGGAAAGGTTTTTAGATAAATTTAATGACAGAACAGACAGGGCATATGTAATTCATACGAAGAATTTTAAAACAGAGGGAAACATAGTATATATTCCGTCATATATGACGATGTGTCTGTAAAAGCAGGGAGGTCAGATAAGCCTCCCTGTAGTTTATAACATAGGAAATATCGACTTGTAGATATTTCCGTATGTTTCAGTGCTTCGCTCCAACAGGCT
>OIZV01001013.1_pt1 | contig 10860 bp, 6 predicted proteins | sample 1588681 | NCBI WGS metagenome assembly OIZV01 (sample SAMN03283281) | human gut metagenome | biome: human-associated habitat; material: feces | host: Homo sapiens | place: Peru | collected 2012
CGAAAGGAGAGTTTGTGATGATGGCTATGTTTTTTGCACAGCGCGTGATCCTGGGCAAGACCGCTTTTAACGATGTGCCCAAGGCGCTCAAGAAGCAGGTGGCAGAGGTGCTGATCGACAGCGGCCTGCCTGAGCTGGTCCCCGGCGAGTACGGCGGCACTGCCGACGCACAGTAAGCATAACGGCCCCCGCGTCTTGTGGGGGCCAACACTCTACGAAAAGTGTCGGAAAAATACGCACAGTAAATACTTGTATACTTTTTGTATATGGTGTATACTGTGAGTAATGGCAGACCTGGGTTGACGCGCGGACTTGGGCGAGCTAAATAAACTGCGAAGGAGACAATAACATGGAACGCGAATATGCTTCTAAAGGTGTGGCTGGTTCCGGCTTGGGCCTTGGCATCGCTGGCACTGCTCTGGGCCTGCTCAATGGCGGCTGGGGCGTGGCACGTGCTGCCGCTGGCAACGGCAACTGCACTTGCAGCGAGAATACCCCTGTCAACCGCTACGAGCTGAACATGACTCAGGAGATCGGAGCGAAGGAAGCCGAAATCTCCCTGCTCAAGGCAAACGCCTACTTCGACCAGAAGCTGGTGGAGGTCTACACCACTCTTGACCGGCGTGACAAAGAGTTACGCGACCTGATCGGCAAGAACAAGGACGAGCAGTACGCCATCAACATGAACCAGGCAGTTCTGAACGGCACCACCGGCGCAACCATTTCCTGCTTGCAGGCGCAGGTTGCCCAGCTCCAGGGCCTGACCAAGCTGGTGATCCCGGCTACCAGTGTCTGTCCTGAGCCGATGCCTGCAAAGAATTCCTGGACTGCTCCCACTGCGGCGGCAGCTGCTGGCGCGTAACAACGACTATTGGGGGGCAACCGCCCCCCTTTCTCTTTTCTGTGAGGTACTGACATGGAATCTTTTGAGAAAGTGAAACGCGGTGTAGCGGCGTTCGTGGATCGGGAGCTGGTTCCTACCCTTCCTAAATGGCAAGGCATTTTATTCGGTGCCGGTGCCGCCCTGTTCCTGGAAGGGAAGAGCGAGGCAATGCTCAAGCACCCCTTGGGCGCTATGCTCTGCTTGGTGGACGGGGAGCAGGTGGACGTGGACAAAGCGTACACCGCCGTCAAGAACCATGCGCAGGGCAAGTGGCCGGTCAGCATCGCCGGTTTCAAGTGTTCTGAGGAAGACCTGGACAAGCTGTACCGCTATATCAAGGAGGCTTAGACATGGAACATCTGGAACACTTAACTAAAATCATGGCAAAGTATGACGCTGCCCTTGACGAAGTCTCGGACGCGCAGAAGTATGCCAAGGAAGCGATCTACGCCAAGAACGGGGAAGCAAAAGACCTTTACCTGTCCATGGCAAAGCAGGAGCTTTCCCACGCAAAGAACCTGTGCCGCATCGCTGACATCATCCTGGACACCGACGACGCAGAACACGTGCGAGGAACCAGAACGGTGTGGGACGAGATGAAAGCACACATCGACGCATGGAGCATGGAGGTTCGAGAAAAAATCGACCGCGTGGAACGAAACAGATGAACGCAAAGGCCCCCGCCCAAAGCCGGACGGGGGCCTACTTGAACACAGGAAAGAGAAAGGGGAACGAGTATGGCACTTCCTACAAACTCCATTAAAAACGCACTCGGTTCCGTTGCTAACGCAGTAACAAAAGCGGCTTCGGACAAAGCAAGCTCCATTAAAAATGCGGCAAGCTCTATGGGTTCCGGCGGTTCCTCCGGTGGCGGCGGCTCTTCCGGTGGAAACCGGGTCGTCAACGTGGGGCAGAACGGTAACGCCCCTGCCGGGACGCGGGTCGGTGACACCGTCCACACGGCGGGTGGTGATTACAGAGTGGTTGCTCCTGGTACCGCCGGGGCCACTTACAACCCGGCAAGTGGCTTGTGGTCTACGAAAATCAACAGTGGGAACGCAGGTGGAAACAAGACCTGGAATGTCGGCGCAGACGGGAACGCACCCGCCGGGACAAAGATCGGGGATACTGTTGTCACTGCTGGCGGCAACTATAAGGTGGTTCGCCCCGGCACGGCTGGGGCAACCTATAACCCGGCAACAGGCCTTTGGTCTCTGCGTATCAGCACCGGCCCTTACGGCTCCTACAACTCCATCGGCAGCTATCACGATGCAAACGTCTCTGCCTCTGATACTGACATCATTAAGTCGTTGCAGCAGCAGTACGAGCTTGCCAAAGCACGGGGCGACAAGACCACTATGGACAGAGTTCACACGGCGGCAGAAGAAATCCGTTCCGCCTATGGCTACTCCGGCGGCAACGACGGCTCCCAGTACCTTCCTTTAAAGCAGGAAGAGGACACACTAAACAAGATCGGTCTACCCACCTACCAGCCGCAGGTCGAGTATGTGAACAACCTTTACGAAGCGCAGAAAGACAAAGCTCTTGCCGCTCTGCAATCCTCCTACGATAAAAGCCGCATGGAGCTGGAAAACGCGATGAAAGAGATTCCCGGCACCTACCAGGCGCAGGCGAACCAAATCGCGGCAGAGGCACTGAAACAGCAGCAGAACTTCAACGAGAGCGCTGCCTACACCGGCATGAACGCAGGAAACGGCTCTCAGGCGGCACTTGCCATGGGCAACCAGCTTCAGAGCAACATGAGTACCCTTCGCACGAACGAAGCCAACGCTCTGACCAAAGTCCAGCAGCAGCTTTCCAGCCTGTATGTGGAGTATCAGAACAGCATTGCAGAGGCCATTGCAAACAATGAGTACGAGCGTGCTGCCGCCCTGCTTCAGGAATACCAGAAAGCCGCTGAGAGCCTGGTGAGCGTGGCAAAAGACCAGGCCAACTTGAACGTGGACATTGCAGGCTTCAACAAGGACACCCACCAGTACAATCAGGAAATGACCTTGCAGAAAGCGCAGGACATGGCGAAATACGGCGACTTCTCCGGGTATTTGAAGCTTGGCTTCAGCTCTGACCAGGTCAATAACATGCGCCGCGGCTGGTTGGCTTTGAATCCCAACGCGGCACTTTACATGCAGTATCACTAAGAAGGGGGCTTATCCATGGCGAAGAGAAAAGACAGAACAAGGGACGGGCAAAAGCTAGGTCCAGCCTATCACATTAAGTCGAACCCTTCTCAGATTGTGTCTTTGAGAAATGAAAATTTCGGCATGATGGCCCGGAGGGACAAGAAGGCCGACAAGAACACGCCTCTTTCTACCCCGATGGACCACCTTCGGAAAGAAACTCCTACCTATACGCAGATGTATTCCGGGAAGGGGAAGAACAAGACAAAAGCCGTGCAATCCTCTTGGAATCGCAATGGTGGTAAATCCGGGAATAAGGGGAGCAAATCCAGGAACCAGCCCAAACCCATGAACCGGGATGCGCGAATCATGTCCGCCACACTCAGTGACAGCCACAAACGGCCTGCTATCATGGCAACGGACCAGGCCAAGAGGGAACTGGAAGCAGAGAATGACCGCAACAACTCCCCCATGGGAGCGCTTCGCCGACGCGCACGAAAGGCACAGACCGGTCAGGCTGACAACTATTCCAGAGAAGACGCAGACAAGCGTTTGTTTTCTGAGACGCTTTCCAGCGCCCGGAAAGCAGAGAGGAACTACAAGAAAGCCTTTGAAGAGAACCGCTATACCGGAGGTTCTAAAACTCTGCTTTCTGGTGCTGACACAAAGAACCTCTCTGAGGAAGGCCAAAACGACGTGCAAGTCTGGAAAGACGAATGGGACAAGGGTCAGCGTCTGATTGACCAAGGATACACTCAGAAAGGCAAGCAGATGCAGGCGGAAGCCCACGCGCAGGCGGAACGTATCCGCATGGCAGAGGGCTATTCCGGCGGTGAAAGCGGCTCTGATTTCACCACGCCCGAAATAAGGCAAGATGAATATGCGGGTATGTCCGACAGTGGACGCAAAAATCTGCGAGTTGCCAAATCACTCTATGAATTCGGTCAGAAAACCGGAGACGAAGAGCTGATGAAGCAAGCCGCCCAGATGGGCCAACAAGTGCGCTTGGAACCAAGTAGCTATGACTATAAACGGTCAGAAGCGTACCACAAATTCGCCGAAGACAGACCCGTAACAAACCCAAACACGGACGCCTACGGACGCCCGATCTATACTCCCAACGAATGGGAACAAGAGCAGAACAAGAAGTGGGGAACCGCTGTCGGGCAGGGCTTGAAGGGCGGTTTCTTGACCCTGCTGGAAACAGCACGAAAATCCACCCAGAACGCCATTAAGAACCGCTATGACCCGGAATACCAGTCCAAGAAATACACCGCTGAATACCTTCAGCATGAGGCAAACAAGGAACAGGATGAACGAGAGAAAATCCGTCTGAACGCAAAGGCAGCCAAGATGCGGGGCGAGGCCAACGATGCCAAAGCGAAAGAGAACATCGGTACAGACACTCCCGGTATGCAGGCCCTTCGTGCAAGCTCTGAGGCAACCGAAGACCTGGTGAACAACGCCAAGACCGGGGGCGGAAAGTTGCTGACCAAGGCCGGTATCTCCATGCTGCAAATGGCTCCCTTCCTGGCCGCTAACATCATTCCGGGCGCAGGCCAAGCGATCTCCTTGGGCGGCATGGGCGCTCTGGCCGCCGGTCAAAAGGCCGGTGAACTGCAGCAGGACAACAGGGTATCCGCACAGGAAGCATTTGCCCGTGGCCTTGTTTCCGGTGGCATTGAAGCATTTACCGAGAAAATCCCCATGGACAGCTTACTCAAGTTGGTCAAGGGGGGCGGCGGCACTAACTTTATCAAGGCGGTAGCAAAGCAGGCAGGTATCGAAGCAACAGAGGAATCCGCTTCTTACACCATGAACTGGCTGGCAGACAAAGCAGCCAGAGACCCAAAGGCGAAGTTCAGCCTTTCCGACTTGGCTGAAAACGCCGCCATTGGCGCGATCTCCGGCGGCGTATTCGGTGCAGGTGGACATGTGATCGGCAGCGCCATTGGCGCAGGAAGAACGCCCTACAACAGCCCTTCTCCCACTGAGGACACCACACCCACCCCAACGGTTGAAGAGGCTCCCAGACCCATTCAAGAGCAGCCAACGCAAGAATCTGCGAACCCGCTGATTCGCGCTTCTCAGGCGCAGGAACAGAAGCCGACCGTAAAAGAACAAGTTGCAGAAAAAAGGTGGCAGCGCAAACGGCTTTTGGAACTCAACGAACAAGAGCAGGAATTGAACGAACGTTTCAAAAGCGCAAACAAACGCGCATTTTCTGCAAAAACAGACGCAGAAATGCAAGAAGCTATCAATGAGCAAAATGAGATCACTGCGGAAGGAGCAAGAATCTCAAACGAGCGCGAAGAACTGGAAGCGCGTTTGAACGTTCCCTTCCACCCCGACCTGCAAACAAGGACGCAAGAGGCGGAACCCGTGCAGGAACCTACACGGAGCGCAAAAGAGCGATTGGAAGCCGCGCAACAAGCTTATCGGCAACGAATTCAGGAACAGGCGCAGGCCAACCAGGACACCGGAGCACAGATGCAGAGTGCAAGAGAGAACCTTGCACAAGCAAGACAAGCTCTTGCACAAAGAGAAGCGGCTTGGCAGGAACGCGCTGCAAACGCGACAGAGGAAGAAGTCCCCGACTTACTTCGAGAACAAGAAAATCTCTTGCAGGAAGAGCGGCGGATTCAGGCACAGGAAGCGCAGGCAGAACGCGAAGACGCCGGTCAGCTTTCCAGAAACTTCGGAGAAGAGGCAGCGCACATTGACCAGAGAACTGCCGGAGACGCTTCCAAGCCTAGTGTGAAAGCATTTCAGTGGGACTATCCTCAGATGCACCAGTATTATGCGCAGGCGGCAGAAGCTCTGTTGCAGGACGTGGAATACTCGAAAGCTGGACAGTTCAGCGAGAAGGGCAGAGGCACCGTTGTTACGAAGTCCGAAGCCATGATGCAGGCGGAACGCATGGGCATCTCTCGCGCAGACCTGGAAAAGGCCCTGATCGCCATTATCAACGACCAAGGCCAAGAGAACTATGCCACCGCGAAGAAGGTCGAGCTTGTGCTTGACGAGATGCTGTCCAAGGGCTACATTCCCAACGAAGCTGGTTACTCAGCCAACAAGGTAGACAGCAAAGTGCCGCCCAACGAAGCCTATATCACGGCAAAGGAAGCCATTCCTGGGGCTGTGAAACGCGGCAGCTTTGAAGCCTACAAAGAACAAAACCGCCTTGCTTTGGAACTTGGAGAAATCACGGAAGAACAGCTTTATCAAGAGTGGAAACAAGGACAAACACTTGCTCAATCTCATGCTCAATTTGAACCTCAATCTCAAGCTCAAACGCAAGATACGCAAGTTCAGCGAAACGCAGATGAAATCCCTGCGACTTTTGACGAATACAAGGCACAGTTCCAGGATGTGATCGACAGCAGGGAAATGACGGAAGGTCAGCTTCTCGACGAGTACAACGCTGTCAGACGCAGAAACGAACGACTGCAACGAAGAGGAGAACCGATTCGCAGGACCCGCATCGAACCGCAGTATACAGACCCAGGCTTACGCGACAGCTTGGGTTCTGCGAGAGCCGGGTTTGACCCCTACTCCCAGGCTATGAACCGCTACGGAACTATTGAACCGGGCGAAAACCCGGCCCGCCTGGTGGACGTGCCACAAAGCATGACAGGCAGTGACCGCGTCCGCAAGTTTGCCAGAACCGCCATGGAAGCAGGCGTCACGAGTGATAAGACCGTGGAGCTGCTGCAAAAGGCCGTGGTAGACGGCGAGTTCTCCTACACCCCCAAGAAGATGGACGAACTGGCTGGGCACGCCATCGACGCTTTAAGCACCCCACAAAACGCCGCAAAGTCTATGGCTCTGTGGGAAGAGGTCGTCAACGGAGACAGAGCCGTCACAGATGATGACATTGCTCTCGGCATTATGATGATGAAAGCGGCAGAACAGGCTGGTGACAGCCGCACCGCAAGCCAGCTTGCCGGTGAAATTGCTGCTTTCGGCACCGAATTGGGCCGCGGCGTCAACGCCATGCGTCTGCTGAAAAAGGCCACCCCGGAAGGTAAGTTATTCTACATCCGAAAGTCTGTTGATAAGCTGAACCAGAACATACAGAAGCGGAACAAGAACAACAAAACAGCAACCAAGGGAAAGAAGTCGTCCGACTTGTCAGACCTGTCTTATCAAGATATCACCGTACCAGACGATCTGGCGCAGCAACTTGTAAACGCAAAAACGCAGGAAGAGCAGGACGATGCCATTGATGCAATCTACGACTATGTAGCAGACCGGGTCCCCAAAGACACTGTGATGCGTATGGATGCCTGGCGTTACTTTGCCATGCTGGGTAACCCAAGGACCCATATTAGAAACACGGCAGGAAATATCCTGATGCAGGGCGTATCTCGCAGCAGCAACGCAACTTCCGCCTTGTTGCAGAACATCTTCATCAAGGACGCAACCAAGCGCACGAGAACCGGCGTGGGAACGATGGAAGCCCATCGCTTCGCTAAAACGGATTTTGAAAAGAACAAAGACCTCCTGACCGGCAACCCCTACACAACCTCTGAAACCGGCCAAATCATGCAGAGGGTGCGGGAGAAAGCATTCACTGTGGACGCGAACAAGCGGGAGAAGAACGCTTTTTGGCGTGCTGTAGACACCGCCATGAAGCCGATGCACAAGCTGTCCAACTTCAACACCAAAGCCCTAGATTTGGAAGACATGCTCTTTAAGCGTAGCACCTACATTGACAGCATGGCAAACTTCCTGACTGCGCGGGGGTACGGCAAGAACCTGGATAGCGTCCCGGAAAATGTGCTTCAGGAAGCACGCACCCACGCCATTGACGATGCCCTGGAAGCCACCTTCCAGCAGTATTCCGAGCTGGCAAGTAAACTAGCGCAAATGGAGGCTTCCAACAAAGTCGGTCAGTTCCTTATCGGCGGCACGTTCCCCTTCAAGCGTGTACCCATCAACATTGCCAAGACTGCTGTGAAGTTTTCCCCTGCCGGGCTGGTTAAGACTATGACCTCTGACGCGAAAAAGCTGCGAAACGGTGATATCACAGCTGCTGATTTCTGTGACAACTTGGGTGCCGGTTTGAACGGCTCCGGTTTGGCTGTTCTTGGTGCTTTCCTGTTTGCCAACGGCATCCTGACTGTCGGCGGCGATGACGATGATAAACAGGCTGGGTTTGACGCTGCTATGGGCAGCCAGAACTACGCCATCAACATTGGAGACTACAGCTATACCATCGACTGGGCGGCCCCTGCTGTTGTCCCTATGTTCATCGGCGCAGAGTTCTGGAACGCGATCAAGACCAAGGATGAGGAAGCTAGCTTCACCAAGGCGGCGATGAACGCGGTAGGCCGGATGTTTGAACCGCTCATGCAAATGACGATGCTCTCCGGTGTATCCTCCACCATTAAATCCGCTGCTTACAACCAGCAAGACCCGATCTACGGCGTCCTGGCAAACGTGGCAACGAACTATGCAGGTCAGTTTGTTCCAACAGCATTGGGGCAAGTGGCGCGAACCATCGACCCTATCCGCCGCACCACCTTCGCTGATGCCAACAGCAAGGTACCGAAAGAAATCCAGCAGTTCTTACAGCGGCAGGGAGCCAAAATCCCCGGCCTGTCGCAGAAAATGCCGGAGTATCTGGACGTGTGGGGCAACAACGATGTAGGGAGCGACAACGTGCTTCTGCGTGCCCTGGAGAACTTCATCTCTCCTGGCTACATTGCCAAGAAGAGTGGTGGCAGTGTAGAGCAGGAGCTTCAGCGCCTGAACGACGCAGGCTATGAGGGCATGCTTCCCGGCGCTGTCCAGAAGTCCGGTAAGCTCGACGGCAACCGCATGACTGCTGAACAGTGGATGAAGCGGCAGAAGGAACAGGGCAACACCGCCTATGAGATCATGCAGAACTTTATCGGCACCCAGGAATACCAGAACTTGACGGACGATCAGAAAGCCAAGTTCATTGATAAAGCGTATGAGTATGCCAAGAACAGCGGCAAAGCGGCTGCTGGTGGCGACACCTCTGACTTTGCAAAGTGGTACGAGGCGGCGAACAACGCCCAGAGCGAGGCAGGACTTTCTAAGGAACGTTTCCTTTCCTTGTATGCTTATAAGTCCGCCATTGAGGATGAAGCGCCTGACGAAGCAAAGGCAAGCTTGAAGCAAGGCATGTGGGAAGAGTATATCAACGGCCTTTCTGACCTTTCTCAGGAGCAGAAGGACTACGTTCTCGACAACGTGAAGTTCTGGCAGATGATGCCCGCTGATTCCGGCGCATACCAGAAAGCAAAGAACGCCGGGTACGATACCCCGGAAGCAATTCAGGCTTTGTTGGAAGCCAAGAGCAGCTTCAGTACGGACGGGAACAACGATATCAACAACACAGAGATGTACAAGGGTATCATCGGGCAGACCAGCGACCCCGCTGAGCAGGAGAAGATGTACAACGCCATCAAAGACAAAGACGCCAAGAAGAGCTGGAAAGAGCTTGCCGCTGAACAGAGTAAGCAGCAGCAGGTCGAATCCACCGCGCAGGCAGCACTTGACAAGGCTGTCTCCAAGGACAAGCAAACTGCATTTGCCACGGCAATGGAAAACGCTGCTGGAACCAAGCAGACCGACTGCTACCGCGCACTGACCAGCACGGGAGCCAGTGAAGCAGAGTGCAAGGCATACTTCGCCTATATCAGCGCTCAGAAGGGCTGGAAGAAGAGCTGGGAAAAGGTAAAAGCAGATGCCTTGAAGGGCAAATAACAAGAAGGGCCACCCACACCGGGCGGCCCTTCCTTTTATCCTTCGATGAACTTGGGACAGCTTTCCACTTTGTACGACAGGGAGAGATGGACTTTCCTGGCCCCTCCCTGTACTTTCAGGTCACGCCGTACAGCCACCCAACCAGTGACCGGCTGGAAGTGTCGTGACCATTCGCAGCCGTATTTGCCGTCCGCTGTGGGGACTGCGTGCTTGCAGTCGATACAGATGGTGTTCGGCCTTTCCGATTCTCTCTTTGCCAGCTGCTTTTCTGCTGCCTTTCTCAGGTACTTTTTCCTATCCAACTCCTTTTGTTTCTCAAAACAGGAAACACAGGTTTGGACGCCTGGTCTATGTGGTAGCTTTCCGCATTTCGCACACAGTCCAGCAGCCAGACGTTTCACACGGCGTCTTTCCCGCCTCACTCGTTCGTCAGTCATTCGACTTCTCCTTTCCCGTGATGAGTTCGGAGTAGGGGAGGGATTCAATCCAGCGGCAGAACTCCCGCCACTCGGTGAGCTTGTGATTGCGCCGGGCGCGGTAAATGTTAGCTAGAACTTCGTAGTTCAGCATCAAGGTTCGGCGCTGGTTGTAACTGCTTGGGAGAAGCTGAATCATTTCCCTCCAGTAAGATTTTTCTCCACCTTCCTTATACCAGCGACGCAACGCATTGATTCTTTCAATCACATCGCAGAAAAGTTGAACTGCTACATCATTTTCTTTGATGCTGTCCATGCTGAAATCTTCCAACTCTAGGTCACACTTGTCCAGCGTGTGCATCGTGGAGCAGGAGTTAGACACCGTACCAACCTTGTACGTTTCAAGTTCCTTGTACCAGTACAGCGGTGCAGTCACGTCCACATACACCACGATCATCCGCATAAATTTGCGATGGTCGGTGCCGGCCCTGGCAAGGCGCTGCATCAGCTCGAAGTCGTTCTTTCCGATGCAGAAAATGTCCTCCTTGAAGTAGCCCTCGTCCCCGCGTGGACAACTTCCATGAACTCCCACATGGCAATCCTCGAAACCGTCCCTGCTCTTGCACAGTTGGCTGTCCGACCGTTCCCAGGAGTTCATGGGGTTTCGCATCCCCCGGATAGC
>OIZV01001015.1_pt1 | contig 10855 bp, 11 predicted proteins | sample 1588681 | NCBI WGS metagenome assembly OIZV01 (sample SAMN03283281) | human gut metagenome | biome: human-associated habitat; material: feces | host: Homo sapiens | place: Peru | collected 2012
AGTCATAGTCATTATTTACTTGGTGTTACTGCTGTTACAGAAGATCAAGATAAATTAATAAATGAATTAAAAAAAATCTTTAAAAATATAAAAATTTCTAAGAAAGATTTTGAAAGAATTAAGAAAGTATGGGTTGCTAATGAAATTAAATCTATTGATAATATAAGTGCCACTAGTAGTGATATACTAACAGATATAATTGATTTAGGCGAATATAAGAATGATAAAATAAAAGATATTCAAAATCTTTCATATGAAGAACTTATTAATTTAATTAAGAAGATTGATTTTGAAAATTTAGAAAAAACGAATAAACTTGAAATTGTTGTAATATCTAAGAAAAATTAGTAATAATTGTTACTTTACTAAACTATACTATATTAGACAAAAAAATATTGCAAAATTTTGTAATATTTGTTAAGATTAAAATGTAAAGATAAGAAGGGAACGATTACATATGGATATAAAAATGTTTTTTGAATTTCCAGGTGTATTAATCACAATAGGTGTATTTTTACTTGTTGTTTCTATTGTAATAGGAGTAATTGCATATAAAAACCCTGTTGATGATGAAGAAGAAATTGAAGATATTAAAAACAAATTAAAGGACAAAGAAGAACAACACGAGGAAAAAGATTATGTAAGTGAAGAAAATTTCTTGGATAAAGAAGTTGTTGAAGATAATAAGATAGATGATGAAACAAAACTTGAGCCAACTGTTGAAGTTGAAGAAAAGGATATTCCTTTAGAAGAAAATAAGGAAGATGTAGAACAAGTAAGTGAAGAAGATTTAGGTAAAACAGAAGTTTTAGATACAAGTTTATTTGTAGAAAATAAAGAGGAACCTTTACAAGAAAAGATGGAAAAAACAGAAAATTTAGATGATGTAAAGGATGAAATAATGTCATTATTAAGTGATATAGATAATAAAGAAGTAGAAGAAATAAAAAAAGAAGAACCACCAAAAACAATTTATGGTGGGGCAAATCCTAGCGCGAATATAAAACTTGATAATGAAATTAAGGAAAAAGTTCCTTATGAAGAAAAAACAATTGATTTAGAAAAAACAGAAGATTTAATTAACACGTTAAATAAGGAAACAGTAAAAAATGAAGAAGAAGATATAGAGGTTTTATAACTTCTTTTTTTGTTATAAAAGTAGTTTTAATAACATATATTTAAGTGTATAAAGAAAGGATGATAAAAATATGGATACACTTAAAGTGTCAAGCAAATCTAACCCAAATTCAGTAGCAGGAGCATTAACCAATGTCTTTAGAGACAAAGGAAAAGTGGAAATACAAGCAATTGGAGCAGGAGCACTTAACCAAGCAATTAAAGGAGTAGCAATAGCAAGAGGTTTTGTTGCACCAAGTGGTAAAAATCTAGTATGTATTCCTGCTTTTACTGATATAAATATAGATGGGGAAGAACGTACCGCAATAAAATTAATCGTGGAAGCAAAGTAATAAATTGCTTCTTTTAATTTACATAAGAAAAATAAAATTCTTGCTTTTACATGATTTTGTAGTATATAATTAATATATAATTATTAAGAAAGGAAGAATTTTTATGGTTGATATAATTAGTAAGGTTAATGATTTTATAAATAACATTGTATGGGGTGTTCCAATGATTATTTTTATTCTTGGAACAGGTATATATCTTACAATTAGACTTGGTTTTGTTCAAATTACAAAAATTAAAGATATATGGAACAATACAATTAAAAAGATGTTTAAAAAATCAAAAGGCAAAGGACTTATAAGTTCAGGAGAAGCTGCACTTATTTCTTTAGGAGAAATTGTAGGGTCTGGTAATATTGCAGGAGTAGCCACTGCTATAGCAGCTGGAGGACCTGGAGCAATTTTCTGGATGTGGATTGCAGCATTCTTTGGAATGGCTACGAAATTTGCCGAAATAACACTTGGTATTGTTTATAGAAAAGTGTTTAATAAAGAAGGTAATGTAAAAGGCGGACCAATGTATTACCTAAGAGATGGAGTTAAAAGTAAATTCCTAGCAGGGTTCTATGCTGTAATGTCAATACTTTCATACATAGTAATTGTTGCTATGGTTGATACTAATACAATCGTTTCAACAGTAACAGCTAAATTTAATGTTCCAAATTATGTAATTGGTATTGCTTTAATGATAATTGTAGGAATTATAATTTTTGGAGGAATCAAAAGACTTGGTAAGTTTAGTAAAAACTTTGTTCCTGTTATGGGAATATTCTATGTAATATCAGGATTAGTTGTTATATTTAGTAATCTTGATTTAGTAGGTCCAGCATTTTCTACAATTATAAAGGCAGCATTTACACCTCAAGCAGCAGCCGGAGGTTTTGCTGGGGCAAGTATTGCTCAAATAATTAGATATGGATTTGCACGTGGTATTTATTCTAATGAAGCAGGACTTGGTACTGCAGCATATGCTCATAGTGCAGCAGAAACAGATCATCCAACAAGACAAGCTTTATGGGGACCAACAGAAATATTTATAGATACAATTATTGTAAATACAATTACAGGTCTAGTAGTAGTTATGTCTGGACTTTGGACTAGTGGAGCAGATGGTTCACCTCTTGTAATGGCAGCATTTGATAAAGTTTTACCGGGTGGTGTAGGAAGTATAATGATATTTGTTGCAGCAATATGTTTCTCATTTACGTGCTTAACATCAGCAAGTTATGTATGTCAAGAATCAGCTGAATACTTATTTGGAACAAAAAGTAGTATTTATATAAATATAGCATGGCTATTATTTATCTTTGTTGGTTCTGTTACTTCTTTAGAACTTGTATGGGATCTAGCAGATACAGTTAATGGTCTTATGTTAATACCAAACTTACTTGGACTTCTAATACTAAGTAATGTAGTAGTTAAAAAGAAAAAAGAATTCTTTAATGAACCAATAAAAGAAAAACCAAAAAGTGATAATTAATTGTCACTTTTTTTTATACATATGTAAAATTTCTTGTTAAAATTAAATAACTTTGTTATACTATTAATGAATAAATATGAGAGAAGGTAAAATTTATGAAGGTTAATGTTGGAGTAATTTTTGGAGGAAAAAGTGTAGAACATGAAATTAGTATAATCTCAGCTGTCGAAGCAATGGGATATATGGACACTAATAAATATAATGTTATTCCTATATATATAGATAAAACTGGAACATGGTATACAGGTGATCATTTAAAAGATATTATTAATTATCGTGATATGGATGTTGTAAAAAGATACGCTAAAAAAGTATGCTTAATAAGAAAAGGAAAAAGTTGTGTTTTACAATCACTTGGTATTACAAGAAGAATTCTTAATGTAATAGATATTGTTTTCCCTATAGGACATGGTTTATATATGGAAGATGGTTGTTTACAAGGATATTTAGATATGCTTGGTGTTCCTTATGTTGGAAGTGGTGTTACTGCAAGTGCAATAGGACAAGATAAAGTATTTATGAAACAAATACTTAAATGTAATGATATTCCAACTACTAACTATGTTTGGTTTACAGCAAAAGAATTTGGCTCATCTAAAAAGAAAGTATTAGAAAAAATAGGTACATTAAATTATCCAGTTTATGTTAAACCAGCTTCTTTAGGTTCTAGTATTGGTATAACAAGAGCAACAACAGAACAAGAATTAATTTCAGGTATAAAAGAAGCTATTAGATTTGATAATAAAATAATTGTAGAAGAAGAAATAAAACATGTAAAAGAAGTAAACATAAGTGTTTTAGGAACATATGAAGATGTTGAAACATCTGAAATTGAAGAGATTAATGTTAATGATGAATTTTTCACCTTTAAAGAAAAGTATGTAGAAAATTATTCTAAAACAATAAAAAAAGGTAAAAAAGCTAGTCCTTTATTATCTAAAGAAATGATGGAAGATTTAAAAATGTATGCCGTTAATACATTTAAAGCTATAAATGCTAGGGGAGTTGCTAGAATTGATTTCCTAATTGATGATAAAACAAAAAAAATATATGTTAGTGAAATTAATACAATGCCTGGTAGTTTATCACTTTATTTATGGCTACCTAAAAAGAAAAGTCAAACTGAATTAATTAATGATCTTATAAATATAGCAATTGAAGAATATAAAAGTAAAAATAATTTAATCTTAGCATTTGAAAATAATTTACTTGATAAATTTGATATCTTAAATGGTAAAAAAACAAATAAAACCAGATAAATTTTATCTGGTTTTGCCTTTTTCTATTTCAAATTTTAATTTATCCATTTTATACAAAAATCTTAAATCGTCATATCCTTTTAACAATATTTGTCTTACACTTTCTCTAGTAAGATTATAAAGTCTTCCAATTTCTTCTAAATTATATCCCTTTTCGTAATATAAAAATATTACATTTTTGGTTCTTTCATTTAAAGATGCAACATAACGTCTTAATATTTTATACTCATTATTCCTAATAGCTTGTTCACTAACTGATAAATCATCATATTTTATTAAATCAATAAGATATGATTCTTCGGTATCTTTAACTTCAGCATTTAAAGATAAAATATCTTGAAGAAAAAACTTGAAAATTTTAATTGTATTAACCCCAATATTAAGTTTTTTAGACAATTCTTCATCTTTAATATTAGGATTATCTTTTATTAACTTATCAACTTTATTTATAACTAATTTTGTGCTATATTTTACGCTAATGCTTTTTTCATTTTCAAGTACAAATCTAAAAATACCTTGTTTAATCATAATAGTAGCAAAACTTGAAAATTTAACATCTTTTGAAGGATCAAATCTTTTTGTTGCCTTAACTAAAGCTAAATTTCCTTCATTAATTAAATCAAATACATTAATAGTGGCGTTTGTATTATCAATAAAATTTTGAGCAATAGAAACAGGAAGTCTTAAATTATGATTGATAAGTTTTGTAAAAGATTTTTTATTACCTTTTTTATAATCATTAAAAAGAGTTATTTGTTCTTCTTTAGATAGTACTTTAAATTTTTTTATATAATCTAAGTAATCTCTTAAATCTTTATTATTTGTGTATTCTTTATTCCATCTTGTTATATCTTTCATAGATTTTTACTCCTTGTAATATTTTTATCAGTAAGAAGAGGATTTCTTTTTTTTATTTCTTTTATATTTTGTTTAAATAAAGTATCTTTTATTCCTTCAAAGTTAAATGGAGAAAAAGGATAAAGATAAGGTTTTCCAAATGATTTTAAGCTAGATAAATATATAACAAACAAAAATATACAAAAATATAAACCTGGTAAACCTAAAATAGTTGCAAATAACATAAAAATAATACGCCAAAATCTAATTGCATTAACCATTGAAATATGGGAAAACATTAAGCTACACATAGCACTTGTTGCAACAACTATTACCATAATAGGAGATACAATTCCTGCTGAAACAGCGGCATCTCCAAGAACAATTGCTCCAAGAATTGAAATAGCACTTCCTCCTAAACTTGGCATTCTAATATCACTTTCTCTTAATATTTCGAAAATTAAAATCATTAAAAGTGCTTCTATTATTGAAGGAAAAGGAACACCTTGTCTTTGGGCAGCAAAATTAATTATTAATGTAAGTGGTATTGTTTCGTGATTATAAGTTGTTATAGCTATAAAAAAGGCTGGTAATAAAATAGCAAGTAAAAAAGCAGTTATTCTTATAATTCTTGTAAATGTAACATTTTTACTTCTTTGGTAGTAGTCTTCTGGTGCACTAAATAAATCACTAAAGAAGGTAGGAATTATTACCATATAAGGCGAATTATCTACAGCAATTAAAACTTTTCCTTCAAGAAGTGACATTGTAGCTAAATCAGGTCTTTCAGTTTCTGTTATTAAAGGTAAAACAATATTTTTACTACTTAGTATTTCTGTTATATAACTAGCATCAATTATACCATCTATTTCAATTTCACTTAATTTTTTTCTAACTTCATTTAAAAGCTCATCTTCAATAATATTATCCATATATAAAATACCAACTTTGGTATTAGTTAAATTACCAATAGTAAATTCTTCCAAAATTAAATCTTTTGACTTAATCCTTTTTCTTATTAACCCAATGTTAATATTATAATTTTCGGTAAAAGAATCTTTTGGGCCTGATATTGTTTGTTCTGTTTTTGGAGTATCTATGGCTCTTGATAAGTCTTTTTTAGTTTCTACTGCAATATATTTTTTTTCATCATTAAATAATATACAAGTAAAGCCATTTTCAATTAAATCATATAGTTTATCAAAAGTATCTTCTTCTTTTATATTACTTCCTGGTATAAAACTCTTAAAATAAGTTAAAATATTTTTATATTTAAGTTTCTTTTTTGTTTTTATTAAATCATTTAAACTTTTTAAAATATAATTATTAATCGCATCATCACTAGATAAAGTACTTAAATAAACAAGGGATATATTTAAAGCGTTTATTTTTAGATATTTAAATGTTAAATCTTTAGAATATTTATATTCAAACTTTATTTTATTTATGTTTTCTTCTAAAGATTTATATATATTTTTAATAATAATCACCCTCTTTTAACCTAATTTTATTATGTTAAAAATAATCTAATTTATGTAAATAAATTGAATAATTAGATAATATGTGTTACAATTAAGAAGTAATAATTTGAAAGGAAGAAGTATTATGGATAAGAAAATTAAATATATAGCTTTGGGAGTATTAGTAATAGTTTTATGTTTATTAGTTTGTTTTTTTATTAAAAAAGATAAGGTTAGTGATAATATAAAATTTAGTAAAGAATATACAAGTATTAGTGAAGACAATATATTTGTTTATAGATCTAAAGAAGAAATAATAAATATTTTAGAACATGGAACAGGAATAGTATATTTGGGTTATCCTGAATGTCCTTGGTGTATGGCATATGTTCCTTTATTAAATGAAATTGCAAAAAATGAAGGAATAGAAAAAATATATTATTACAATATAAGAGAAGATAGGAAAAACAATACAGAATTTTACCAAAAAGTAGTTAGTATTTTAAATGATTATTTAAATTATGATGAAGAAGGTAAGAAAAGAATATTTGTTCCAAATGTAACTTTTGTAAAAGAAGGAAAAATAATTTTTAATGATAATGAAACATCATTAATTAGTGAAGGAACACCAAGTGAATATTGGACAGAAGAAAAGAAAACTTTATTTAATGAAAAACTTAGAAAAAATATAAATGAATTATTAGATGATGTATGTACTTCATGTAATTAATTTGTCGGAGGGATTTATGAATTATTGTTTTAATTGTGGTAAAAAAGTAAATGAAGTTCAAGATGTATGTTTAAATTGTGGAGTTAATTTAAGAAAAAATAAAAAAATTGATAATGTAAATGGTAAATCAAAAATAACGGCTGGAATACTTGGTATATTTTTAGGATGTTATGGAGTTCATAATTTTTATCTTGGATATAATGGTAAAGCAATAGCACAACTTTTAATAACATTACTTAGTTTATTTTTACTTTCTTGGGTTAGTGCTATTTGGGGATTAATCGAAGGAATACTTATATTAACTGGTAATATTAAAAAAGATGCATCTGGTAATGATTTAATAGATTAATTGTTATTATAATAAAAACGTAAAAGTTTAAAACTCTTACGTTTTTTATTATATTATCTTACTTAAATTAACTTTTATTGTATATTCTAAATGTTTTTTTCTTTTGTTTACATCTTAAAATATGTATGATAAAATTATAAATGTAAGTAGGTGAAATTATGAAAAAATTATTTGGAGTTATTTTTTCAACAATAATATTATTACTTGTTTTTTGGTTTATTTTAGGGTATTTTAATTTTCAAAATATAACAAATAAAAAAAATCCAATATATGTGGTTAAAAAAGAAACATATAAAACAAAACAAAATGGTAATAATATTGAAGTAACAAAATATGATAATATTATTTATAAAATTATTAAAGTAGATGAGGGTTTAAGAACAACATATAAATTAAAATTATGGTTTATGGAGGATTTATAAGATGGGTGTTGTAAGTAAAGATAATCCAGTTAAAATTGGATTAATTAATTTTATTAAGGGCTTTATTTTAGGAATAGCTAATGTTATTCCAGGTGTTTCTGGAGGAACAATGGCAGTATCTATGGGATTATATGAACTTATACTCTCATCAATTGGGAATTTTTTTAAAGATATAAAAGGTAATTTTATAAAACTTTTACCTATAATTCTTGGTATTTTAGTAGCAATTGTATCAACAAGTAAACTTGTTACATATGCTTTAACTAATTATAAAGCACAAACATTATGTTTATTTATTGGGCTTATATTTGGGGGAGTATCTTTAATAATGAAAAAGATTAAAGGAAAGGGAAGTAAAATAAATTATTTAATATTTTTTATTGTATTTTTCTTTGTTATATCTTTAAATTTTTTAAAGACAGGTTTAATAGAAATATCATTTACTAATATGGGAATAATAGATTATTTACTTTTATTAGTTATGGGATTTATTGCTAGTTCTGCAATGGTAATTCCTGGGATAAGTGGTTCATTTATTTTAATGGTTTTAGGTTATTATGATAAGATAATTTATACAGTATCTACAATAACAGATTTTAGTAAATTAGGAAGTAATTTATTAATTCTTGTTCCTTTTGGAATAGGTGTAATAATAGGAATAGTATTTATGGCTAAGCTTATTACTAATTTAATAAAAAAATATGAAACAAAAACATATTTTGCTATTATGGGATTTGTTTTATCATCAGTTGTAGTATTACTTCTTCAGTTAACAGATTTTAAATTTACATTTATTAATGTAGCAACAAGTTTATTTGCTCTTTGTTGGGGATATATGTTAGCAAGAGCTATTGATAAAGAATAAGAATAATATTATGAAATAATATAACTGAACACCTAAGGTGTTCAGTTATATTAAAATAAAAATAAAAGGATGGCGTTTATATGAATGAGTTATTACTTATAAATAAAGATAAAAATTATACAAGTAGAGATGTAGTAAATATAATTAGTAAGAAATTTAATACTAAAAAGGTAGGTCATTTTGGAACTCTTGATCCTTTAGCAACAGGTTTATTAGTCATAGGAATAGGTAAATATACTAAAATACAAAAATTGTTTCCTAAAGAGGATAAAACTTATGAAGTAGAAGTACTTGTAGGAACATCTACTACTACTTATGATATAACAGGTAAGATAGTATGTAATAAAGAGATTATTGTTAATAAATATTATTTAATTAATAGTTTATTATCTTTTGAAAAAACATATATGCAAGAAGTACCTATTTACAGTGCTGTTAAAGTAAATGGTAAAAGATTATATGAATATGCTAGAAATAATGAAGAAGTTGTTTTACCTAAAAAAGAAGTTACTATATATGATATATATGATATTTATATGAAAAGTGAAAATAATTATAGTTATTTATGTTTTACTATAAAAGTAAGTAAAGGTTTTTATATAAGAAGTTTTATTAATGATTTAAGTAAAGTAACTAATATACCAATGTGTATGAGTAGTTTAAAAAGAATAAAAATAGATGATTTTGATATAAAAAAAAGTTATACAATTGAAGATATAAAAAATGATAATTATAAGTTTTGTGATATAAATAGTATTTTAAATTATAAAAAAGTAGAAGTAGATGATATTTTAGAAAAGAAAGTATTGAATGGTTGTATTATAGATAATATATATAATGAAGATATAGTTTTATTTACAAAGAATAATAAATTACTCGTAGCATATAAAGTTTATGAAAAAGATAGTAAAAAAATGAAGCCTTTGTTCCTATTTTAATAGACAAAGTCTTTTTTTTGTTGTAAGATATAAGTAGATAATTAAGAGGGATGATATATGGAAGAGAATAAGAAAATAAAAAATATAAAATTAACTTTATATATTATAGGAATATTATGTTTAATGGTAGGAGTAAGTTATGCTACTTATAATCTTGTTTTAAAAGGAAATAAACAACATCAAGTTAATATAGGATCGCTTACTTTAACTTATGAAGAAACTAATAATATTAATGTAACGGGAGATACTATAAAAACAGATGAAGAAGGTATTGCAAGTGGTAATGTATTTAATTTTAAAGTAAGTGTAAATAATACAACTAATAAAGAAATTAATTATATAGTATATTTAACTATGGATATTGAGTATTTAAATAATATAGATAAAGGTAAAGTATATTTAAATAATAAAACAAAAAATATAGTTTATGGACCATCTTTTATAACAGATTTAGCTAAATATAAATATGAAAATAGTTATGTATTATGTACTAATATATTTACAAATGCTACAGAAACACATGAATATAGTTTAACATCATGGATAAGTCCTAAAACAAATATATTTGAATCAGGAGGAACACATCAAACTATTATAGGAGGTACTGTTAAGTTTAAAGTAAGTGTTGAAACAGTAGAAATAACTAATTTAGATACAAGTGGAGCAAATAAACCAGTTTTAGCATCAAATATGATTCCAGTATATTATGATGAAGCAAATAGTGTATGGAAAAAAGCAGATAAGAATAATTCACAAAAAGATTATAGATGGTATAGCTATACTTCAACAGGAGAATATAAAGGAATGTGGGCTAATGCAGTAACAGTAACAGATGCAAATAGACAAACTTATTTAAATGCAGAACCAGGTACAACAATTAGTATGGATGATATAAATACAATGTGGGTATGGATACCAAGATTTAATGCAGTAACACCAAGTAATTATAATGGAGGAACAAAAGATAATCCTGGAGCAATAGATGTATCTTTTGTAAAGCAAAATGAGCGTGCAATAGATGCATTTACATTTGGAAATAAGTTTGTCTA
>OIZV01001020.1_pt1 | contig 10821 bp, 11 predicted proteins | sample 1588681 | NCBI WGS metagenome assembly OIZV01 (sample SAMN03283281) | human gut metagenome | biome: human-associated habitat; material: feces | host: Homo sapiens | place: Peru | collected 2012
ACCGCCTCTCTATTTCTGTCTATGCAGTTTCCGAAATTCCTTTGGACTCATGCCATACTCTTCTTTAAAAATACGGGTAAAATGGCTCAAGCTATCAAATCCCAATACCATTGCAACATTTGTAATCTGGCAGTCCGAAGTGTTCAAAAGCTGTGCTGCGTATGCCAATTTCTGTTTCTTTTGATACTGCGTAATGGTCATACCTGTATGCTCCTTAAATTCCTTGATCAGGGTACATCTTGCAATGGGGTATTCCTTATAGATATCCTGTATCTTACAATTCAAATATGGGAAATTATTCATTTTTGCCATCAGGTCCACCACATAAGCATTCCCCCTTCCTTTTCGTTCAATGCCATTATGCATCATCAAAAGGGACAATGCATTATACAAAAGCATGGAAACGCTGTGCTCTTCTTCCTCCTCATGGGTCAAATTGTTTGCCAGCATAAAGATATACTCATATTCCACATCTGTCATTTCACAGGAGATACAATTCTTTTCTTCGAAGATATTCAGAAAAACAGGATTTTCTTCAAAATATCGGTCAAAAAATTCCGGTTTGCCCAAAAAGGTAAAATGGACGGATTGGAAGGGTTCTGTGTACAATTGATGGTATTCTCCGGGTTTGAAGAAGAACATCCATTTTTTATAAAGCTCCTGCTTTTTCCCTTGGTAATAATGGCACGGTGCACCGCTTGATACAAAAAACAATTCATAGAAATCCATGTGCTTATGCACTTTCGTATCATAACTGCACCATAGATAATCATAGTCCTTATCATTTCTGAGAGCTTGTTCTTTAAAATAAAATTCAAGACATTTTGATGAATCAAAGAACATACGCTTCTCCCTCCTTATTCGCCGGCATTCATGTAACTATTCAGATCCAAGTTATAATTTATGATAACACAAAAGGTATTGTCTAGCAATACCTTTTGAACTTGAGTTTTCGTGCTATTCGCACCCACGTATAATTCTGTCTGCCTGCACAGCAATCTTAAAGCTCTCCCACACATCTTCAATAGTAGGTGTAGAACAGGCTCCATTTTCTATCATATCGATCAGGCAGTCCAACTGCTTTCCGGTAGGCTTCCGCTTGCTCTCAACATTGATCAGCTCATACTCTTTTTCCGGGTATTTGTAATATTCGATCAAGTCTCCCTCCTCCTGGTGCGTCTGCCTGTCCTTACGATAGATAAGCCTGATCCTTCCTTTGGGTCCGATAAATTCCTTCAGATTATCGGACGACATAGTGTTGGCCCAGCCCGCTTCATAATATCCCACAGAACCATCGGATAATTTTACTGTCATAATTCCATAGTTATATTTATCCTCAGGAACATCCGCATCAAGCCTTAGTCCCACACCCGACACATCTACGATCTCCGCTCCGGTAAACCAGCGCATCACATCAATATAATGCACGCCACAATCTATGATTGGAGATGTCTCTTTGATGAGATTTAAGTATTTCTGCCAGTTCATCGTGTGGTGGTTCTGCGCCATCCGCATAACAATCGGAAATCCAATGGCACCTGACCGGATCATTTCATGGACTTTGTTATAGGTAGTGTTGTGTCTTAAGATATGACCTACAAGCACCTTTATCTGGGGATTGTTCTTTACAAGTTCTACAAACTCCCTGCCTTCTTCCAGATCTGGAGTAATTGGTTTCTCGCAGATCAGATGCTTGCCATGCTTAATGCACTCCTTTAAAATAGAAAGATGCGTAGACGGATAGGTCGCTGCAATTACGATATCCACATCCTGTCTGCTGATGCATTCCCTATAATTATTTATGATGTTCCTGGCATTATACTTTCGCTTGAATAAAACAGCTTTTTCAGGATCCAGGTCGCACACATATGCGATCTCTACATTTTCTTTATAATAGATATCATCCAAATGTGCGCTTCCCATCTGCCCGCAACCGATTAAGGCTACATTGTATATTTTCATTCTATCTGTGCCCCGCCAACGCTTTCGATTTCTTTTAATACCAGTTCAACAGACTTTACACCTTCGCAAAGCGGTGCAATCACAAGAGGTTCATCTGCTTTTAGTCTGTCAATGAAGTATTTGAGTTCATTGTAATATCCGCCAAGACTGGACAGGTTTCCTCCAATCTCGTTGTCTCCTTCCCAGGCGGGTATGAGCTCCGGTTTCATCTGCCCGCCGCTTTTCGGATAAACAGTCAATCCACTGGTATCTAAAACTACCGTTGCTTTCTCGAACTTGACGCGATATCCATAATCAAATGGGAAATTACGCGGATAATCCCAGCAGCCTTCCACCGTCACAATCGCATTATCATAGGTGAATGTAGTGAATATCTGCTCAATAATGCCTTTCTCATCTCTCATAGCACTGGAATGGAATGCTTGCGGTTCTCCCATTAGGTATCGCATGAAGTCAACATCATGTATATGAAGGTCAAGTGCCATGGAACCGCTCCTCTTTGCATCGTGCAGCCAGTTCTCCCACCCCCACGCGGGCCAGTTGCTCAGACGCTTAAATACAGCTGTCTGGATTGCTCCGTATTCTTTTCTATCCGTGATTTCTTTCAGCCATACGTATTCATCCCAGGAACGGATGACCTGACCGACCTGCACCTTCACGCCTGTTTCTTTCTCTGTCGCAAGAAGAAGCTCACCCTCTTCTTTCGTCAGGCAGACAGGTTTTTCGATAAAAACATTTCTGCCCTTTTTCATGGCCATAATTGCATGCTCCGTATGAAGAAAAGTCGGAAGACAGATATCAATCACATCTACTTCTGCGCTATTTATCAGTTCCACTCCGCTTAAAAAGATCTGCGCACCATGTACCTTGGCTATTTCCTCTGCTTTTTCTTTCCTGATGTCTGCGACCGCCACAACCTCTGCATCCGGGATTACTTTATAGCATGCAGAGTGCATTCCGCCCATGAAACCGCAGCCGATCAATCCTATTTTTAACATAACCTATCTCCTCCCTAATATTTTGTCCATTGCGTTTGACGTATTATAGATAATTGTTTCCGGATAATATGTGTATGGCGGCAGCATCTCTGCTGTTACCCAGCCGTTGTAGTTCACTTGTTCAAACTGGTTCATGACTGCAGGCCAGTCCACATCACCGGAAAGAAGGTCTGTAAAACCATACAGGTCTCCAGCCTGTCTTCTGTAATCTTTGAAATGAACCTTTTTGATTCTGTCGGCCAGTATTTTGATCCAATGCTCCGGGTATCCAATATACAGCACATTTCCCACATCAAAATAAGAACCTACGTAATCGCTGCCAAGCTTGTCGATCTCATCGAGCACCATCACCGGGTTGCGGCTGCCGGCCTGCTGGATACCGGCAATGATACGGCCCGGCATGGCGCCGACATAGGTCTTGCGGTGGCCGCGTATCTCGGCCTCGTCGTGAACGCCGCCGAGACTGATGCGCGCCAGCTTGCGGTTGAGCGCGCGGGAGACCGACAGGGCAATGCTGGTCTTGCCGGTGCCCGGAGGGCCGACAAGGCACAGGATACTCCCCTTCTCCTCCGGCGCGAGCTTCCGCACGGCCAGGTATTCCAGGATGCGCTCCTTTACCTTTTCCAGCCCGTAATGATCCGCGTCAAGCCGGGCGCGCGCCTTGTCGATGTCAAGCGTTTCTTCCGTTTCAAGCTTCCACGGCAGCTCCAGACACACATCCAGATAGTTGCGGATGACCGCCGCCTCCGCGCTGCCGAACGGCTGCTTGGCCAGACGCGCGATCTCGCGGCGCAGCTTGGCCCGGACCTCGTCGGGCAGATCCGCCTTTTCCAGCGCGCTGCTGTATTCATCCGAATCCTCCGCGTCCGCGCCGTCCTCGCCCAGCTCGGCCCGTATCGCCTTGAGCTGCTCGCGCAGGAACATATCGCGCTGCTGGCGCGATATCTGCTCGGCCGTGGATTCATGGATGGAGTTTTCGATATTCTGTATGTCGATCTCGCGGCGCAGCATACGGTTGATGAGCGCGATGCGGCGCACGGGGCGCAGCTCCTCGAGCACCATCTGCTTCTGACTGTGCCGCAGATAAATATTCTGGGCGATGTAGTCGGCGATGTAGCCGGGCGAGTCGCTGTCCAGAATGTTTTTGAACAGCTCCTTCACGTCCAGCCCGGTATTCTCCGCGTATTGCTCGAACAGACCGTAGCACTGACGGATCAGCGCCTCCGAGCGGACGGCGCTGCGCGGGTCCTCATATTCCGGGATCGTCTCCACCTGTGCCTGAAAATAGGGCTTTTTCGCCACGATGCGCACGAGATACGCGCGGCTGACACCCTCCACGAGCACCTTGGCGCTGCCGGTATCCGGCATGCGCAGGATCTGGCGCACGCGCCCGACGGTCCCGATGGTGTAAAGATCGCTCTGCTCCGGCTGCTCGACCGCCGCGTCACGCTGCGCGACCAGATATACCCTCTGGTCGGCGTCCATGGCGGCGTCCAGCGCCCCCAGAGACGCGGGTCTTTCCACGTCAAAGCTCAGAAGCATCCCCGGAAACAGGGATATGCCCCGCAGGGCCACCAGCGGCAGAACGCTGTAATTACCAGTTGTTTGTTCAGCAGTATCCATATCGTTCTCTCTTGATTGTCGCAGGGCCGCACCGAAAGTGCGGCCCAATGGTTTCAGGATGCAGTTTGCTGTTCCTTGTGGAACACGAGCGGCTGCGCGCCGTTGTTCACGCAGTCGGGCGTCACCAGCACCTTCTCGATGCTGGAATCGGAGGGCGTGCGGAACATGATGTCCGTCATGATCCCCTCCATGATGCTGCGCAGGCCGCGCGCGCCGATGTCCATATCGACGGCCTTCTGCGCGATGGCGGACAGCGCCCCCGGCTCAAAGTCAAGCTCCACGCCGTCGTAGCCCAGCAGCGTTTTATACTGGCGCACCATGGCGTTTTTCGGCTCGGTAAGGATGCGGACAAGATCGTCCCGTGTGAGACTGTCAAGCGTCGTGATGACGGGCATACGGCCGATCAGCTCCGGTATAATGCCGAACTTGAGCAGGTCGTGGCTCTGGACATGACGCAGGATCTCGCCGGTGTTCTTGTCCTTTTTCGACGCGATCTCCGCACCGAAGCCCATCGACTTGCGGTCAAGTCGGTTTTCGATGATCTTATCCAGACCGTCGAACGCGCCGCCGCAGATGAACAGGATGTTCGAGGTGTCGATGTAGATGAACTCCTGCATGGGGTGCTTGCGTCCGCCCTGCGGCGGAACGGCCGCCACCGTCCCCTCAAGGATCTTCAGCAGCGCCTGCTGCACGCCCTCGCCGGACACGTCGCGCGTGATGGATGTGTTTTCGCTCTTGCGGGATATCTTGTCGATCTCGTCGATGTAGATGATTCCGCGTTCAGCGCGCTCAACGTCGAAATCCGCTGCCTGCAGCAGCCGCAGCAGGATGTTCTCCACGTCCTCGCCGACGTAGCCGGCCTCCGTGAGCGTCGTGGCGTCGGCAATGGCAAACGGCACGTCGAGCATGCGGGCCATCGTCTGGGCGAAAAGCGTTTTGCCGCTTCCCGTCGGCCCGACAAGCAGAATGTTCGATTTCTGAAGCTCCACACCGCTGTCATCCCCGGCATGCAGGATGCGCTTGTAGTGGTTGTACACCGCCACGGAAATGGCGATCTTGGCGCGCTCCTGGCCGATGACATAGTCGTCAAGCACCTTTTTGATCTGTTCGGGCTTCGGAACCGTCTGTTCCGTCAGCGCCGGGAACAGCTCCGCCTCGGTCTTGTGCTCCGGCTGCATCTCCTCGGCGATGATCGACATGCATATCTGCACGCAGTCCTCGCAGATATAGGCGCCGTCGCCGGCGATAAGCCTCGTCGTTTCCGACTGAGGCTTACCGCAGAAGCTGCACCGTATGGCTTTTCTGTCGTCCCTGTTGGACATATAAATGTTACCTCTTATAAATGACCTGATCGATCAGGCCGTATTCCCTGGCCTCCTCCGCCGTCAGCCAGTGGTCGCGGTCACAGTCGCGTTCGATCTGCTCGATGGGCTTGCCGGTGTTTTCCGCCAGGATGCGGTTCAGACGGGCGCGGGTCTTGAGTATCTGCTCGGCCTGTATCTGGATATCGGCCGCCTGGCCCTGGCTGCCGCCGGAGGGCTGGTGGATCATGATCTCCGCGTTCGGCAGCGCGATGCGCTTGCCCTTCGTTCCGGCCGCGAGCAGGAACGCGCCCATGGAGGCCGCCATGCCGATGCAGATGGTGGACACGTCGCACTTGATGTACTGCATGGTGTCGTAGATAGCAAAGCCGGACGTGACGGAGCCGCCAGGGGAATTGATGTAAAACTGAATATCCTTGTCGGGGTCCTGCGCCTCAAGGTACAGAAGCTGGGCCACGACAAGCGAAGCCGTAACGTCGTTCACTTCCTCGGAAAGCATCACGATGCGATCGTTCAGCAGGCGGGAAAAAATATCGTAGGAACGCTCCCCCCGGGAAGTCTGTTCCACTACATAGGGTACCAAACTCATACAATTGCTCCTTTCCTATGGAAGCCTATCCAATTTCTGACCGGCTTATTCCGCGTCCGCTTTCTTCGCGGTCTTTTTCGCGGCGGGCTTCTTTTCGGCCTCGCCGTTCTCCTCTGCGGCCGCCTTCTTCGTCGTCTTCTTCGCGGCGGGCTTCTTCTCGCCCTCCTCCGCAGCGGCTTTCTCTGTCTTCTTGGCCGCGGTCTTCTTCGCGGCGGGCTTCTTTTCGCCCTCCTCGGTTTTGTCCGCAGCCGCCTTCTTCGTGGTCTTCTTCGCGGGTTTCTTTTCTTCCTTCTTCTCCTCGGGAGCCACGGCCACGCCGGTCTCATACACCAGCTCCGCGGCCTTGCGCACGCGCATATCGTCCTTCACCGCGTCCACGGGCACCGCCGCGCGGACCTTTTCCTCGTCGGTGGCGTACTGATCGGCGATCTTCTTGTATTCCTCGTTAATCTCGTCGTCCGTGACCTGGATGTCCTCGACGGACGCAATCTTGTCGACCAGGATCTGCAGACGGCAGCGCTTCTCCGCCTGCTCGCGCTGGCTTTCCCGGAACGTGCGGGCGTCCTGCCCCAGATACTGCAGATACAGCTCAAGACTCAGCCCCTGATACTGGAGATTCTGCGCCAACTCATTGATGACGGCGTCGATCTGCTCCTCGACCATGGCCGTGGGAATCTCGACCTCCATGTTCTCCGCCGCCTTCTCAAGAAGCGCGGAATGGAACTCGGAGTCGGCCTGCTCATTCGCGTTTTTCTCCAGACGCTCGCGGATGGACTTTTTATACTCGTCAAGCGTGTCGAACTCGGACACGTCCTTGGCGAACTCGTCGTCCAGCTCGGGAAGCTGCTCTTCCTTGACCTCGCTGCACTTAACGTGGAACACGGCGGGCTTGCCGGCCAGATTCTCAGCCTGATAATCCTCGGGGAAGGTGACGTTGATGTCCTTCTCCTCGCCGGCGGACATGCCGACGACCTGCTCCTCGAAGCCGGGGATGAACACCTTGGAGCCCAGGACCAGATTATGCCCCTCGCTCTTGCCGCCCTCAAAGGGAACGCCGTCCACGCTGCCCTCGAAGTCGATGACCGCCGTGTCGCCTTCCTTCGCGGGGCGCTCGGCCGTCACGATGCGGCCGGCACGCTTGCGCGCGCGCTCGACCTCGGCGTCGATCTGCTCGTCGGTGATGTCAACGACGGGGCGCTCGGCCTTCAGGGCCTTGTACTCGCCAAGCTTGGCCTCGGGCCATTCGGCCGTGGTGAAGCCGAGCGTAAGCTCTTTTTCGTCGGAAACATCCATGCTGCGCATGGCGGGAGAGCCGACGTTGCGGATCTTTTCCTCGTCAACGCCGAACTTGAACGCGGCCGGTGCAAGCTCGTCGGCGGCATCCTCATAGAAAACATCCTTGCCGTACATACCCTCGATGACCATACGGGGGGCCTTGCCCTTCCGGAAGCCCTGGACATAGATCTTGCTGCGGTTTTTGAGATAGGCCGCCTGCAGCGCCTTCTCAAATTCTTCGGCGCTGATCACGACGTCGAAGCTGACGGTGGATTTTTCTTTTCTTTCTACGTTTCTGACTTGCATTCTGATTTACTCCTTCTGAATATTACACTAAATTTTATTATAACATAGAAATTACGCTTTTTCAATCCAGTATCTTGACCGGCCGGAAATCGACCGCATCCGCGCTGACACAGCGGTATTCCGTCCCCTCCCACTGTCCGTTGAAGGCCAGACGGAGGCTGTCGGCGTGCAAGTGACCGCTGGCGCACAGCCGCACATCGTACTGTCGCAGCAGCGCCGTGATCGGCTCGCATACATACGCGCCGTACTTCGGCGGATAATGCAGGAAAACGTATTTCTCCCGCTCGCCCGCCGCCTTGAGCGACGCCTCCAGACGCATACATTCGCGCTCGATGAGCTTTTTGTCGTGCGCCCCGCCGCGCTCCTCCTCATAAAACCAGCCGCGCGTTCCGCACACGGCCGCATTCTCGCCGAAGGGAAAGCTGTTGTTGTGCAGGATCGAAATAGTCCCGATCCCGTTTTTTTCAAAAAAAGCCGTCGTTTTGGCCGCGCTTGACCACCAGTAGTCATGGTTTCCCTTGAGTATGATCTTCCGGCCCGGCAGCGCCTCGATGAAGCGAAAATCCTCCGCCGACTGCTCCAGCGACATGCCCCAGCTTATATCGCCGCAAAGCACGCATACGTCGTCCGGCGACAGCGCGGAAAAGCCCGCCTCCAGCTTTTGAACATAATTTTTCCAGCGACCGCCGAACACGTCCATGGATTTATTCTGTCCAAAGGACAGATGCAGGTCGCCTATGGCATAAAGTGACATCGTATAATTCCCGTTCCCCGGCGCAAAATAGCAGCGAGGTGATCATGATGGGTGAATGTGAATGCAGAAATTCTATCAGCGGCGTGTGCTGCAGCGTTGAAAGCTGCAAATATCACAGCATGGGCAACGCCTGCACGGCGTCGCACATCGACGTCAAGGACGAAAAGGCCTCCGCGAAGAAAGACACCTTCTGCGGGACCTACCGTCCGCTGGACAGCTGGAACTGCGTGTAAAGGCTGGGCCGCACGGTGCGGCCGGCGCAGATTCCGAAAGTCCGTGTTCCGATAACGGCGCTTTTTCACCGGAATTTCCTGCGTGAAAAAGCAGAGCCGGAGCGCGAATCATCCGGCAGACGCCGCCGACGCACTGCGCGGCGCTGCCGAATGCCTCAGGGGGGCGGCGGCGCGCCGCCCTCTACATAATTCAGCTCAGAAAACGCCCCACGGCGTCCTTCATGCCGGCGCAGTCCACCACGCCGTCAAAGCGCACGGCGCGTTCGTCCAGCCCGCCGAGCGGCGCCGGAGCTTCCACGCCGGTATACTCCGCAAGCTCGCGGATGAGCGCCGGGCTGTCCGCCTCCGGCTCGCGCCCGAGCGCGCGCAGCACCGCGCCGCAGAATTTGAACGGGCTGGCCGTGGACAGCACGGCGGCCGGCATGATCTCGCCGCTCGCCGCGCGGTAATCGTCCAGCACGCGCATGGCGACAGCCGTATGCGTGTCGATGAGATAATGTCCCCCGCGCCACAGTTCGGCGATCGCTTCGCCCGTCTGCTCGCGTCCGCAGCAGCCGGCGGCAAAATCCTCCCGCAGCGCGGCGAGTGTTTCGCCGTCCACCCGGTACGCGCCCTCCTCCGACAGCGCCTGCATAAAGCCGCGCGTCTTTTCCGCGCCGCAGATATAATACAGCAGCCGCTCCAGATTCGACGACACAAGGATGTCCATCGAGGGCGAATCCGTAAGGTAAAACGGGCGCTTGGCATTATACAGCCCCGTTTCAAAGAAATCCGTCAAAACACGGTTTTCATTCGACGCGCAGATGAGCTTTCGGATGGGCAGGCCCATTTTCTTGGCGAACCAGCCGGCCAGAATATCCCCAAAGTTTCCCGTGGGAACGCAGAAATCCATTTCCTCGCCAAGCTCGAATTCCCCGCCCTCCGTCATATCGCAGTAGGCCGAGAAGTAATAAACGATCTGCGGCAGCAGGCGTCCCCAGTTGATGGAGTTGGCCGACGAGAGGAAATAGCCCCGCCGGTCAAGCTCCGCGGCGAAGGCACGGTCGGCAAAAATGCGCTTGACGCCGGTCTGTGCGTCGTCAAAATTGCCGCGCACGGCCACAACGCCAACGTTTTCGCCGCCCTGCGTGATCATCTGCCGCTTCTGCACCTCGGACACGCCGTCGCGCGGATAGAAGACCATGATGCGCGTGCCGGGTACGTCGCGGAAGCCCTCGAGCGCCGCCTTGCCGGTGTCTCCGCTCGTGGCGACCAGGATGCAAACCGTCCGCTCCTCGCCGTTTTTGCGCAGCGACGCCGTCAGCAGCCGCGGCATGATCTGCAGCGCCATGTCCTTGAACGCGCAGGTCGGCCCATGCCACAGCTCAAGACAGCCCGTCAGCGGATCGAGCCAGGCCAGCCGCGCCGCCTCCGGCGCGTCGAAATTATCCGCATAAGACGCGCGGATGATCTCCGTCAGCTCCTCGTCCGAAAATTCCTCCAGATACAGCCGCAAAACCGCCAGCGCGCGGCCGCGGTAATCCATCTTCTTCAGCGCCGCGATAAAGCCCGCGTCGATCTGCGGTATCTCCTCCGGCACATACAGTCCGCCGTCCGGCGCCAGGCCGCGGATGATGGCCTGCGACGCGGTGATCTTTTCCGCCGTGTTTCTTGTGCTGACATATTTCATGCCTCGAATGCGTCCTCCATATGTCTGATATCGGGTCTTTCCGTTTTTATCCCCTGCGGGGCGTACACCTCGATCACGTCGAAGCGCGGC
>OIZV01001021.1_pt1 | contig 10811 bp, 8 predicted proteins | sample 1588681 | NCBI WGS metagenome assembly OIZV01 (sample SAMN03283281) | human gut metagenome | biome: human-associated habitat; material: feces | host: Homo sapiens | place: Peru | collected 2012
AATACCCCGGCTATGACGAATACCGGGTAACGGCTGACGAGATCGAGCATGACCCGTATGTGCTAATCTCTATCCTCTCCGCTTGGCATGAGGGCGTGTTTACTCTCGATGAAGCGCAAAGCACCCTTGAAATGCTCTTTGAGAAACAGTATATCTTGACGGTTACGGAGGAAGTCGAGGTACGCTACCGCACCGAAACGCGGACGGACAGCGAGGGCAACGAATACGACGTTGAAGTAGCCTATAACTATTACATTCTCAATGTGGATTTGGAAAACTTCAACCTCTCCCATGTCCCCGTTTACATCATGGGCGAAGAACAGCTATCCATGTACGCTATGTATATGTCGTCGCTGGGAAACAGACCCGACCTTTTCCCGCAATCCGGCTATGTGTCTAAATACTATGAAAACCCGCCCGCCGATTATGAAGTACCCGCCGCGCTGCTGGGTTCCGATGAAAAGTTTGCGCGGCTCATGGAGGAAGCAGATAAATACGTCGGTTTTCCCTATGTGTGGGGCGGCAGCACCCCGGAAACCTCTTTTGATTGCAGCGGCTTTGTGAGTTATGTGTTGACGAACAGCGGCCTATACAATACGGGCAGACTTGGGGCGCAAGGGCTTTACAACATCTCAACCCCTGTTTCTAACCCGCAGCCGGGGGATTTGGTTTTCTTTACGGGTACATACGACACACCGGGCGTATCTCATGTGGGTATCTACGTTGGCGAGGACGGGGACGGAAGCCCCGTCATGCTGCATTGTGGCGACCCTATCCAGTATTCAAAGCTGGACACCAGCTATTGGCAATCCCACTTTTACGCCTACGGGCGGTTAAATTACAATTAAAAGGAGTTGAAAAATGAATATTGTATCTTTTGGCGGCGGCACGAATAGTGCCGCCTTACTTATTGGCCTATACAAGCACAAAATCCCGATTGACCTTATCACCTTTGCCGATACGGGCGCGGAACACCCGCATACCTATCAATTTATCGAGATAATCAATCAATGGCTTGCGGAACACGGTATGCCGCAGATTACCGTTGTGCAGTATGTTGACCGCTACGGCAACCGCCTATCTCTTGAAACCGAGTGCTTGCGCTCTCATACGCTCCCGTCGATTGCCTACGGGCATAAGCGTTGTTCGCAGAAACACAAAATCGCACCGCAGGAAAAGTTTTGCAACCACTATGCGCCTTGCCGCGAAGTATGGCAGCGCGGCGAGAAAGTCAACCGCTATATCGGCTATGACGCGGGAGAAGTGAAACGGTATGAACATTCCCGCAAGTACAACGAAGCCGACAAAAAATATCATAACCGCTACCCCCTCATTGAAGAATGGGGCTGGAACAGGGACGATTGTATCCGGGAAATCAAAGCGGCAGGATTGCCGCAGCCGGGTAAATCGTCCTGTTTCTTTTGTCCGAGCATGAAGAAACAAGAGATTTTATATCTCAAAGAACACTATCCCGATCTATTTAACCGGGCGGCGACTTTGGAAGAAAACGCTATGCCCTATCTTAAAACCGTTAAGGGATTGGGGCGCAGCTATTCATGGAAAGAACAGTTTGGAAAGGAGTAAATGACTATGGCGAACACGAAACTTGACCGTATCGAAAGGGATATTGAGAAAACGAGGGCAAAAATCCTTGAACAGCAAAAGAAGCTGAAAGACCTTGAAGCGCAGAAAATCGAGGAAGAAAATGCGCAGATCGTTCAAATGGTGAAAGCGGTACACCTTGACGGGGCGCAGCTTGCCGCGTTCCTCTCCGCTTACGCCAGCGGCGAAATCACCTTGCCGCAGCCGGAAGCCACTTACCCCGCCGAACAGGAGGACAACGACAATGAAGAATAAAAAGATAATCCGAAAGTTTACCGTATTGCTTGCCGCACTGGTTATCATGTGCGGCTTTTCTGTTACCGCTTATGCGGGCGGTGGCGATGAAAGCGACGACACGCCTACCCCCGTAACCGAGGAAACCCCCGCGCCGGAAACCGAGCCGGAAGAAACGACGGGCGGCTATGAGCCGCAGCCTTTAACGCCGGAGGGCAACATGAGCCTTGTGGACGACATAACGGGCGAAGCGTCCGGCGATAAGCAGTTTATTACCGTCGTTACGAAAAACGGAAACTATTTTTACATCATCATTGACCGCGCCGAGGACGGAGAAAACACCGTCCATTTCCTCAATCAAGTTGATGAAAAAGACCTTTTGCAGCTTATGGAGGACGAACAGACCGAAGCCCCCGCTTGTAGCTGTACTGAAAAATGCGTTGCCGGAAGCGTCAACACCGATTGCCCCGTTTGCAGCGTCAATATGAGCGAGTGCGCGGGCAAGGAAGCCGAGCCGGAGCCGGAAGAAACCGAGCAGCCGGAGCCGGAGGAAGATAAAGGCGGCGGCATGGGCGGTGCTATTCTGCTTGTCGTGCTGCTTCTTGCCGCAGTAAGCGGCGGCGCGTTCTATTACTTTAAGATTATGAAGCCCAAAAAGGACGCGGCAAAAGGCAGCAGCAACCTTGACGATCTCGATTTTGACGAGGACGACGAGGAAACGGAAGTAGTCGAAACCGAACAGACCGAGCAGGAGGACGATAATCTATGAAACTTGTAATTGCAGAAAAACCGAGCGTCGGGGCGGCGATTGCCGCCGTTATGGGCGCGAATGAAAAGCGCAGCGGATATTTTGAGGGCGGCGGCTACCTTGTGTCGTGGTGTATCGGGCATTTGATTAGCCTTGCAGACGCGGCAACCTACAACGAGCAGTACCGAAAATGGAAGTATGACGATCTCCCCATTGTCCCGCAGGATTGGCAGTTTACCGTTGCCAGCGGCAAGGAGCAGCAGTTTTCCATTCTCAAAGACCTTATGCACCGCAGCGACGTTACCGAGATTATCAATGCTTGCGACAGCGGGCGCGAGGGGGAACTCATTTTCCGCTTTGTCTATGAACAGGCGAATTGCAAAAAGCCCTTTTCCCGCCTTTGGATTAGCAGCATGGAAGCAAGTGCAATCCGCGAGGGCTTTTCAAATCTCAAAGACGGGCGCGGCTATGACAACCTCTATCAATCCGCGCTTTGCAGAGCAAAGGCCGATTGGCTCATTGGCATTAACGCGACCCGCCTTTTCTCTATCCTCTACCATAAAACATTGAATGTCGGCAGAGTGCAAACGCCCACCCTTGCTATGCTGGTAAACCGCGACTATGCAATCAGCAGCTTTAAGAAAGAGAAATATCATGTCGTCCGGCTGGACGTTGGCGGCGTTGCCGCCCTTTCCGAAAGGCAGGACGACGAAGCGGCGGCGCGGCAGATGAAAGCGGCTTGCGAGAAATCGCAGGCCGTTTGTACTTCCCTTAAAAAAGAGAAAAAGACCGCAGCCCCGCCGAAACTGTTTGACCTCACCGCCTTGCAGCGGGAAGCAAACCGTTTGTATGGGTTTACGGCGAAACAGACCCTTGACTATGCGCAAGCCCTTTATGAAAAACGGCTTTTGACCTATCCCCGCACCGACAGCAAATATATCACTTCCGATATGGAGGGCAGCACAAAGGAACTTATCACCGGCCTTTGCGCTGCTCTCCCCTTTATGCAGGGCGTGAAGCTGCAAGCCGACCTTGCGAGGATTTGCGACAACAGCAAAGTAACCGACCATCACGCCATTTTGCCGACAGCGGAGTTTGTGAAAACGGGCTTTTCTTCCCTTGCCGAAAGTGAGAAAAAGCTAATGACCCTTGTGTGCGCAAAACTGCTTTGCGCCGTTGCCGCGCCCTATGAGTATGAAGCGGTTACGGCGGTTTTCACTTGCGGCGGCTATACCTTTACCGCAAAGGGCAGGACGACGCTTTGCGAGGGTTGGCGCGAGATTGAAAGACTATCCCGCGCCGCGTCCGGGGAACAGGACGAGGACGCAGAGCCGGAAGCGGTTTTACCCCCGCTTGCCGAGGGGCAGACCTTTGACAATCCGGCAGCGGAGATCTCCGAACGTTACACGCAGCCCCCAAAGGCATTTACCGAAGATACGTTACTTTCGGCTATGGAGAGTGCGGGAAAGGAGGACACGCCGGAGGACGCGGAGCGCAAAGGGTTAGGCACCACCGCGACGCGGGCGGGTATCATTGAAAAACTCATTAGCGCGGGCTTTGCCGAGCGCAAGGGCAAAAAGCTAATCCCCACAAAGGACGGGTATAACCTTGCCGCTATCCTGCCCGAAGTCCTTACGTCCCCGCAGCTTACGGCAGAATGGGAAACGCGCCTTACCGGGATTGCAAAGGGCAGCGACAGCCCCGCCGACTTCATGCGCGGGATTGAGGAAATGACAGCGGGGCTTGTCAAGACCTATTCCGCGATTTCCGAGGATAAAGCGAAGCTGTTTACCCCGCAGCGGGAAGCAATCGGCACTTGCCCCCGTTGCGGCGCGGCGGTTTACGAGGGCAAGAAAAACTTTTACTGCTCCGACAGGGCTTGCAGCTTTGTGATGTGGAAGAATGACCGCTTTTTTGAGCAGCGCAAAAAGGCTTTCACAAAGGCGATTGCCGCCGCCCTTTTGAAAGACGGAAAGGTAAAAATCAAAGGTATGTACTCGACCAAGACGGGAAAGACCTTTGACGGAGTTGTGCTGCTTGCCGACACAGGCGGCAAGTATGTAAACTTCCGCGTCGAGCAGAACCGAAAATGATAAGGCTTGATGAAAAGCAATACCGCGCCGTAAAGAAAATGACCCGCGCCGCTTGTGCAAACAACGATTGCGGGAATTGTCTGCTGCTGGACGACGGGGAAACTTGCGTTTGTGTGCAGAGTATCAGCTATTCGCTGCTATGCCGCTATTTCCGCGAAGCGGTATTACCCGCCGACAGGCAGCTTTGCGAACAGATCACCCGCAGCGGGGAAACCGATTTGAAGCGTTGCGCGGTATGCGGCAGCACGTTTGCGGCGGGCAGCAACCGGGCGAAATACTGCCCCGATTGCGCGGCAAAGATACGCCGCAGACAGAAAGCCCAAAGCGAGAGAAACAGGCGTTTACGGATAAAAACAACTACATAGCAAGCACAGCAAACGAGTACCCGTTTGCGAGAAATGCCCGCGCTTCCCATAGAGAGCGCGGGCATTTTGCTTGTTGGGATAGTCCCAAACCCTTATATGACCGAGAAAGGACGTGATGAAAGAATATGCCGTATTCCTCATACGACCATGACAAATTAGAAGCCGCCGAAACCATGCGGATAGAACGCCGGATATATTTTGAAGCAAAGGACAGGGAGATTGCCCCTTATGCTTCCTTGCCGATTGCGCAGCTACTTTCCATGCGCAGCGAAAGCGCGGCGGCAGAACAGGCGATTTTTGACGACCTTAAAGAACGCGCCGCCGCATGGGAAGAACAGGCGGGAAGAACGCTTTTGCTGGATAAAACACTTGAATATGTGAGAACGCCGCACGTCCAGCACACCGCTAACGAGTGGCAGACCACCGAGCATAACCGCCATATTCGCAGCAACCGGGTATATCAGATGAATTACTACATTTACGAGAATACCCGCTACGACAAAGAAGCGCAGAAATCTATCCCGTATTCATGGACGCTTACATGGAGCGTGCGCACCAACAGCCCAAGCAGAACCCAAGCGAAGATTGCCGGACAAGATAGAAAGGTTTTCACCGACAAGGCAGCTATGGAAAAGTATCTGAATGGGCGTATCAAAGCGTATGACCGTCTGTTTACGGAAATCTCCCCGCCTATCCCGCAGGAGTACGCCGACTATTTCAAAGTAAACGGTATGCTCATGCCGGACTACACCATAGAGGGCGAAGAACCCCCGCAGCAGCAACAGGCGGCAGCTATCCCCGAAAATACCGGGCAGGAAAAGGAGCGTGAACACATGAGCGAACAGTTTTCTATTATGATAGGCAACCGCAGCCGCTTTGACGCGGGCGACCCCGGCGGCTATTGGCTGGATATGCCCGCCACAAAGGAGCAGTTGCACGAAGCTATGCGGAACGTCGGCATTACCGCCGACAACCCGCAGGATTTTTCCATTCGCGGCTATTCCGACGACCCGGAGAAACATATTGCCTTGCCTTATGAAATGGTATGCGCCGCCGACGTGGACGAACTCAATTTTCTTGCGGCGCGGCTCGAACAGCTTGACCCCGCCGAGGTTGGCAAGCTGAACGCAGCTTTGCAGCAGAAAAACGGGCTTGCAAATATTGGACAGGTAATTGACTTCACCTACAACGTGGATTTTTACGTCCATATCCCCGAAGTACATAACTACCACGATTTGGGCGACTATTACTTAAATCAATCCGGCATGGTACAAATGCCCGAAGAATGGAAAGGCGGCATTGACCTTTCTACTTTTGGCAGGAACGCTGCCGCGCAGGAAAAAGGCGCGTTTACCGAGTACGGCTATATCGTGGAAAGCGGCGACGAGTGGGAACGGCAGTTTGAGGGGCGCGAAGTGCCGGAAGAATACCGCATTATGAGTTACCCGCAGCCGGAGCGCGGCGAACAGGACAAAGCCTATATGGACGCAGCCGAAACGCAGCAAGCAGACGCACAGGCCGCAGAGCCGCAGCAGCCCCGCCCCGTCGTCCCCATTATCCTTACTTCCGAAAAGCCCGCCGAAAAGGTAAAGGAGATCACCGCGCGTTTGGAACAGGGCGTACAGGCGATTTTTGACAGCGACCGCTACAAAGAGTTTCTAACCGCTATGTCAAAGTTCCATGATTATAGTTTGAATAACACTATCCTAATTGCTATGCAGGGCGGCAATTTGGTAATGGGCTTCCGTCAATGGGAAAAGGAGTTTGACCGCCATGTAAAGAAAGGCGAGAAAGGCATTAAAATCTTTGCCCCCGCGCCCTACAAGGTGAAAAAGCTGGTTGATAAAATCGACCCCGAAACGAGAAAGCCCATGCTTGACCGCGAGGGAAAAGTGGTAAAGGAAGAAAAGGAAATCACCGTCCCCGCCTTTAAGGTTATAACCGTCTTTGATATTTCGCAGACCGAGGGCAAGGAGTTTCCCGACCTTTCCGTTAAACCGCTGCTTGCCGATGTGGAGCAGTACGAGGATTTTTTCGCCGCCCTTGAAAAAGCGTCCCCCGTCCCGATTGCATTTGAGCAGATCACAAACGGCGCAAATGGGTATTTCAGTTTGACCGACAAGCGTATTGCAATCAAAGAGGGCGTGAGTGAATTACAGGCGGTAAAGACCGCCATTCACGAAATCGCCCATGCGAAGCTGCACGACGTAGACTTAAACGCCCCGCCGGAGCAGCAAAACCGCGTTGACCGCCATACCTGCGAGGTAGAAGCGGAAAGCGTCGCTTATACGGTTTGCCAGCATTTCGGCCTTGATACTTCCGATTACTCTTTCGGCTATGTGGCTGGTTGGAGCAGCGGCAAGGAAATGACCGAGTTAAAAGCGTCCCTTGAAACAATACAGACCACCGCAAAGGAACTCATTACCGAGATTGAGGGGCATTTTACCGAGTTGCAGCAGCAGCGGCAAGCCGAGCAGGAGCAGGGCGATACCTTTTCCATTTATCAGTTAAAGCGCGGGGACGAAACAAGGGACTTGCGCTTTGAGCCTTATGACCGTCTGCAAGCGGCTGGACTTACCATTGACCGGGTAAATTATGAACTCGTCTATACTGCACCGCTTACAAAGGATATGACGCTGGGCGACATTTGGGAAAGGTTTAATATCGACCACCCCGCCGACTTTAAGGGGCATAGCCTTTCCGTTTCCGACATTGTTGTGCTTCATCAGAACGACGAGGACACCGCCCACTATGTAGACAGTATCGGTTTTCAGCAAGTGCCGGAGTTTTTGCAGGAGCAGCAGACCCCCGTATTTGACAAGCTGCCGCCCGAACAGCAGCAAGCCTTGTCCGACACCGTACAAGACACTTTGCAAATGCTGGTTGACGCAGACAAGCGGATTTATGGCGACGTTACGGGCAAGACCCTTGAAGCAATCGCGGCGCAAGGATATTCCTACAAGGACGGGCAGCTTGAAAAGCAGCAGCCGGAAGCGACCCCCGACAGCCTTTTGACGGGTGAAACCGTTAGAACGCCGAGGGGCAATTTTCATATTACCGATATGAGCCGTGAACAGATCGAAGCGGCGGGATTTGGTTTTCACCATGCGTCGGAGGACGGGAAGTATCTCATTATGGGGAATGGCACACAGGCTTATGCCATAGCCGCCGAGCAGCCGCAGCGGGATAATCCCTTAAAGCACGTCGAGGACACCATAGAGCAGAACGACAACAATTTTGACGGGCTTATCAACAATACGCCGCAAACGCCCACCGTTGCAGATTTTGAGCAGCGGGCAAAGGCGGGGGAAGCGATTTCCGTTACCGACCTTGCAAAAGCGGTAAAAGCCGAGAAACGGGAACAGCCGCAGAAAAAACCGTCCATTTTGAAGAAGCTGGACGAATACAAGAAACAGGCGGCGCAGCAGCCGAAAGATAAACAGAAAGAGCATAAAAAGGATTTGGAGGTTTGATAGCATGAATACCCGCTTTACCATTGAGGAAGAAAACATTGTTGCGATCTACGCCGAGGACAGCCGGGAAACAACGCTTGAAAATATCCTTGCCGCCATGCCCTACATGGACGAGGATATGCGCCAGCTTGCCGCCGCAGCGGTGAACAAGCTGCAAGCCATGACGGACAGCGAGTTTTCCGAAAGGGAGTTTATCTTGACCGACGAGGAATAGCCCATAGAAAACAGGGGCGCGGTTGCCGATTTCCGGCACCGCGCCCCTGTTCTTTTTTTGTCCTTGCGTGGACAATTAGAAAGCCGTTTTTGCGGGTTTGAATATACTTTATCGTCTATGTCGTTTTCATGCGCTGGAAGCCGCAGAAACACAGGCGTTTTCAGCCCTTAACATTCCACTTGCCACCCCATGTTTTGCGCCTTATCGCTCCTGCTCCCGCGCCCTGCTTTGGGACGGGTAAAGAATACTATCGACGTTCTTTTTGACAACGCCGTATTCCTGCATTTGCTTCTTGGCTTGCCGATAATCTTCATACAATTTGGTTTTCCTGTCGTTTAAGCTTCTATACTCCTTGCGCAGCGCGGCGAGATCGGGCAGCTTCTTTATCTGCATTTCCTTTAATGCCCTTGCCGCAGCTTCAAACAGGATAATTTCGCTTTCATGCCCCCGCAGATACTTTTCCTTGTCCGGCGATTTTCGGTATTCATCGTAAATCGGTTTTAACTGTCGGTATGTGGTGGTGTGCTTGATAAGCAGCGACAAATCAGACATACGCTGTTCCACTTCCTTAACCGCCTTTGCCGCCGCGTCATGAGCGGTCATAATATCGGCTATCTTGCTTTCAAGTTCGCTATAATACTCAATCTTGTTTTCGGTTAGGAAGTTCATGCTTTTAGCAGCCTGTTTCAGATTATGGATTTTTGCCCACCGTTCATAGCCCGCCGACTGTTGGGCTTTGATACTGTTTTCAAGATCGACGACAAGCCGGATTTTCTTATCTTCCCGCAGCGTTTTTGTTTTGGCAACATACACGCCCTTGATACGCTCCTTTATCGCTTCTTCCGTATAGGCCGCGCCGAGCGTCTTTGTGCGGGTAAACCGTTCCTGTCCGGCAGCGCGAAAGGAAATGTATTTGCCCTGTTTGATTTCATACCCCATTTCCTGCAAGCGGCGCAGCAGTTCGTCAAAATCTTTCACTTGGGGAATGAGAGTATCTATCGCCGTTTTCAGCTTTGCTTTGTAGCTTGTCCCTTGCTTTTCGGCGGTGTATTCTGCATAGCTTTTTCCCTTGTCCTGTCCCGGTACGACGACGGATAGCCCATGCTCTTTACATATCCTGTCGCTGGTGCGCCGGATAAAGTGATAGCTTTGCTTGTTGGAATGGTACTTTTTGTAGTCAACGAAGCTAACCGCGTTGAAAATCAAGTGATTATGCAGATGGTCTTTATCGACGTGAGTTGTCAAAACAAACTCATACTTGCCGCCTAATACCGCCCCGGCAAGTTCCATGCCGATTTTGTGCGCTTCTTCCGGTGTGGTTTCTCCCACCGCAAAGGATTGTATCAAGTGCCGCCCTAAATGTGTGCCGCGATCTCCGGCAGCTTCCCGCGTCCATGCAAACTCAATATCGGCGGTTTCCAGCCCGCAGCCGAAAGAGGACGCAAGCAGCTTCCCGTCTGTCTTTTCGGGATTTAAGATATAGTCTATCGCAGCCTTTAAGGTTGATTTAATAGGGTGCGTCTTTGTAACCGCCATATCTCGTCCACCGCCTTTTTAATGTCCTCTATATCCTGCCTGTAAACCGTCCCCGTCGCATTGGCGCGTTTTGCAATTTGGTTGATGTTCCGGCTCACCGCTTGCAGTTCCCGGATATATGCTTTTGTGTCGCTTCGGTCAACGACAAGAATATACCCGTCTATCGCCATTTTACGGAAGTATGCCCCATACTGCTTTATGGGAAGCTGCTTCATCTTCTCGTCGATCAGCCGCTTTTCTTCTTCCGTAACGTAAAACTTCATCTGTATATTTCTCTTTCGGTTTTCCATTTCCGCACCGCCTTTCGGTATAAGGGTTTGGGATTATCCCAACAAGCACTTTTCGCAAACGGGTACTCGTTTGCTGTGCTTGCTATCTACTCCTTATCCCGTTTCAAAGGCAGCGTTTGTTGCACTCTCTTTCTAATTTGGCGCAAAAAAAGATTGCAGCCCCTATGCGCTGCAATCTCCTGCTTCCCATATTGTGAGGTTAGTCCTCTGCTTGTTCGACTTCTGTTATCTCCCTTGCCGTTGCGGTTACAATCCG
>OIZV01001024.1_pt1 | contig 10781 bp, 8 predicted proteins | sample 1588681 | NCBI WGS metagenome assembly OIZV01 (sample SAMN03283281) | human gut metagenome | biome: human-associated habitat; material: feces | host: Homo sapiens | place: Peru | collected 2012
CTTTGCAGGCAGAACAGCCGGTAAGCCATGGGATCATAGCCCTTCTGTTCCAGCAGGGACACAGTCAGGAACTCGCCCTTGGACTTGGACATTTTGCCGTTATCCGTATTCAGGTGGTGGACATGGAACCAGTAATTGCACCACTTGTGACCCAGATAGCTTTCAGACTGGGCGATTTCGTTAGTGTGGTGAGGGAAGGCGTTGTCGATGCCGCCGGCGTGGATATCCAGATACTCCCCCAGATGCTTGATGGAGATGCAGGAGCATTCGATATGCCAGCCGGGATAGCCCACGCCCCACGGAGAGTCCCATTTCAGCGCCTGATCCTCGAACTTGCTCTTGGTGAACCAGAGAACGAAGTCGTTCTTGTTTTTCTTATTGGTGTCCTCTTCCACGCCCTCCCGGACGCCTACCGCGAGGTCTTCCTCGTCATGGTCGTTGAAGACGTAATACTGCTTCAAAGTGGAGGTGTCAAAGTACACGTTGCCCCCGGCGAGATAGGCACAGCCTTTGTCCAGCAAGGTCTGCACCATGTGGATATACTCGCTGATGCAGTTGGTCGCAGGCTCCACCACGTCGGGACGCTTGATGTTCAGCTTGTCGCAGTCGGCAAAAAAGGCGTCGGTATAGTATTTCGCGATCTCCATGACGGTCTTGTGCTCCCGCCGGGCGCCCTTGAGCATCTTGTCCTCGCCGGTGTCGGCGTCGGAAGCCAGATGGCCGACGTCAGTGATGTTCATGACCCGCTTGACGTTATAGCCCAGATACCGCAGGGACTTTTCCAGCACATCTTCCATAATGTAGGTGCGCAGGTTGCCGATGTGGGCGTAATGGTACACCGTGGGGCCGCAGGTGTACATTTTCACCAGATCAGGGTCGTTGGGAACGAACAGCTCCTTTTTATGGGTCAGGGAATTGTACAGATACATGTTTCTTTCCTCCATTTATTATAATGTAGCGCGTACTGATTTGTTTTATACCGTTGCAAAAAGAAAACGCCCCTTGTAACTGCATACAAGAGGCGGGCAAAGCTCGCGGTTCCACTCTCATTTATCACTTTTTTGCTGACGCTTTCGCTCCCGGACGCACTTTCCCGCGCACGACACCGCCCGGGCTTTCAGCCGCCGACCCGGACTCTCTTTGGGTGCGAAGCACGATACTCTTTCCGTTCATCGCGATATTGAATTCCCGTGTATTTTACCATTGAACAGGCACGATTGTCAAGCCTTGGCAGGAAATTTGACGGGTCAGTTTTCCTCGCCAAACCGCCCAAAACCGTGGAAACCACTGGAAATTACATTAAGAAATTCTTATCCTATTGACACTTCCCCCCTTTCCCGCTATAATATGTTTGAGAAATGAGACGAAAGTGAGGTTACGCCATGAATTTCTCCAACGCTTGCAGGCTTAAAAAAGGTTTGAGCCTGATTCTGATCGTACTTATGGTAGTCGGTATGTTCTCCGGCTGTAAGAAAAACAACTCCGAGACCGAGCCGAACACGACTCCCTCCCTCAATCTGAATATGTCGGACACCTCCGCTCCCACCCAGGAGACGGTTCCTCCCACCACCACGGAGCCTATCGTGTATAACGAGAATATGGGTACCGTCACCAACCAGATCAGTGTCCGCGTCATCCCCAGCAAGGACGCCAACGTCACCGGCACACTGGACGCCGGCACCGTGGTGGAGATCCTGCGTCAGGAAACCATCGCCGACATCACATGGGGCATGATCAGCACCCCTGTCAGCGGCTGGATCTGCATGGACTATGTAAAGATGTATTCTTCTCAGAACGGCTCCGCCAGCAGCGAGACCGATCCCAATGCTTCTCAGCCCACCACCCCCGCACCGTCCGACAATACGGGCAATACCACCAACAATAGCGGTACTCACAACACCAAGGGCGTCATCAGCGCCCGCAGTCTGAACGTCCGTGACGAGGCCAGCGCCTCCGGCAAGATCGTCGGCTCCTACTTCAAGGGCGACGTTGTAACTATCCTCGAGACTAAAGACGGCTGGGGCCGCACCGACAAGGGCTGGATCAAGATGGAGTACGTCAACACCACCGGCACTACCACCGGCGGCAACACTACGACGACCACCACAGGCAACAATAACAACACTGCCGGCAACGGCAGCACCACCACCGTGGCCAAGGGCATCGTCAACACCCAGGAGCTGAATATCCGCAGCTCTGCCGGTACTGACGGCGACCGGGTCGGCAGCCTGAAATACGGCGATCGGGTGGAGATTCTGGAAAAGAGCGGCGATTGGGGCCGCATCTCCAAGGGCTGGATCTCCCTGAACTACGTCTATCAGGACGGCACCACCGGCGCCAAGTCCGCCAAGGGCATCGTGACCACCGACGGTCTGCGCATCCGCAGCGGCCCCGGCACCACCTATGAATCCGTCGGCTCCTACAACAGCGGCGACCGGGTCAAGGTTCTGGAGCAGTTCACCTACGGCGACACCACCTGGGGCTGCACCGACAAGGGCTGGATCTCCATGGGCTATGTCTATCAGGACGGCACCGACGTGGGCAAGACCGTGGAAGGCATCGTCACCACCGACGAGCTGAACGTCCGCAGCGGCCCCGGCACGGGCTACGATTCCGTCGGCAAGCTGTATACGGACGAGGTCATCAAGATCTTCTATCAGGTCACCGTGGGCGAAACCACCTGGGGCTGCACCAAGGACGGCTGGGTCTCTTTGAAGTACGTCAGTCTGGAAGGCTAAAAATTGATATAATACCGGGACTTTCAGCAGAAAGTCCCGGTATTTTTTCCGCAGAATATCCCACATGACCGGTATTTGCTTGGTGCGCACGTTCAACTTGCTCAATTTTTCCGGATTGTAACTATTTTTTTATTGCAAAATCACGGAAGCAGTGCTATAATTTGTTTCATGAGGAGGGTGTCTGCGCGAAACACGCTGACCCCGCTGAAATACATTTAACTGGAGGAAAACCAATGAAAAAGTTCTTAGCACTGCTTCTGGTCCTGAGCATGGTCTTCACGCTGTGTGCCTGCGGAAAGAAAACCGACGATTCCAAGTACACCGGCAAGCTGGTCGTCTACTCTCCCCACGATGCCGATCCTCTGAACGCGGGCGTTGCCCAGTTCAAGGAAAAGTACCCCAACATCGATGTGGAAGTCATCGCTGCCGGTACCGGTGAGCTGTGCCAGCGTATTGTCGCTGAGGCCGCCAATCCCCAGGGCGACGTGCTGTGGGGCGGCGGAGCCGACACCCTGGCTGCTTACAACGACTACTTCCAGCCCTATGTCTGCGCCAACGACGAGTTCATCGGCGATGCCTACAAGGATGCCGACGGCTACTGGATCGGTGAGTCCCCCCTGCCCATGGTCTTCATCTACAACAAGACCATGCTGGACGAGGCCGACGTCCCCACCACCTGGGAAGGCCTGTGCAACGAGAACCTGAAGGGCAAGATCGCTTACTGCTCTCCCTCCAAGTCCGGCTCCGCCTACACCCAGCTGTGCACCATGCTGTTCAGCCAGCCCACCATCGAAGAGGGCTGGGATCTTGTTGAGCGCTTCATCGCCAACCTCGACGGCAAGGTCCAGGATTCCTCCGGCAACTGCCACAAGCTCGTCGCCAGCGGTGAGTATGCGCTGGGCGTGACCATTGAGAAGTCCGCCGTCCTGTATGCGGACAACCCCGACATCGGCTATGTCTATCCCGAGAAGAACTCCGCCGTTCCCGACGGCGTGGCTCTGATCAAGAACTGCCCGAACGAAGAGAACGCCAAGCTGTTCATCGACTTCGTCACCAGCTATGACTGCCAGGTGGATCAGAACACCAACTGGGCCCGTCGTCCCGTCCGCAACGACCTGACCCCCGAGGGTCTGTGCGAGCTGTCCGAGCTGGATCTGGGCGACTATGACTTCGCGTATGCTGCCAACAACAAGGAAGCCATCGTGGAGCAGTGGAACGATCTGACCGTCGGCTGACCGTCAAACGACACACATGGGGATAATCTCACTTATCCCCATGTGCTTTCTTTGTATAGAGCCGAAACAAGCCGCTTAGAACTAAGCGGCCTGTTTCGATTCTATAAACGATGTCTGCACAGGCACCAAGAGAGGAGCTTTTATGAGCAACGAGGTCATTATCCGCGACGCCGTCAAGCGCTACGGAGATTTCACGGCCCTCAACGGCGTTTCCGTTACCATCCGGGAAGGCGAGTTTTTCACGCTGCTCGGCCCGTCCGGCTGCGGCAAAACGACCCTTCTGCGCATGATCGCCGGCTTTAATTCCATCGAGGGCGGCGACTTTTATTTCGGCGACAGGCGCATCAACGACGTTCCGGCCCACAAGCGCGACATCGGCATGGTGTTCCAGAATTACGCCATCTTCCCGCATCTGACCGTCGCGGAAAACGTGGCCTACGGCCTCAAGGCGCGCAAGGTCGCCAAGGCGGAGATCAAGCGGCGCGTGCAGGAGGCTCTGGAGCTGGTGCAGATCGCCGATCTCGCCGACCGCAAGCCCAGCGACCTGTCCGGCGGCCAGCAGCAGCGCGTGGCGCTGGCGCGCGCGTTCGTGGTGGAGCCGAGCGTCCTTCTGATGGACGAGCCGCTTTCCAATCTGGACGCCAAGCTGCGCGTGCAGATGCGCACCGTCATCAAGAAGCTGCAGCGCCGTCTGGGCATCACGACCATCTACGTCACCCACGACCAGGAGGAGGCGCTGGCCGTGTCCGACCGCATCGCCGTCATGAAGGCCGGCCGCATCATGCAGATCGGCACGCCCCAGCAGATATACGCCCACCCCGAAAACCCCTTCGTGGCGGGCTTCATCGGCGTGAGCAACTTCCTTGACTGCACCGTTTCCGGCGCCGGGGACCGCGCGGAGGTGCGCGTGGAAAACGGCGCGTCCGTCCAGATGACGCTGCGCCGCCCCTTCACCGGCAAGGCCACGCTTTCGGCGCGTCCCGAGCAGCTGTTCTTCACGGACGAGGGTCTGCCCGGCAAGGTTTTGTTTTCCACCTTCCTCGGCGACTTCATCGAATACGAGATCGAGCTGGACGACGGCCGGACGCTGACGGTCAACGAATACACCAAGGACACCGCCTCCGTCCATGAGGACGGCGAAACGGTGCATCTGAGCTTCGATCCCCAGCGGGTCAGTCTCTACGAGGCCGAGACCGGGGAGGTGCTGAGCCTGTGAAGCTGGGCCGGAAATGGCGTCCCGACTTCTGGTTTTTCACCAGGCTGGTCGTGGTCTTGACGCTGTGCATGTTCATTGTCTACCCCTTTTACACGATTTTGACCAAGAGCGTGTTTTCCAACAAGGTCGAGGGGCTGACGCTGTATAACTTCATCCGCTTTTTCACCAAGCCGTACTACTATCTGACGCTGCTGCGCTCGCTGCTGGTCTGCTTCTTTACCGTCCTTTTCGCCACGGTGATCGGCGTTCCCATCGCCTATCTGATGACCCGCTACAACATCGCCGGCAAGCGCATCCTCCACATCCTCATCATCATGTCGCTGATGAGCCCGCCGTTCATCGGCGCGTATTCGTGGATCATTCTGCTCGGCCGCAACGGACTGGTGGCCCGGCTGTTTGCGCTCATCGGGCTCACGGCGCCCACGATCTACGGCCGCAACGGCATCATCTTCGTGTTCACGCTGCACCTGTTCCCCTACATCTACCTCTACACCTCCAGCGCCATGAACAGCATCGACAGCTCGCTGGAGGAGGCGGCGGAGAATCTCGGCATGAGCAAGCTGCGCCGCATCTGCACAATCACGCTGCCGGTCATCATGCCGTCGCTGCTGGCCGGCTGCATCATGGTTTTCATGACCTGTCTGGCCGATTTCGGCACGCCCATGCTCATCGGCGAGGGCTACACCGTGCTGCCGGTGCTCGTTTACAACGAATACATGTCCGAAAGCGCGGTCAACCCCTACATGGCCTCCACGCTGTCGGTCATCATCGTCGCCTGCTCGCTTCTGGTGCTGGCGTTCCAGAAATTCGTCGTGGACAAGCGCAATTACCAGATGAGCTCGCTGCGTCCGCCGAAGGAGACCGAGCTTCACTGCGGGCGGCGCTTCCTGGCCTCGCTGCCGATCTATCTGGTCGTGTTCCTGGCCTTCCTGCCGCAGATCGTCGTGGTCTGCCAGTCCTTTGTCGAGCGGAGCTTCTCCGGCGTCGTCAAGGGGATCAATCTCAACAACTACCGCGCCATCCTCTCCCGGCTGTCCACCAACATCCGCAACACCTATGTCTTCTCTCTCATCGCCATCGTGTTCATCATTCTCGTCGGCATCCTGGTCTCCTACATTCTGGTGCGCAAGAAGGGAAAGGTCGCCACGCTCATCGACGCGCTCATCATGTTCCCCTATGTCATTCCCGGCTCCGTGCTCGGCATCGGACTGATCATCGCCTTCAACCGCAAGCCCATCATCCTTGTCGGCACGGCGGCCATCATGATCATCTCCTACGTCATCCGCAAGCTTCCGTATACGGTCCGCTCCGGCAGCGCCTTCCTGTACCAGATGGACCCCTTCATTGAGGAGGCGTCCATCAACCTCGGTGTCAGCCCCATGAAGACCTTCTTCACCGTCACGGCGCGGATGATGCTCCCGGGCGTCATGTCCGGCGCGGTGCTCAGCTGGATCACCTGCATCAACGAGCTGTCCAGTTCCATCATGCTTTACAGCGGCAAGACCTCCACCATCGCCGTGGCCATCTATCAGGAGGTCACCCGCATGAGCGACGGCACGGCCGCCGCGCTGGCCACCATCCTGACCATCACGACGATCGTCTCGCTGCTGATCGTGTTCCGGCTCACGAAGGGAAAGGTGAAGGTCGTCTGATGATACGAAACATCGTGTTTGACATGGGCGGCGTGCTCATCCGCTTCGACCGGCGGCGCTTCATGGAGCGCCACGGCGTCGCGCCGGAGGACGAGCCGCTTCTGATGCGCGAGGTCTTTCAGTCGCTGGAGTGGGCGCAGATGGACCGCGGCACGCTGACAGACGAGCAGGCCGCCGCGCAGATCTGCGCGCGCGTGCCGGCCCGGCTGCACGACGCCGTGCACAAGCTCGTCTCCTTCTGGGACCGGCCCATCGAACCGGTGGATGGCATGTACGAGCTGATCGGCGAGCTCAAAGCCAACGGCTACGGCATCTATCTGCTCTCCAACGCCAGCCTGCGCCAGCCGGATTACTGGCCGCGCATCCCGGCCAGCCGCTTTTTTGACGGCACGCTCATCTCCGCGCAGGAGCGGCTCGTCAAGCCCCAGCCGGAGATATACCACCTTCTGTGCGAGCGCTTCGATCTCAGGCTGGACGAATGCTTCTTCGTGGACGACCTGATCACGAATGTGGAGGGTGCCTGCTTTGCCGGTATGCCCGGCGCCGTGTTCCACGGAGACGTCCGGGAGCTGCGGGAAAAGCTTCGCGCCGCCGGCGTTTCGGTGAACGCGGAATAAAAGGACCGGAGGCCGCGCTGCTGGTGCTGTCTCCGGTTTTTTGCTCCCCCCTGAAGAAAGGAGATTTATAAATATGGAATTTTCCGACGTCTCGACGCCGCGCATGCCGGAAGCAGCGGAGGAAAAGCTTCGCGTACTTTCTATGATCGCCGGACGCTTTGAGTCCGCCGGTATCCGCTGGGCTCTTGGCGCCTCCGCCATGCTGTATTTCCGCGGTCTGTCCGATTCGTTCCACGACCTCGATCTCATGGTCGCCACGGAGGATGCGCCCGCCGCTCGGGATATTCTCCGCCCGCTCGGAACGCTTTTGCCGGACAACCGTACTGCGCAGTATCGGACAAAATACTTTTATGAATTTACGATCGACGGCGTAGACGTTGATTTGATCGGCGGCTTCGCCATTGTAAAGGACGGCGTCGTGCATGACTGCAGCTTCCGCCCCGACAGTGTAGACGGAAGTGTTTGTGTCTGCGGCCGGGTGGTTCCCCTGCAGTCGCTGGCGGTATGGCGCGGGTATTACGAGCGGATGGGCCGCACTGCCAGGGTCAGACAGATCAACAGCGCCAGCCGCTGAGCGGCGTCAGCGCGTCTGACGATACTCCGTCGGCAGTTGTCCGTATGCCTCGCGGAAGGCGGCGGAAAAGCGGCTCTGGCTTTCATAGCCCACCTCGCGCGCGATCTCCGCGACGCTTTTGTCCGTCTCGCGCAGGAGCCGGGCCGCCTGCTCCATGCGGTGCTCCTTCATGTGCGCGGCGATGGAGTTTCCGTAAACGGACTTGAACGCCGCCTTGAGCGTCGTCGGATTCATCAGATACCGCCGCGACAGCTCCTCGATCGTCACGCGCCGGTCCATATGCGCGGCCAGCTCGTCATGCACGGCGCGCACCGTCGCCTCCAGCTGCGCCTGCCCGCTCCACTCCGGGCATACGATCTGCATGACCTGCTCGATCATCTTGTGCAGCAGCTCGCTCTGCGCGTTTTCCGCCGCACAGTAATAGACCTCCTTGCCCGCGCGGCGGCTGACGATCAGACCACTGTCGCGCAGCGCACGCAGGTGATGCGACACCGCCGGGCTGGACATATCCATCATCGCCGCAATGTTCACAACGCACTGCTCGCAATGACACAAAAGCCAGAAAATGCGCAGGCGCGTGGCGTCCCCGAGCTGACGGAAGGTTTCGGCCAGCGTCTGAAAATTGTCCACCCGGCCAAGCAGCGCCTGCACGAGCGCCGGGCTGACCGCCTCGGCCCCATGCGTGTGCGGAAGCTGTATTTTCTCCATGCTTTCCCCATCCTCCTTCGCCCGAACCGAAAGGCTTTTCGCCTCTTTGGACGTCCGTTCGCCCCGGGCATTGACTTTCTCCGGATGGCGGTATTATACTGCCGTCAGAATGATTAAACAAGTGCTTAATCGAGAAATCGAGCGGGCCGAAAGGAGAATTTCTTCCATGAAAAAGACGTATAATATCGAAGTGGACTGCGCCAACTGCGCCAATCTGATGGAACAGGCCGCGAATAAGACGGAGGGCGTCGCCTCGGCGGTCGTGAACTTCATGACCCAGAAGATGATCGTCGAATTTGCCGACGGGCAGGATCCCAAAACCGTCATGAAGGCCGTTCTCAAGGCCTGCCGGAAGGTGGAGCCCGACTGCGAGATCGAGCTTTGACAAAACGAGCGCCCCGGATGCCGACGCGAAAGGGGCGCTTTTTCAAACCCAAACGATTAAATGACCGCTTAATTATAAAGGAGGAACGACCTCTATGACGAAAAAGCAGAAGAAGATGCTCGCGCGCATTCTGGCCGCCGCCGTGATGCTCATCGCGCTTCGTTTTATTCCCGTCACGGGAGCGCTGCGCCTGGCGCTGTATCTCATCCCCTACGTCGTGATCGGCTACGACATCCTGCGCAAGGCGGCGCTCGGCATCGTGAACCGCCAGGTATTCGACGAAAACTTCCTCATGGCCGTCGCCACGGTCGGCGCGTTCGCGCTGGCCATTTATGAAAAGAGCGGCGACTACAACGAGGCCATCGCCGTCATGCTTTTTTACCAGATCGGCGAGTTTTTCCAAAGCTATGCCGTCGGCAAAAGCCGCCGCAGCATCAGCGCCCTGATGGACATCCGGCCCGACTATGCGAACATCGAGCGTGACGGCGCGCTGGAGGCCGTCGATCCCGACGAGGTCCCCGTCGGCAGCGTCATCGTTGTGCAGCCCGGCGAAAAGGTGCCGATCGACGGCGACGTGGTGGAAGGCACATCCTCGCTCAACACCAGCGCGCTGACGGGCGAGAGCCTGCCGCGCGACGTGCGCGAGGGCGACGCCGTCGTCAGCGGCTGCATCAACATGACCGGCGTTCTCCGCATCCGCACGACGAAGCCGTTCGGCGAATCGACCGTTTCCAAAATACTGGAGCTCGTGGAAAACTCCAGCTCCCGCAAATCCCGCTCAGAGGACTTCATCGCCCGCTTTGCCCGCGTGTACACCCCCGCCGTCTGCTACGGCGCACTGGCGCTGGCTTTCCTGCCGCCGGTGGTGCTGCTGCTTATGGGACAGCCCGCCCGCTTTGGCGACTGGGTCTACCGCGCCCTGACCTTCCTTGTCATCAGCTGCCCCTGTGCACTGGTCATCTCCATCCCGCTGAGCTTTTTCGGCGGCATCGGCGGCGCTTCCGCCCGGGGCATTCTGGTAAAGGGCTCCAACGATCTGGAGACACTGGCCCGCTGCAGCTGCGTGGTCTTTGACAAGACCGGCACGCTCACCGAGGGCGTCTTCCGCGTGCAGAAGGCCTGTGCCGCCGCCGGCGCTTCAGAGGCGGAGGTGCTGGAGCAGGCGGCGCTGGCCGAGCAATATTCCAACCATCCCATCAGCCGCTGTCTGCGGGAGAGCTGGGGCGGCGATCCTGCCGCTCATTCCGTCACCGATGTGCAGGAGATCGCCGGCGAGGGCGTCGCCGCGCAGGTAGACGGTCATTCCGTGGCCGCCGGCAACCGGAAGCTCATGACCCGGCTGGGTCTGCAGGCGGAGGAGCTGGAGGGCGGCACGCAGGTCTTTGTGGCCCGGGACGGCGTCTATCTTGGCTGTGTGATCATTGCGGATCAGCCCAAGGAAGGCTCTAAAGACGCCATTGCGGCGCTGAAGCGCCGGGGCGTGCGCAAGACCGTCATGCTCACCGGCGACCGGGAAGCCGCCGCCCGTCCGGTGGCCCAGGCGCTGGGCGTAGATCAGATGTTTGCAGGGCTTCTGCCCCAGCAGAAGGTGGAGCATGTGGAGGCTCTGCTGCAGAGCCAGCCCAAGGGCGAGAGCCTTGCCTTCGTGGGCGACGG
>OIZV01001026.1_pt1 | contig 10749 bp, 8 predicted proteins | sample 1588681 | NCBI WGS metagenome assembly OIZV01 (sample SAMN03283281) | human gut metagenome | biome: human-associated habitat; material: feces | host: Homo sapiens | place: Peru | collected 2012
CCGCCACTTCATTAATTGGTATGGCTTTCCGTGGTTGTAGTCTCCGTAGTACCGGCCGTTGTTTCTTCGGTCTCTTCCTTCTTTGTTACCTCAACCGTTACTGTCAATGTATTTTGATATTGAAAACCATCCAGCTCCTTTAATATCAATGGTGCAGTATAAGTGCCCTCATTAATCATATCTGTCACATCGATTTCCGGCATAATCTGACTGATCGTCAGGGCATCCAGATCCTGTTTCAGTCCGACCACTGTCAGTTCAATCGCAGTTTCGTCTTCCGCTATCTTATAATTCAATCCATCCACTTTATTAATAAAACGAATGTCTGAACTCTTAATCGTAAACTTCTTCTCTATCAGCTTTTCAATATTTATCTTAATTGCAATATCCTGTGTCTGATCCGCAACCACAATCCCTGTTGGCAGATAATCCTCAATATCAACCGTTACTTCATAATTTGCATTCTTATCGGTCACATCGATATCACCAATATTAATCTCATTCACATTTCTCAGATCCGCAGCATCACCAGCTATCAATATGGTCGTCGGCTGATATTCAATATCACCTGAGATACTATATCCTTCTGCTACCGTTCCTACCGGAGTTACTTTAATCGGAACCTCTTTTGTCTTCTGGATAGATATATTCACTGCCACTGATGTCAGACTTAAAGACAGTTTTTCCGGATCCACTTTTTCTCCATCCGCATCCAGCAGCACCAGTTCTCCACTGGTCGTAATGCTGGTATTCAGCCCTTCCACATCAATCGCCACCTGAACTGTTTTTACATCCTTTACCAGACTGGCCGCACCGGATACCGTTACCATGTTCGGTGTCGCAGCTGTACTTACGACTGCATATCCTTCCTGGGTCTGTCCGCTTGTTACGACACTGATCGGAAGCTTCTTCTCTCCTCGTTCCTCAATAGCCACCTTCATCATACTGTCCACGATAGAAATTGCTACCTCTTTTCGCACGGCACTGCTTGTTGCGTCTACTGTAATCTGTACCGAATTCGTAATCGAAAGCTCTGAAAGATCGGCAGAGGCTGTAAAATCTTCTGCTGTCAGTTTCTCCACAACAGAACGCCGTCCTTCCACTTTTACATCTACGGTCTTTCCCTGAACAATATCATACACCATATCCTGATCTGTAATCGCATTCTCATTCAATATTTCAACAGGAATTCCTGTTATTGTCTTTGTAACTGTATAATCTTCTATATTGGCCACCAGAAACCATACCAGAAATGCAAGCAGGACAGCCATTAATTTCAGACCCCAGTTTTTAAGAATTTTTTCCTTCATTCTTTTTACCCTTCCATAATCTGAACCTCTTTACATCCAATGACTTATTCTGTATATAAGACAATTTCTTTCTCAGATTGTCTGCATCCAACCCACGGAACAGTTCTCCGCCCACCGCTACCGATACATCTCCTGTCTCTTCGGAAACAATAATTGTCATGCTGTCCGACACTTCACTGATCCCGATACCGGCACGATGTCTGGTTCCCAGCTCTTTATTAATCTCCAAGCTGTCAGAGAGTGGAAGATAGCAGGTTGCTGCTACGATACGATTATTACGCATGATCACCGCTCCGTCATGAAGTGGCGTATTATGTTCAAAAATATTTACAAGCAGCTGACTGGATACAACCGCATCAATCGGTATCCCGGTCCGCTCATAGTCTCCCAGAGCCACGTTCTGCTCTATTACGATCAGTGCTCCGGTCTTATTCTTCGACATCTCAAATGCAGCTTTGATCAGCTCATTCATTGTCTTGGTCGTAAACCGTTCCCGCCTCTCGCTGCTGCTACTGTCAAATAAGGTTGCAATAAAATTCTGCTTACCCAGCTGCTCCAGTGCCCGTCTTAATTCCGGCTGGAAAATAATAATGATCGCGATAATACCAACACTGATTGTATTTCTAAAAATCCAGAGGATTGTATTCAGGTCAAAAACAGCTGCAACCAGCCAGCATAATGCAAGCACAGCAATTCCCTTAAACAGGGTCCATGCACGCGACTTCTTAAACCATCCCATTACCTGATATAACACAATCGCAATGATAATGATTTCAATGATATCCGGCACATGAATCTGTGGAAAATATATGGTTTTAAAGAAATCTCCAAACGAGCTGAAAATATTTTCCATTGCAGCCATTTATATCTCCTTCCAATTCTATATCATGCTTCTATCTGTCTACGGAATTCATATCTCCTCTTAATCTGTCCGCCTCCGATCTGCGGATTGGCTGCGGATGCTCCGATACGGTCCGCCGGATCGGCTGTTCCGCTGTCCTTCTTGCTGCGGCCTGCTTTTCTGCCTCATTCCGTACAGTCTTGCTACTGATCTTCTGCACCTTTACATTCTGCTCAGATACCTTTACCTTCGGAACTGCCTTCACGTAATAGTAATATTCATCGTCTTCAAACTGCACAGTCTCCGTTCGGCTGTAATCCAGCACCCCCTTAAAGAATTGGGCAATCAGTGCAAGCACCGCTCCTCCGATACTTCCGAGGAAGATAACCAGAATATTCACATCCGCTTCCAATACAATACCGCCTACCAAAAACAGGATGATTCCAAGAATTGTACCGGTTCCGATCGCGATCAGCCATGAATACTCAAAAGACTGCCGGTAAATGATATACGTAGCGGCAATCACCAGTACAAATACCAGGATTGTCAAAAGCATTGCCTTGTCACTCAGCATCGCATTGAGTACATAGGAGAAGCCCTGAATGCTATTCTCTTCCGATGCTGTTGCCAGCAACGCCACCAATTCTTTTACATGCAGCGAAAAATAATAAAAGATCACGCCAAATATCATCGGAACAATACCAACCGGTCCTACAAAAATACTGATCACGATTGGAATCATATAATGCAGTTTCAGCATGTACAAAAGCGGAAGAATCATTATGATCCATCCATGCTTCGGTGCAAACCGTACATAAAGCAGATACATGAGAATGAACATAACCAGATATACCCCTGCAATATCAATACCTACTGCATACATATGAAGCAGTCCGACCAGTCCTGCAACCAGTACCATAATCTGCATCGGCAAAAATGCACAGATCAAAGACAGAATAAATTTCACTGCCGGATTATTCATCTGCGTGGAATATCCCATTATATTGGTATATGACATCAGAACCAAAAACATTCCCACAAATTTCAGCACAGGAATGGCAATTTTCTCATATTTTATCAAAAAATCTTTAACTGAATCCCTAATATTGATCAATGTTGTCATTATCTGTAGTCACACTCCTTCCGGCCCGCTTCTCTTTCATTTCTTTTTCTTCACGGTCATACATTTCTTTTAACCTCTTCAGATTGCGATTATACATAACCACATCCGGCTTTATCTTCTCATATTTGTTCGCATAAACGACCCAGGCCGCCAACATATAGATTACCAGGAATACCACATACAGAACTCCTACCTTTGCTGCCACGCCCAAAAAATCCAGGTCATTCAATTTCAACAGCAATTGCTCTGCATTCAGCATACAATAAGCAAATAACAATATCATAAATGCGATCGTTGAAGAAACCGCTGTCTTGAACATCTGGAAACGCACATAGTCTCTTTTATAATATTTGCTGATATTCAGCTGCTTCTTTCCTTTTGTATTTTCATATATTGCCAGTTTGGTCATGAGTTTTACTTTTTCTTCATTTACCATAGCCATCACCTACTTTATTCTGTCTAATTAGAATTGTTATAGAGTTGAAGATAGGCTCCAACGACTTTAATTGTACCACAAAAGAATCATCTTTTCCACTGTTTTTCACTTGACAATTACGGAGCGGGGTTCCCTGCTTCGGTGCCTTTTCCCCGGTTAACAATATAGATTCCAATGCACACCAGCAGTAAGGAAACAATTCCAAGCACGCCAAATGCCTGATCATTTTCCTTTAAAAGCAGGGCTGATAACAGCACACCGAATACCGGATTCATGAATCCGAATACCGCAACCCTTGAGATTGGATTATATTTTAACAGCATCCCCCACAGAGAATATGCGACTGCCGAAACAATGGCAAGATACACCAGTATCCCGACTGCTGCCGGTGAGATTCTCTGCAATCTGCCGCCCATCAGCAGTCCGAGCAGTGACAGAATCAGTCCGCCGGTGATGAACTGATAGCCGCTTAACATCACCGGGTCATGCTTCGCTGAATACCGTTTCAGGAATACCGATGAAAATGCATATGCGACTGTAGATAAGAAGATTGCTCCTTCTCCGGAAAGGCTCATCCGGAAGTCCACACCGTTTAAGTTGATCAGAACCACTCCGGCAAATCCCACCAGACAGCCGATCAGCTTCTGCGCATCTACCTTCTCCTGCCTGAAAATAAACCCGGCTACCAAAATTGCCACAAATACATTGACTGCCTCAATAATGGATGCTTTCACACCGCCGGTATGTGCCAGCCCGATATAAAAGAACAGATATTGCAATACCGTCTGCAGCAGACTCAGCCACAGAATCTTCCCACCGGCGTGTTTCTCCGGCAGAAGCAGACGTCCCTGCAATATACTTCCGATTCCGACCGCCAGAATCCCGGCAAGTATAAACCGGATCCCAGCAAACAGAATCTGCGTTGCCGTATCCGTCCCTGCTATTCCGAATAATTCATATCCGATTTTAATACATGGGAATGCACTCCCCCATAAAAAACAGCAAAGCATGGCACCCAGCCATACCACTACTGTCTTCTGCATCCATATTTCATTGATCGTATGTTTTTTCATATCATTAATACTGCTGCACCCGGTTCAGATACCGCTCCCATGCACAGGCGACTGATTCACAGCTTACAAACACCTGATAAGATGCTCCCACGGTATGATCCTCCGGATCCTCAAACTCGATTCCCAGTCTGTAGCCACCCTCTGTCTTCTCCATCTCAAAAAGATAAGCGCCTTCACATCTTGCCGGAAATCCTGCTGCCTCCTCCGGTGATAATTCTTCATCCGGCACTTCCGAAACCAATACATCATTGGCATCATAATACCGATAACCATCCTTCACAACCTTCTCCAGTCTGCCGCCATGCAGGCTGATTCTGGTCGTATCTGCATAGCTCTCGGTGTAATTGGTATTCTGACTGTTATTGGCCCGCACGATCAGAGCTTCTACCTCCAGGATCAGATCCTGTCCGATTGTGCGGAAGCTGTCGATCTGACAGTCGTCAAACCGGAACTGTTCTATCTCATCCATACTCTTATATGCCATCGTTCTACTCCTTTCAGGATTACATTCGCTTTAGTATCTCTGTCTCCATTCCGCATCACATATGACATTATGCAATCGGCTGCGTCCCTTCACTCTCTGCCGGCTCCTCCGTCATCGGATGAACGATCGTCCGGTTAATGTGGATCAGGAAGCTGATTGTCATGATCACCGCAATGATCTCCGCAATCGGGAATGCCCACCATACCAGCTCTACCCGTCCGAACTTCGAGAGCAGGTATGCAACCGGAACCAGCACCAGCAGCTGTCTTGCAATGGATACCAGCATACTTAAAAAGCCCTTGCCAAACGCCTGGAAAATCGAAGATCCTGCAATACCAAAGCCGGCACATAAGAAGCTTAAGCTGATGATTCGGATTGCCGGAACACCGATCTGCAGCATATAGTCAGATGCGTCAAAAATCCCCAGCAGTTTGCCCGGAATGGCCTGCATAATGATCAATCCCACCGCCATAATGCTGACCGCATAGATAATGCCGTACCGCATCGCCTTCTGCAGCCGCGCCTTTTTTCTGGCGCCGTAATTATAAGAAATAATCGGTATCATACCATTATTCAGACCAAATACCGGCATAAATACAAAGCTCTGAATCTTAAAGTAGGCTCCGAATACCGCCGTTGCCGTTGATGTAAATGCCATCAGAATATTATTCATACAGAAATTCATGACCGAAGATACCGACGCCATGATTATGGATGGCACACCTACGCTATATATTTTTCCGATAATCTTTCCGTTCGGTCTGAATATCTCCTTCAGACGAATGGTCAGCTCCCGGTTAAATTTCAGATTAAAGAATACTGCCAATGCGGCCGCACAGAACTGACCGATGACCGTTGCGATTGCAGCTCCTCGTACACCCATTGCCGGACAGCCCAGATAGCCGAAGATCATGATCGGATCCAGAATAATATTAATGATCGCACCGGTCATCTGTGTCACCATGGAATACATGGTCTTACCGGTACACTGCAGCAACCGCTCAAATATAAATTGCCCGAATATACCAAAGCAGAGGCCTCCGCATATAGTCATATACTGGACACCATACTGTGTAATGGTCTCATTCGCCTTCTGCCAGATGAATAACCACTTCGATGCACTCAGACACAGCACGCAGAAAAAGATTGCACTTAACAGTGCCAGAAAGATACCGTTGTTCGCGCCACGGTTCGCTTCCTTGAACTTCTTTTCTCCCAGATACCGGGAAACCAGCGCATTCACACCTACGCCGGTACCGCTTCCGACTGCGATCATGAAGTTCTGCATCGGAAATGCCAGAGATAATGCCGTCAGTGCATCCTCTCCCAGCTTTGCCACAAACATACTGTCTACGATGTTATACATGGCCTGCACCAGCATGGATACCATCATCGGTAACGACATGCTGATGATCAGACGGTTTACGGGCATAACGCCCATCTTGTTTTCCTGTTGTAAATTCTTTGTTGTTTCACTCATTTTCTCACCTATTGCTATTCATATTCTTCTGTTAATCTTACGATGTTCTTATCCCTATACAACTATAAACCTGCAATATACTAGCATTCTATCGGCTATATGTCAAATAGCCGCTTATGCAATTTCCTCTGAATTACGTTTAATATCTGCTATCACATCCATAATTCCTTTCGCAGTTGCCATATCGTTTTTAAACAGTGTTGTGATACTTCCAACAGACCGGAATGGCTCTTCCATCAGGACACGATTGTCCTCAATATTTCCATTCACGACGATATAATCAATTATCAGATTCACAAATCTTATCTGATTGATATTTAATTTCTCCTCTGACAGGAATGCACTAAATGCCTCATTCACTGCCTGTCGATCCACACCCACGATCTGCCTTACCAAACGACCGATCGGTGTATCTCCATACTCCTTCTCATAATCGGTCTTTGATCCTAATTCCTGCCAAAGCACGCGCTCCAGTTCCTTCAAGTCAAGTTCTGTCAGTTTTTTATTATGCTTTAGCTTGTACACAGATAAATTATCACTGTGTTCTTTCAGGTAGAATTCTACCTTTTTCCGATAATTTTTCAGATCTGCATTTGTATAAATCGGAGTTCCTTCAACAGCGTCCGTAATCTCATCCTCAAAGTTCGTAAAGTATCTTTTTCTTACGATCTTATCAATGTATTGAACCAGACTTCCAAGTGCTTCTCTCACTGTTTCAAGCTCAATCACCGTTGCTTCATTCCAGAAATCCTGTGTCTGGACTTTCTCTATCAGCGGTTTTTGTGCCGCCACCTGCGGTATCGCATACTTGGCCGTCAGAAGTCTTGCTGTCGATACAACTGTATCAATCGGTTTCTGAATATTTTTACCCTGAAGCATTCCCAACTCAATGCTATACATCAGATAATCAAATCTTCTGGTCAGTTCATCCTTCTCATTATACTTAATTAACGGTGAGATATGCTCTTTAATATCTGAAATCTCTATCGTCTGAAGATTATTCCAGCTCATTAGATTCCGATAAGTCTCCACATATCTATAATGCATTTTCACTCGAAAGCTTGCGTCATCCAGTTCTATTACCGCCTGATTTAATTCACATATCAAATCTTTCCGATATGCAATATAGCATTCCTCCGATGCATATACCGGTGCCTGCAGCTCCCTGCATATCTGCACCTTGATATTATAGATTTTCTCTGACAATCCTTCCTGGATGCCGGATTCACTTCCTCCTGTATTTACTCGGAAGTAGTCAAAATTACTGCAAAAATCAAAGATCAGAAAGCGTTCCTTGTCTATGCCGTCTCCCAACAGATCCTTGCAAAGTCTTGTTCCCCGCCCAATCATCTGCCAGAACTTCGCATAGCTCTTCACTTTCTTGAAAAATACCAGATTCAAAATCTCCGGTACATCAATCCCGGTATCGAGCATATCTACCGATACTGCAATCTGCGGCATCTTCTCCTTTGTACTGAAATCATCAATCAGAGAATCACAATACTTAATGCTATAGTCTATCTGCTCAATAAATCCCCCACCACACTCAGGGAACAAACTATGGAATCGTTCCACGATCCGTTTCGCATGAGGTGTGTTTTTTGCAAAAATAATTGTTTTTCCTAATTTATCGCCACCCTCAATTTTCAAACCCTTATCCATAAGTTCTTTTAAAACCATATCTATCGTATCATCATTATAAATCCATGTATTAATCTCCGGGCTTGATATATCTTTATCAATAAATTCATCATCATCAAAGGTATCTTCAAACACCTCTTTCTCCTCTTCTGACAAATCATTATAATGAATTCCGTTTTCCATCACTTTGGTTTTATATTCCAATGTTGAGTAATTAACCAGATATCCTTCCGCTACCGCTCGTTCCAAATCATATGCAAACGTTGGAACGCCTCTCTCCAGTTCAAAAACGCTATATGTATTTTTATCGATCTCATTCTTTGGCGTTGCAGTCATACCTATCAGCATTGCATCAAAATAATCAAATATCTCCTGATATTTTTTATAAATACTTCTATGCACTTCATCGCAAATGATAAGATCAAAATGTCCGGGACTGAATAACCGCTCTCCATACTGATTCTTCTTCTCATCTATTGCATTCATCATAGTCGGATAGGTCGAGAATATCATTCTGGATGATTCCGGATCATCCTTACTATCCAGCAAGTTACAGCAGGATAAATCCTGCAATAAATTAGAATAGCTGTTTTTCGCCTGTTTCACCAATGCCGTCCGATCTGCCAGAAACAGAATATTCTTCACATAATTATGTTTTCTTAATACATCAACAATGCTAATACTGACTCTTGTCTTTCCGGAACCGGTCGCCTGTACGATCAACATTTTACGGTGCAGCTTCCCGATTGCATCACACACAGCCGTAACAGCCTCTTTCTGATACGGCCTGTCTGTAATCCTGTCATTAATCTCAATGGAATCTAACGGTATCCGCTGTTTTCTCCTATCGACCTCCAACTGCAGCTCATCCTGCGTAAAGAAGCCGGACACCCTTCTTCTCGGATAGCCCACTACATCATTCGTATAATAAATATCAAACCCATTTGTTGTAAAGATCAGCGGTCGTTGCCCAAACTTATTCTGCAGACAATCTGCATATAATTTTGCCTGACGATTTCCTACTATAGGATCCACGGAAGCTTTCTTCGCCTCAACAACTGCAAGCGGCAGGTTATTTTTCCCCCACAATACATAATCGACATATCCAACTCCGGAAGCATTCGGCATACCTGCCACTTCTTCCTCTTCTGTACAATTTCTGCCGATTACCCAGCCTGCCACCTGAAGCTCTACATCAATATATTTCTTTCTGGTCTGTGCCTCACTGATCTTATCAACATGGAATACTCTGCTACCATTATTCACTGCTCGCTGGCCGGCCATCTGTTTCCGAAGCTCTTCGTTCTCTTTTAATACTTCCTCCAGCTTCTTGTCTTTCCCACTCAGACTCTCATAAAGTGCCTTCAGCTCATCCGCTTTTACCTTCTTTTCCGTTCCTGTTGCCAGAATGCTTTCATCAAATGATTTTTCCTCATATTCTTCTGAATACGAATAGTCAATCCAATCGCAAAACTCATACAGATCCCTAAGTGCAATAATTGCCTCATCCCGCTTAATATTGCTATTGGTATGAACTGCAACATTTCCTAAATGGATGGTATATTTGATCATTGGAAATAATCGAGGTTCAATAATATTTCTAAAGGTTTCTTCATGTATCAGACTGGATACGTTATCCCGATATGGCAGCTTCAACTCCGCATCATAAGAATACACAAACCGAACTGCCAACTCTAATGCGCGCCGCGACAAAATCGCACATGTTGCAGGAGAAATAGCAAGGCTCTTCTCTGCTTCCACTGCCTGTGCCGCAAAGTCACTGTATTGTGATTTTTCTAATAAATAATCAAAATTCGTTTCCATACTTCTCTCCTTTGTTTATGGTATTGTCTAAGCTACAACTTTTGATTTGTCGACTTGGTGGACAAAGTCGGCGAAAATATTTTGTTCATTGATTGGTACCATAAGAATTTGTATTTCTTGCAAATTCTTAACTGATAAACCTGGTTGCGCAGCACCTGTTTGATATCTCTTCAAATCAAGATTATACAAAAGTTGATTTAACCAGATGCTATTCATCTCTATCATTGGTGTAACCAGTAACGCATGTTCTGTATTTCTAAATTTTCCTCTTGCCAATTGGACATTTCCACTTAAAGCCCCTTGTCTACCAACAAGCGAATATTCCCCCTCTTGGTTATATTCTGATACATAACCTCTAATACCATTACCTCCATAACAAGGATATATGTTAGTTTTTGAAGGCTTATTTGAAATATCTGAAGCAGCTGTAAAATCTCCCGCTTTCAATATCAATACATCTTTTAAATCTTTTGTTTGTAATCCCTTGCTATTTGCAACTGGATCTCCAAACATCTCGACAAATCGGGCTTTGATAAG
>OIZV01001027.1_pt1 | contig 10742 bp, 2 predicted proteins | sample 1588681 | NCBI WGS metagenome assembly OIZV01 (sample SAMN03283281) | human gut metagenome | biome: human-associated habitat; material: feces | host: Homo sapiens | place: Peru | collected 2012
AAAGACGCAGACTTGTCTTCTATTGTGGGAATAAATAATTTTATTCAAACAATTCAAAATATGGATTTTCTTACCGATTCTCAAAAAGAAGAATTAATAGAAGCTGTTTCTGCTCTTTCAGATAATATCATAGTAAATTTAACTACTGAAATTGGTTCTCTTCAAAGTGAAATTGAAAAAACTCAAAAACAGTTATCTGAAGATACTAAAAACTGGGCTAAATCAATGGATTTGTCTTCTGCTACGGAGACCTATCAGAAACTATTAGCTTCTGGTGTTCTTGACCCCACAGAAGAAGGTAATTCTTTCACAGATATTTTTAAAAAAGATATAACCGACCCAACAAAATATGTCTTTACGGAAAGGGGAGAATTAATTGCAAGTTATTTGCAAGAAGAAACAAAAACTTTAAGAGATTCTAATATAAAGCTAAAAAAATCCCTTGGAGAATCTCAAAAATATTATGAGGGTTTGACTACTGATTCAAAGGATCAAATTGAAAATGATATTCTTAAAAATAGACAATATTTAGAAGAATATTCTGTGGATGGAATAAAAGGTTATACCACGAGCTATAATAGAACTCCAGAAGAAATTTTTGAAGCTTATAAAACAAGCGGTCTTGCTAATCAAGAGTTTTTAGAGCAGATAGAGAATTTAGGGTTAGAAACTGACTTAATAGAAGCCATTCGTTCTAATAATTGGGAAGAATTTTGGGATACTTATAAAAATACTTTGCAAAGAATGGAAGGTAATCTTGACGCAATTGATGAATTACTTAATAGCGGTTCTATAGAAATTAGTGGCTTTATTAATTTTGGTGATTTTAATTCTGCAATTCAACGTGCGTCTCAAGGGATTGAGTCATTAAATAAGTATTTCACAGATAAAGTTTCCGATCTTTTTCAACTTTCTAAAATGATTTCCACTTTAGAAAGTAAAGGAAATCTTTCTCAACAAGAACAAGATACTCTTACTTGGTTAAAATACATTCGCACTCAAGCTCAATCTTCTTATACCACTTTCCTTCAAGATTTGGTTTCTGGTGGCTGGGAACTTGTTGAAAAGAACTTTGGCTCCTATACTCTGCAAGAAACTGATGTTAGTCAATTAAAGGAAATCGGGAAAGGAGGAATTGTAGAAACAACTCGTGCATATGTTAATATGCTGGGATTTAGTTTTGAAGACGCGAACAACCTAATCGTGCAAGCAATAGAACAGGAGACCAAAGCAACTTCTGGTAGTGCGCAAGAAGCTTTAAGAAACGTTTCTATGTATGGCGGGGGCGCGGTTGCGTCTCTTGATACTATTCAGCAACTTGCAAATGCAATTGGTGTTTCTATTGAAATGTTGCTTGGTGAGTATGTTGAAGAACTGGGAATGTTCCAACTTACTCCCAGTACTGAAATCCAAGCTAAATTAGATAACATAACTAATTATACTGATATTTTGGAAGAAAGTCTAATTTCCAATTTGGAGCAGATTTCTTCTTATTTTAGTAGCGCAATTGGAGGAACTCTTTCTGCGGGAGATAGAAGTAGTTTCAATGCCGGATTAAAAATGATGGGCATTGATATGGAGATTGACTTTACCCGCACTGAAGAAGGGTTCAAAATGTCCCGCCAGCAAGCATTTGACTTATATAAAGAATTCAAGAAAATTGATTCCGTTACAGCTCAAATAATGCTTGGCAATTTAGTTGAAAATCTTGGCGATGCAGAAGATAAATATGCGAATATTTACGAAGTAAATCGCAAAATTGCGGAACTTGAGAGAGATATTGCAAATGCAGAAGATGATAAGAAAGCTAACCTTGAAGCTGAACTTGGAGTTTATCAAGATATAAGTCGTGAGTTAGCAAGTCAAAAAGATGCTTATAATTTTATGAAGGGCGAAACTCCTTCTTGGGCGAATGGACCTTTGTCTGCATGGGAAGGAATTGGAGAAGCATTTAGTGTTTTGAATGGCTCTGATTTCAAGAGCGGATATATCGCTATAGATGACTTTAGAGATATGGTCTTAATGATGGGCGATGAAATCCTTCAAGACGCTACTATTTGGGGCGAAAAGACAACTACCGCTTCAGAACTTTTGCTCGCAGGTTCCAGTGCTTTAACAAATGTAAGCGGAAAGAATATGATTGACTTGAGCAAACTTGGAACCCAATTTAATCTCGGCGCAGAACAAATGGGCGAAGGGTTAATGAAAGGCATTCATACTCTGGCGAAGAATCAAATTGATATGTTGGATGCAGAGATTGCTTTCCTTGAAACTTACGCGAAAACGGAAGAAGTATTCAAGAATCTGGATACAAGTGGAGATAATAAATTAAATATTGACGAACTTACAACAGGTCTCTATGATTCTGCGGAGAATTGGGAAGAATTATCAATAAATAAAGAAAGTGAAATATTTAAGGTTTTAAGAAGTCAAGGAGACCAGTTCATTTTTGGTTTAAGCGATTTAAAAATAACAACGATAAATGAAGCATTAGATGCACTTTCAAGCGCTTCTGACAAAAAGGAAAAAGAACGAATCTTACAAGCTCTTCTCGGTTATTTAAATGACTTAAACAGTTCTGATTGGGAAGTTATTGGTGGTCAATTATTTAAAGATGGTATTCAACTTCCACTTGGTTCTATTTCTTTCGCAAAGCCTGGAAAAGGTGAAGAAAATCCATTTGCTAAATATTTTGAAGAAAATGAAGATACCTTTAAAACTGACTTTGACACTACTTTCAACAAGTTTATGGAAACCCTCGGAGATGACCAAACTTATACAATCGGAGATTTTCTTAATTTTGCTAAAGAAAGCGGTGCGAGCGACGAGTTTATTAAATGGCTAACCGAAAACCTCGGTGAGATTCTTGCTTCTGCTGAAGGCGCGAAAAAGCGATTTGTTGATGAGCTTGGTAAACCCGTTGATGCAACAATGGACATTACTCTTGGTTTATATGTTGCTGGCGGTAAATATTATTCTGCGGATGGAACTCCCATTACCTCTCAACAACAGATGGTTGATTATGTTAATGGTCAACTTGAAAACCAAGGTTCTGAATCAAAAATCACTGTAAATACTCAAGTTGTTGGTAATATTACAAGAACCACTTACCAAATTAATGGTGCGGGCACAGAGTTTGACTCTGCTGAAGAAGCTTACCGTTCTCTAGGGGGCGTGAGTGCTGCCGTAGCAATGGATACCTATTCTACTTCCGCAGACATTAACGTAATTCCAGCTTCTATTACAATTCAAGCGAATGGAGAAAACGGTGAATTAACCGCAGAACCACTTGAATCTGTAAACGCGGAAGCAAATCAAATTATTGTTTCTCCCGCTGAAGGTGCTACAGTAAGTATTGGAGATAAAAATAATAATTTCTCTGTTGATTCAGTAGAAATGAAAGCCAACTCCTTAACTATTACTCCTGAATCAGTAAATGTTGCGGGAATGGACGGTACTTCTACAGTTGTTATTCAGAATGAGCTAACGGGACAAATTGCGACGATGACCATTTCTGCTGATAGTAGCACAGTTGATTCTGGCTCTATTAATGTTCAGAGTTATAATGTGTCTATTACAGACGGAAACGGTAATGAAGCTTCTATTGAAGTGTCTGGCACGGCAAAATTACAAGCAGTTATTGATAATTTAACTTCTGACGAAGAAGGTAATTATACAATAACAAGCATTAACGGAACCGCAATAATAGACACAGATCAATCTTTGGCTGATACAGAACTAAACACTTTCTTTAATTCTTGGAACGGCCAAGAAATCGTCTTTAATATTAAAGCGGAATATTCTCCCGGCGCGGGTGCTGGATTAGATACTCCTAATAAAGCTGGAGCTACACCGAGACAACAATTAGCTAACATTTTAGAACAAGATATTGGTTCTTCTGCTACTGTCTTAAATACTTATAAGGACACCTTTCTTGATGCTTATAACGCAATTAGAACCGCAACTGAAGCAGGGATTCCTATTTCAGAGAGTGATATTACTTTCCTTCATGATTTTGCACAAGCTTTATATTCAAGTGGCGTAGAAGGAGAAAATGGTTATCCTCTTTCTGAAGAAGTAGATAATCTTACTAAATCCGCAGAAGAGTTATCTGGTGTTTCTTCTTCTGTTATTAATACAGCAACAATTCTTTCTAATCTTGATTTAGCGAACACTGCAACTTATTTGTCTCAAATGGCAACCGATGGCGCAACGCTAATTACTTTAGATTTTTCTAATTTTGCAGGGTTAGAAACAGTTGCATCTACGGTTCAATCTGCTATTGCTGGAATTGCACAAGATTTGGCCGCGATGAACGGTCAAACCATTACGGTAAACGTTGTAGAAAATAAGAATGGAGTTTCTGATGATACTACAACTACTACAACAAATAATCAAGTATTTTCTCTTGATACTACTGGAGTTCAAAACAGTCTTGATAATTTATCTACTTCTGTTAAAAATATCGGAGACGCAGCAAAAAATCAACAACAGGCACTTGATACTTTAACTCAAAAGTTGAAAAAAATTAGCGATGCGATTTCTCGTATTCCTTCCTATGGAGCAAACCGCATTTCTAATTTGGCTTCTTCCATTGGCAAGATTCCTTCTTCTAAAAAGATAACAACCACCATTATGGTTCAAGTTGTTATGAGAAGTAATACAACACAGCTTACTCCAAGTCAAGGAAATAAAGCTATTTATACTACTACTTTTGGTTCTTCCGCAAAAGGTAATGTTGCCCTTGCGAAGGGAACCTTAATGGGCGAACTTGGTCCTGAATTAGTAGTAAGCAATGGCCGTTATTTTATTGCGGGCGAAAATGGTGCAGAGTTTGTAAATCTTGCTGATGATGCTATTGTTTTCAATCATCTTCAAACTGAAGATCTGTTAAAGAAAGGCAATGCTGGACGTGGCTTTGCTATAAATGGAGAAGACAAAGCTACTGCGTTTGCAAAAGGTGGCATAGCAAAAGCGTCCGCATCTGACGCGTTGAAACAGTTGAAAGAAATCCGAGCAATGTGGCAAGCCTTGCTTGACGCTTCCGCTTCAGACCTTGGTAAAAAAGCTGGTTCTGGCGGCGGAGGTGGAGGTGGTGGTGGAAAAGGCCAAGACCCCAAAGCCATCACTCATGACCTTGAACGCTGGTATAACTTACTACGTCAAATTGCTAAATACGAACAGCAGATCACTTTAGAGCAAGCAAAACGTAAGAATATGCAAAGTGGCTATTCTTATGTAGATAGTCTTGAAAAAGAATTGTCTTTGCTTCGTAAACAAGAAAAAGCTTATCGTCAACTTTCCGCTATTCAAAAGGATTGGTATGATATTAGAAGACAAGAACTTTTAAATACCGACTTTGCTAAAATCTTTACTTATGATAGCGAAGGCTTAATGCAATATGTAGACGGCATGGACAAAGGTCTTGATATTCTTGCTAAACTTAATTCTACTGATGCAACTGGAGCACCCACGGGAGCAGGTGCTAACTCTCAAGCTCAAATTGATTATTTAAAATCTATCGGATTTGATGTTGAAAAATATCTTCGCACTAATGATGATGGAACAAAAGCCGAAACAACCGACGATTTAATGAATAACTTCTGGAATCGCGTTGATGGCTGGATGGAAGAGCTTGATAGTCTTTATGATGAGTATAACGAACACTTATCCGATGTTGAAGATACAGTTGAAGCACAACAAGAGATTCTTCAAGAGTATATTGATAATCAACTTTCTATTGAAGAAAAACTTTTAACTGCAATTGAAGATAGAACGCAAGCAGAAATTGATAAACTTCAAGATTTACTTGACGCGACTCAGGATGCTTCTGAAAAGTATATTGATGGCCTTTCTAAAGCACTATCTAAAGAGCAAGAACTTTATAATCAAAATCAGAATAATCAAGAGCTAAATAAACTTCAACGTCAACTTGCTATCTTACAACGTTCTGGCGGTTCCGCTTCTGAAATAAAATCCTTACAAGATCAAATAGATAGTAGATTACAATCTGATTATTTTGATGCAATGCAAAAGCAGATTGATGCTATTCAAGAAGCTTCTGATAATCAAATTGAAAAACTTCAAAATCAAATTGATATAATGACTGAATCTTTAGAGTATCAAAAAGAAAACGGTTTGCTTTGGAAAGAGGTCTATGAGATGATGAATCAATGGACTCCGGACCAAATGCTTGCTTTTATTGAAAAATATACAAAAACTTATCGTGAAGATTCCGGCGCTCAAAATAAAGAGAACTCTAAAGAAACAAAGAAAGAGCTGGAAATCTGGGATGCGAAGAGAAGACTTGCTGAACGTGAAGATGCTTGGAATAAGTATTATCCCAATGCTAATTATGATCAACAACTTAAAGAAGCAAATAAAGCAGAAGCACAAGAAGCATTTAATGCAGCTTTTGCCAACGGCGGTGCGAAGGCGGGAGAAGATGCCGCAAATGCTATATTTGAACGGGCTAAGAAAGCGATAGAAGATACTTCCAAACCCGGAGAAAATACTCCATCTCAACCTTCTACACCAAGCGAAGAACCCGCAGGAATATCTCGTGGAACAGTGCATACAAAGAACGGTGTAAATCTCTATATGAGAAAAGACCCTGATTTGAAAGCAACTGTTGTTGGTAAGATTCCTAATGGGAAAGAGGTTGAAATCTTTGATGATTTCTCAAATGACAAATGGTATAAAGTTCGTTATGGCGGTATTACGGGATATTCTTGGAAAGGAAATATTACCAAATTCAAAAATGGCGGTTTAATTGATTTCACTGGTCCCGCGTGGGTTGACGGTTCAAAAAACAAACCTGAATCTATTTTAAATGCCAAAGATACCGATTTGTTAAGGAATAAGCTTTTTGGTAATTCTAATAGTTCTTTATTAAAACTTATTGATTCTATTAAAGAACTTGCTGATAGTTGTTCTGTTTCTGGCCAGTTTGGAGAAACTTCTAGTCCTATTTCCATTGAAAGCGTAAACGTTAATATAGGAATGGATACCATTTCTAATGACTATGACGCACGGAGAGCCGGGCAAGAAGTTATCAAAGAAATTTTGGACATTTCTCGTAAATCTGGCAATTTAACGTTATCAAGGAGGTAAAAGGATGGGTATACAAGTATATACCTCTACGCACGATGGGCAGGGTAATTCCCTGCCCCGTGCGGAAAAGCAATTTATTAGCTTTTCTTATGGAGGAAAAAATATAGAAGATTTTGATTTACTCGCAGTTTTTGTTTCTGATAGATTATCTAAAAATATTTATTCAGCATTCTCTGAAACGACTACTCAATCTACGGGATTAGATGGCCAAAAATATTGGTTATCTCAATATAACGCTTTAACTATTCATTTTGATTTGTCTACTGATGGCATGGCTACAAAAGCGTTAGAAGAGTTTAAAAATTGGTTCGTGCCCGGAATAGAAAGGGAACTAATTTTAGCTGAATATCCAAATCGTTATATTCTTGCGAGAGTTGCTTCCACGCCAGTTATGAATATGCTTCCTTTTGAAGATAAAGTAGAAACTAAAATTGGCGGGAAAAATTATATTGTATCTTCTTCTATTTACAAGGGAGACATTAGTTTAGATTTAGTTGCGGACTATCCTTTTTGGAGAGCAAAAGAAAACTTGATTACTAATGAAACTCCTACCGCAGACGAGTTAAAAATAATACAAGAAGATGGAATACCTTATTTTACAATGTTTTCAGGAATAAGTAAAATCATTCTTCCTGGTGGAATAATTTATAAGGGGGAATAAAATGAGCAATTTACCTACAGGTTTTTTTAGGCAAGATGGCGTTCAATTGTCCCCTTCGGAAAAAATCTACTTTTATAATCCCGGTTCTCAAATAACTCCAGTAAAAATAGATTTTGTGCTTCCAAAAACCTCTATAACGTATAAAGATGGTTATATTGCGATTCCTTGTAATAATTATGTAAAGGCATCCGATGGAAAAGATTATTCATATTTTTCAATAAATGATAAGATAATTTTTCGCTTTACAACTCCTCCGAGCTTTTCTTCTTTTAATAAAGGAGTAGAGATAATAAAAAAATATAACGTGGGAGATTCAATTCTTGATTTACAAAAAGAATTGCGAGCAGAAGTTTATCATTATTATGTTCGTGCTTGGATAATGGCTGTTATAACTGCATTCCTAAATGATTCAACAAGAACATATTGTTCTGTAGAAGGTGCACTAAAAGACAGTTGGCAAGATAAAATGCTTTATTTGTTTAGTGATTTTTGTGCGGGAACAGAAAAATGGGACTCTACAACAGACAAACCAATATCTTTTTCTTTTAATTCATCTAATGGTGAAGCAATTATGAATATTACTTATCGTTCTGCAAAGCCTGATTATTCTTTAACAAATCAAGTTTATGATATAAAAACTGTAGAGGAAAACGTAGGCAATATGGTGATTGGGAATTACATAAAAATAGAAGGGGGCAATCGGCCAAATGCGAATGGTTTTATTACAATAGATGATTGCTCTTATTTTACATCTTCTATTTCTATTTCGGGATTTAAAATGGTTTATGACAGCTATTATTTGTAAGAGTTTGGAGGGATGAATTGTGGCAAGACAAACAATTCGTCCTTATGAGATGGGCGTTTGGGGCCTTCAAGATGATTTTATTGCTACCTTGAGTGCCCCAAACATTACTCATAAGGGGCAGGTTATGAATCCCACTCTAACCATCAAAGACGATGGAACACAAAATCTTTCTTTTTCAATTCCAATGTATTTTTTTTATGAAAATGAATTAGTAGAAAATCCTCTATGGTATAATACAAAAAACGGCGTTTTACTCGTGGGATTGAGAAAGATTAAGATTATTTTTAATCGGGGTTCAAACGAGGAAAAGGTTTATGAGTTCGTTATTACTAAAATTACAGAAAAGCATACTGACGCAGGAGAACTAATTTGTGAGGTAGAAGCCGAAGGACTTGCTTTTCAAGAGTTAGGAAAAGTTGGTTATAAGATTTCTTTATCCCAAGAAGAGTTTGAATTAGAATATGAAAAATGGTTTAATTCACAAAAAGGTGAAGAACCTATTGCTTCTCTGGATTATTGGGCGAAAAAAATCTTTGAAAACTCTAATTGGAATTATGAAATACAAATGAATTGGAGTGCCTATGATGGAGTAGCGGAAGAATATTCTAACGAAATTAGAGAACAAAATGGGCTTCGTAGAACAGATAAAGTCTATGAAGATGAGTATGTTAGTTCTTGGGAAACTTCTTCTGGAAAATTAACTCCATCTAATCTTGTTCCTTTTAAAGAAAAGGCAAGAATGGTAAGCATAGAAAAAAGTAATCGCTACAACGCAACGCAAGATTTGGCAGAAGCTTTTGGTGTTTTTTGTAAATATGAATATCAATACGATCAACAATATCATATTATTGGTAGAAAATGTATTTTTTATAACGAGTTTCTTGGAGAAAGCAAGAATAAAATTGATTTACAATATGCTTACAACTCTAAAGAAATCTCTCGTGAATTAGATAGCACAGAAATTACAACAAAAATGTTTGTTGTTCCACTTGAAGATGACACTTCAGCAAGTGGTTTATTGACAATCGCGGACGCAAGTGCGAATAGGTCTGGAGAAGACTATATTCTTAACTTTGATTATCTTTATTCCATTGGTGCGATAACGCAAGAACAATATAATTTAATTCCTCAATATGAATTAAATATGTTTATTCTTAATCAAACTTTGATTCCTCTTGCTAAAGAAATTAGTGAATTAACCGAAGAAAAGATTGAGTTGGAAGCCAGAAAATCTATTTTAGGAACTTCTCAATCAGAAGCCCTTGAGAGAATGTCTAATGCTAAAAAAGCTCTTGAAGCTATACTTGGTGAAACGGGCATTTTAGAAAAAACTGTTGGACAACCGGAATTGGTTGTTTTTTTAAGAGACCAAAATGCAGATACTTATCATATTAATATTTCTCAAGAAGGTGTCCAAAAAGAAGGTTTTCATCTTTATTTGACCTATTCTGCGGGTTCATTAACGAATGAAGTTTCTTTGACAGACGCAAATTATAAAATGGATGAAGATACTGGTAATTTTGTAGTTGGTTTACAAAATCTTTCCGCGCCTAGCACTAATTCCACTCGGGGTTATTTAATTTATAAGTATTCACCTTCTCTATATTATAAAGAGATTTATAATGAATACGCAAAACGGTTAAATCAAGATCAAGAAGAAATCGCTCAAGTGGAGAAAAATATTGAAAAAATAAACGAACAAATTGCAACAAAACAAAAACTTTATAATACAACTTTAGAAAGAAAAAAGAAGGACGTTGCTGATTTTGAAAATATAATGGGACCCGCTTTGAAAGAAGGTTCTTGGCAAGCGGATTCTTATACTGATTATGGAAATCGCTATGTAAAGGATATAACAATAAGCAACGCGGAACAAACTTCTGGCGATTTAAAGTTTTTTTGGGATGATAAACCGTTTGATGAGGAGCAACTTTCTTATTATGAACAAGGAATTACTCAACAAAAAGTTTATTATTACGCAATTGACTTAACAAATTACCTTTCTTTAATAAAAGATCATATAAATGATTTACGTTATTTTTGTAAGACAACAAAGGGAGACAATTCTCAAGATTTAGATACTATTATTTCTATTGGTTCTGAAATGACGTATGGCTTTTATAAGAAAGGAAATGGAACGATTGTTCCCGCAATTCTCTTTTT
>OIZV01001029.1_pt1 | contig 10721 bp, 10 predicted proteins | sample 1588681 | NCBI WGS metagenome assembly OIZV01 (sample SAMN03283281) | human gut metagenome | biome: human-associated habitat; material: feces | host: Homo sapiens | place: Peru | collected 2012
AAGGAATTGGTTCGGGGCAGCGTGGAGGAAACGCTGAACGAGCTGTTGGAACAAGAGGCGGAGTCACTGACGCAGGCCGCCCGCTACGAGCGCAGCGTTCAACAGAGGCACGGCTGATACTGTGTTCCTCCGCAAGCCGCTGGGCTGTCTTTTTGTGCTCAGTTGCTAAGTCCTCATTTTGAGGACTTAGCTCATACTGGTTTCCTCTATAACCATCACTGGCTCCGTTCATGTCTTTTCTCAATATCTCGGAATAGCGGGGCGGAGGCTGTCTTTATGTGATGTTTTGTGGTCTGCTTCTTTATCAGTCATGGGCATTTGCGCCCGGATTATCATTTCCGTAGCCCTCCAGCAGGTTGATCACGCCCCAAATGCCAAGACCGGCTCCGAGGGCAATGACGAGGGTCTGCAACACATCGACTGCGCTATTGAAGAAATCCATATTTTATGTGCCGGAATCGTTTCTTTATGGTTTTTACGATGGAAACCGCAAAGCCGGAATGAGCTGGCCGCTGTGTGCGGCTGTCGATTCCGGCTTCTCCTTTCAAATTTTCGGTTGTGCTTTCCTCCGACTTTGCGTTTCGCGTGTGTCTGCTGCATTGTCGGCGTCCTCCTTTACGGAATGGGTGTCTGATCTATATATAAAAATCCGCCAAATCAGGCGGATTCTGAACCTGCGGCCGCGCCCGCGTCAAAGACCTCAAATTCCTCCTCCGGCTTCAGCTTGAGCTTTGTGGAGAGGAATTTTTCAATGTCAAAGGCGTTCTTGGGATTCGCGTCCGAAAGATACTTGTAGTTGGGGTGTTTTGTGATGTCGTATTTGTCGGATAGGAACGGCCTTACGCCGCGCAGCTGCAAGATACACTTGCCGCCATTAAGAACGGCAAGCTCATCCTGACTCATCAGCTCCTTGCCGAGCTTCTGATAGTTCAGGCTGTGGGAAACCTCTCTGCCGCGGCTTTCGCCGGTGTTGAAGGTGTCAATGGTCTCCTTGCCCAGCGCGGCGGACAGCTCCTTTAATGTGGTCGGCTCCTTGCCGCCGAGGAACACGGAGCTGTCGCAGTTGCCGATGATGGTGTCGCAGTTGTCCTTGTAGAGTGCCTTGAGCTGGCTCTGTGCCTGCAAAACAAGGCAGGCGGAGATCTCGCGGCTGCGGATGGTGGCCATCAGCTTCTCCAGCTTGGGAATCTGCCCGATGTTGGCGCACTCGTCGATGAGGCAGCGCACATGGACGGGCAGCCTGCCGCCATACACATCGTCCGCCTTGTCGCACAGGAGGTTGAATAGCTGGGTGTAGACCATGCTGGCAAGGAAGTTGAAGGTGTCGTCTGTGTCGGAAATGATGATAAACAGCGCCGTTTTCCGGTCGCCCAGCGTGTCCAGCTCCAGCTCGTCATACGCCGTGATCTCCCGCAGCTCCTGAATGTCAAAGGGAGCGAGGCGCGCGCCGCAGCTAATTAGAATACTTTTCGCTGTTTTGCCCGCCGCTAAGCGATATTTGGCATATTGGCGCACGGCGAAGTGATGCGGCTCCCGTTTTGCCAGTTCCTCAAACATCAGATCGACGGGATTTTTGAAGTCCTCGTCGTCCTCCCGCACCTCCATGGTGTTGATCATTTCGATGAGGGTGGCGAAGTTCTGCTCCTCCACCGGCGCTTCGTAGTAGATATACCCGATGAGCGCCGTGTAGAGCAGCGTCTCCGCCTTGCGCCAGAAGTCGTCGCCGGATTTCCCGTCCCCCTGCGTGTTGGCAATCAGCGTCGTGACCAGCTTCAAAATGTCCTTTTCCGAGTGGATGTAGGCGAACGGGTTGTAGTGCATGGACTTCTTGAAGTTCAGGGAATTGAGAATCTTGATCTGATACCCATTCTTTTGCAGAACATGGCCGCAGGAAACCACGATGTCCCCTTTGGGATCGGTGACAACGAAGCTGGTGGGATAGGTTTTTGATGTGCATTGGAGCAGATTGGGCTTCAACCAAAAGCGGGTCTTGCCCGAACCGCTGCCGCCGACGATTAGGACATTTTTGTTCCGCGCCGTTTTTGGGTCTTTGGGGCGGCTGTTCATCGTCAGCCGCTCCGTCTGCGTGAGAATGATGTTGTTCTCAAATGCGGGATCGACGTAGGGCTTGATGTCCTCGGCGGTTCCCCAGCGGGCGCTGCCGTACTCCAGATTTTTGCGAAATTTCTTGGCGTTTTTGCCCTTGATATAGACCGCCAGCCGAATGGCGATGGCGGCGGCAACGCCCACGCACAGGTCAATGGGATGAAAGCTGGGGACAAGGGAGTGAAACGCCGTGTTCAGACCGGTCATAATGTTCAGCAGCTTCGCGGAAGCGTCCGAACCGGGAGCCAGCCGCACCGCCTCGCTGACCTTGGTGGCCAGCAGTGCGATGAACACATACGGAATATTGGGAAGAATGAGCTTTTTGACGTTGACTTGCTTCATCGTTCCAGCTCCTTCCGCTTTGTCCTGTCCACCACAGCCGCCTGAATGAGCGACTTGAAGTGTTGCAGCTTTTCCAGCACCGAGGGGCGTTCCGCCTTCCTGACCTGTTTGGCAGTGTATTCCTTGAACGCGGCGGTCATGGCGTCAGCGTCCGGCGCTTTGAAGAACACCATGTATCGCTTTTCGCCCTTGACCTTGAATGGAGCGAAGTCAATGCCATACTTCCGGGCAATCCGATTGAATGAGCCGATATTCTGATCGGTGACTTCAATGCTCTGCAATCCCTTATCCTTGGCGGCAAGCTGCTTGACGGTCATTTTTCCGTGGGGATTGGCCTTGCTGTACTGATGCTTCTGATGGCCGTTTTTTAGCTGCTCCAGCAGCTTGGCAACGGCCTTGCGAAATTCCTGTTCACCCAGCTTTCCGCAGGAGATCATCAGGGATACGATTCTCTGTTCAACTTCTTCCTGCATGACTTATCACGCTCCTTTCCTCCGATTTGCAGGGAGAATGCCGGGACACTAAGGCGGTACCACCAGCCGGTGCAGAAGATGCTCATTCATTTCTGCGCCCCTGTCCCTTGACGGTCAGGATGCCGTCCAGCGTGGTGGCGGTGATCCGCAGACGCTCGGCCACGGCGATGTCGTTTTTCACGCTTTCATCCACGGTGCTGCCGCAAACCACCAGCACACGAGCGCGGCGCAGATACTCCCGCGCCATGTCGATGCAGTCCTTGTGCTCCTGCGGAATCTCATCGCGCAGGAACAGCGGCAAAAACAGCGCGGGGCAGACGGGCGAAAAGCCCGCGTCATAGACCGCCCTGCAATACTTGGCGGCATTTTCGGTGTTCTCAAACTCATTCTCGCTCCACGGAGCGGTGATGTAGGCAAGGGGGCGTTTCATCGGTATCAAATCCTTTCTCCCGGAATCGGGCATGAAAAATGACGGCCTTTAGGGGCCGCCGTGAAAATCGTGATTGACCAGCATGGCGTAGTGGTTGTCGATGGTGGAAACAGAGTTGAACAGCGCCGCCATGAGATAGGCTTTCGTGTTCCAGACGCGGGTGGTGTTCTCGCGGATACCGTCCATGACCTTTTCGATGTGCATGGAGGTGATCTTTTCAAAGCGCTGTTGCACGAAGCCGGTGGGATACTCCGCATCCCGCCCGATCTTGACTGTGGGGCTGCGGTTCATAGCAACCTCCAGCATAATCTCCACCAGCTCATCAAGCTGCATCCGGTCATACTGCTGACAGAGAATGTCGTATTCGATTTGCTCTCTGATCTCCGCTTTTTTCTCAAATCCGTCCGTCATTCCGTCCGCCGCAGGCAGAAAGAATGAATGAGTGCTTGATAGATCAGTATTTGATTTTTGAGTATTAGATTTCTTAGTATTTAATTGCGCGGGATTATCCGTATCCGGTGCCTCCGTATCCGGGTTATCCAGATACGGGTTTTCCGTATCTGGTAAAGTCGTATCCGGTGGAGAGGGCTTTCGGGGCTTCTCGAAGATGGTGTACTCCGTGTCGGAAATGCGCCCGTCCTTGCCGCGAAGCTGACGGCGGATGATGTAGCCCGCCAGCTCCAGCTCCTTGAGCGTTTTCCCGATGGCGTCCACGCCCTCCTTGCAGATCGTAGCCAGCCCCCGCGTGGTGTAATTCCACTCGTCGGGGAGGGAGAGCATCATGGAGAGCAGCCCCTTGGCTTTCAGGGAAAGATTGCTGTCTTTCAGGTGATGGTTGCACATCACCGTGTAATCCCGCGTCCGTTCAACGCGAAATACAGCCATATTGCTTCAATCCTTTCCGCAGGGCAGTCAACCTGTTTGGCCGTCCTCCTCGGCAAACCGCGTATCCAGCCGCTTTACGCTCCAGTTCTGCTTGAACTGTCCCAGCGGGCCGGGGCCGAACTGCGCCAGCGCACGGCGATCCAGCTCCAGCAGCTTTTCCCACAGCTCCGGGTGATGCTTTCGCAGCTTCCGCAGCTCGTCGATACGCTGGAACGGGCAGCACCAGCAGGACGCACGGTGGTAAATCTCATACAGCCCGCCGAAGTCAAAGCCACGGTCGTAACAGGCTTGGAGCGCCTGCGCCTCCGTGATGCCCCATTCCACGAGGGGATACCGTTCGTCCTTGCAGCGCCACGCTTCATCGGCGGCGATGCCGACATAGTGGATTGCGCCCAGCTCGCCTTTGAGCCGGTTGACCTCCTTGGTGATGAGGTGCGTTTTGAGCTGCCCGGTACACCAGCGGACGCGGATTCCCGGCCAGCCGTTGCCGTAGGGCGGGATGCCCAGCTTTGCACGGTTTTCCAGACTGCGGGGCTTCTGCTTGGGTTCGTCGAACATCAGGTATTCAAAGCCCTTGGGATGCCGCAGCGTGGTGATATGGATGCCGCGCTCCCGGAAAAGATGCTCGTCCAGTTTGGCAAGGTGTTCATACATTTCCGGGAACTCCATGCCGGTGTCCGCTGACAGCACCATATTGATGGGCATATCCCGTCCGATCATCAAAAGCAGCATGGCGGTACTGTCCTTGCCACCGGACAGGCTGACGGCGTGAAACTGCTTGCCGTTTGCGTTCTGAATGGTTTCCCGCATGGGGAAGCCGCTCCGTTTTCACTCCTTTCCCGCATCACAGCTCATAGATGGGCTGCTCATGTTCGTAGTAGGGATCGCACAGGGCGGCAAGCTCGGCCACCAAGTCCTCCAAATCCAGAGAAATCTCGCTGTCTGCCCAATCGCTGCCCTTGTAGACGCGATACTCGGTGACGTATTCGCCTTCTCCGGCGTTCACGCTGAATTTGGCAACGACGGCAAAGCCCATATCCTCCAGCAGCCACAGCTCCATCGACCGGGCGGCAAACACCGCGCCGATATAGCTGTCGCCTACATCCTCATAGAGAAGCGTCGCTCGCTGCTTGAACAGCTCCGCGCTTCGATAGTCCAAGCTCAGCGCATTTTTGCCGTCTGCGCGGTAGGCATAGACCGTTTCAGCCTTGTTCCAAACGGCTTGCAGCAGGGCGTGATAGTCGATGTTTTCCAGAAACTCGTCGATCTCCGTTTCCGTGTAGCCGACCTCCGTACCCTTGCGGAACAGCGTGGTCAGCGCTTTTTCCAGCTCTGTTACTCTGCTCATGGTAATTCCTCCAATCATTTTAGTGACGCCGCTTTTTCCGGTCAGGGAGGATATGCCCCTCAATGACGGCGGCGTGTTTGCGGATTTTGATTTCTCCGCGCCTCTCGGATGCCTGCGCCTTGGCATATCCCACGTCGGAGAGGAACAGCCGCAGCCGTTCGCCCTTTTCACCCACAGGGGATTTCCACGACAGGACATCAAAAATAATCATGTGGCGGGTTTCGTCCATAAAGCGCTCCAGCGCAAGGATGCTGTGACCGCCGACAAAATCATCAGCGTTCATATTCGTCACCTCGCGCTCTGATCTGAAAGGCGGCAAGCCCGTATACGCACATCACCAACGATATGCAGAGAGGTGCGGCTGAGAAGATCGGCGGCTTTATGGAATCGGTCACGGCAACCACCACCCCGGAGCCTCCCGACCCGCCGGAGGAAAGCCGGTGCAGGGTGATACCGTTCGAGAAGGTGGGATAAGCACAAAACAGCAGGGGAGACGCAAATATGTTCTCCCTTGCTGTTTTGACATAAAGATGCGAATTTTTATCCTAATACCTTTCCTTGTAGCAGACAATTCATGCCTTCCTTGATACGGATAGCATTGAATTCAGGAGACTCATTGTCTGGGCGCAGCCACTTTTCACCACCATCTAAACAATAGCGTTTGCACATTACATTTCCATCCACAAGGAATATTCCAATATCTCCCTCATTTAGCTCATTAACGTGTTTGACAAAGACAATACTCCCATCGGTAATGGTAGGCTCCATACTTTTGCCTGATATTCTCACCGCATAGTCTGCATCAAGGTATTCAGTTTTTATTTCTCGTTCTGGAGCGCTTGCTCCATCCATAAAGAAACCATCACCGGCACACGCTGACAATTCGTATAGAGAAACTGCCTTTGAAAGTTTTGAGGGCTCTGCTTCATTGGAAAGCGTCTCGGTTAGTGGTTCATGTATCTCGTCTTGAATCGATGTAATGATATCGTTCAGGCAAGAAAAGATATAGTTGCCTTTTTTATACTTGTCATCTTTAATAGCATTGGTCAATTCAATTGCTGTGGATTTTCCCTTATAAACGCCGTTATAAAAGTCCAAAGAGACAAATTTTAGTTCTTGAGCATCAATTGAAAAAATGATTTGCCCATTCTCTTTTAAGATATATTGTTCGTTTTCAAAATCAAAGCTCAGTTGTCTTTTCATATCGTTTCCACCTCTTTTTAATAGAGTCTAATCCGCCATCAATATTTTGCGCAACGATATCAAGCACGTTGTATTCAGGACACACATATTCAAGTGCGCCTGATTGTACGCTAAACAAACCATTTTTTTTAGAAAGGAAAATAAGGTTATCAACATCCAAGTTTACAATAAATTGCGGATTATGCGTTACCATAATTACTTGGCGATTTTCTCCCATAGTCTTAAATCTATCCAGCAAATATTCTCTGATTGCATTTTGAGAAATATTGTCTTCTGGCTGATCAATTATGTAAATTCCGTCTTGCTGCATTTCGTATGACAAAAGATCGAAATAGATTTTAGCATCTAATCCAGACGACATTTCCGCGTACTTGTCCATACCTTGATAGATTATAGAATTCTTTGGCCGCAAATCAGCTTCTATTAATGTGTGTAGCGCATTGCTAAAAAATTGTAACACAGGGGTATTATCATACTTTAATAAGGCGTCTTGTAATTCACTTTCGGTAATTGTCATCCAATTTATGGTTTTTCCCGCCTTTAATGTTCGAGAAATGAGCGAAAGGAAATATTGCGTGTTTATTTCTTCGATTTCAAGCTTTGATATAAATTCGTAGTCAAATACTTGATTGCTGTTAGTGCGAATCTGTGTATACTCAACGAAAGGTACATACGTTTCAATTGAGTTGCTTACATTGATCAAGTCGATTATCTGATTTTTTAACTCAGCAACATTTTCTGTAAATTCGGATCTTCTCTTCTGGGCATCAGTAATGCTGCGGCGATGTTTCTCTGAATACTTGCGGATTATCTTTGAGACAGTTTCCATTCGACTGTTTTCTGCTTCTATGAGTTGTACTCTGGTATTATATTTTTCTTTCATTTGGGATAATTCAGCAGAAACACCCTGAATATAAATCCGATCATCATCATCGATTTCCATTTTTTCAAGTGCAGACATTTGTGTGATTATATGGTCAATTTGTAGTGAAAGATCAGAGAATTGACTGGTTTTCTTTTTCGCACGGCCAATACTATTTACAAAAGTAATACTCTCTGCTTTTTCAGCGCTGGTTTCAATTCCGAATGATGACAATTTCTTGGTTTTTTTGTCAAGCTCAAACTTTTTCTCGAGATAGCCAATCATTCTTCCAATTTCAATCTCGAGAATGGCTTTATATGCTGAATTGTCAATGGACTTTGGAAAATATGAACCGAGAAATTCTGTTGCATTTAACTTGTTTTCCTCAAACTTAGTCCTAACTTCTCCCTGCATATCAAAACAGAAAATATGTTCAGGAGTAATTTGTTTGGGAACATCTAAACCTAACTGCGCAAGATATTTTCTGTATCCAGCTTTCACTTGGTTTGGCAGTAAATATGTAGGTTTTGTATAACCAGTTATTGCATGGAGTAGCAATGACTTACCGACCGAATTATCACCGATTATCACATTTATACCTTTAGATAAAGGAATAACGACATCGTCAGTGTCATGTTTGAAAGAAATAGATGGAAGGGTGTATTTTGTCGCAGTGAAAAAACTGTTAACGGTTTTTAGTCTGGTGTGATCTGTGATAGCCATTACCAATCCTTTGAATGTAGGCAAACATTTTGCGTATGTATAGGGAAAGTCAGAAATAATTTCCTCAGGCGTTTCGGACGGATATACAGACCAATCGTGACAATCTGTTCCTGTTACAAATCTGATTTGATTTTCTAAATGTTTTTGGAATAGATAAGCCTTATTAAGAATTTCATTCCGCCTATTTTTAAATTCGAACGCTTCAAAATAATCAGTATACACGAACTCTAAGAATTTGAACTCTCCTAATGTATTGGCATCATTTTTGCGTGCTTTAGTACTGGTTAATGTGTTTTTTTGGTGTGCAATGAGAATTGTATTGATATTAATTCTTCGTAATAAGTCGAGAAAGTCTTCTTCCTTGTATGCAAGCTTATAGGTTGGAGGATTTTTTCTCAATAGTTCCTCAATTGCCTGAATCTTTTTCTCATCTTCATCAGAAAAAATGGTAACCACATGAATGACACTTTCTCTGTCACCATCAAAAAAGCAAACAGAAAATTCAACTCCAGGCAGGACTTTTTGAATAGAGTTTTTCTCGCTCTCCGCTTGTTTTAGAGCTACATAAAAATCATATGAAAAAGTGTCATGGTCTGTAATTGAGCAGATATTAACATTCTGATCATTGAGCTTTTTTATTAATAGCGGAATGTTATCTAAGGTATTATTCTTAACTTTTGTGCCGTCTTTATGAGATGAAACGATAGAATGAATATGTAAATCGATTTTTAAGCCATTTGATACTACTTTTTGCATGTATTCACATCCCCCTCCATTATAAATCGGCTGGTCGACTATTATATCAACAAAACACTTTCATTTGTCTAATTATAATTTTTTACTGTGTTTCGAGAAGTATCTATTCGACCATATTACCAGATACACACCTCTATCTACTGCTCCATATCCCATTCGAGTTGATTAGATTTGCAAAAAGCCGCATGGGAATACACCCACACGGCTGCCTTGGCGGCGCAAAGGCCTACCGTAGAATTATTATAGTGGATAATGTCGGAAAATTCAAGTTTCCGGCGTATCTGCGCCGAAAATACCGAAGTTATACCCGTTAGGGATGGGTTAGGGATTTTGCGGTTTTCGGCATTCCTCCGTACCAAGGACGCAACCGTTATTTTACCGCTCTGACCACAATTGAAATGTGGTTAAGCACACTTCGAAAATCGAACTTATAACGCAGAAAAACCGCCTAAAAGGCGGTTTTTCGATGGAAGATGGTCCGAGTGACAGGATTCGAACCTGCGGCATCCTGCTCCCAAAGCAGGCGCGCTACCAACTGCGCTACACCCGGTTATTTAGTTTTTTATCCGGCTGGGCGTATTTTCCCAAAGCAGGCGCGCTACCAGCTGCGCTACACCCGGATATGTACTTTTCAGCGCGGCAGCATGCGTTTGCACACATTTTAAAAGGAACTGCGCTTTCTGCCGCACCCGTTTTCCGCGATCGCGCTCAGCAGCCGCGTGCGCTTTCAGACTGCACAGGCGGCAAGCCTGTACATTTTGCAATTTGCGTAAAATAAAGTTTAACACATTCTTTAGAAATTCGCAACGGTTTTCTGCGTTGCAGTTTTGAGGCGGGTGTGGTATGCTCTACAAGTAAAATTATGATCTGTCAGGACAGGAGCATCAACTTATGAGAATGCGAAAAAAGCCCAACCTCGTCCCGCGCATGCAGCGCTGCGCCGCCACCATGATCACAGAGCCCGAGGCGCTGCGCGGCCGCTGGCTGGAGCAGTTCCCCGGACATCGGGCGCTGCAGCTGGAGCTTGGCTGCGGCAAGGGGCGCTTCACGGCCGACACCGCGGCGCAGAATCCGGATATTTTTCTCGCCGCGATCGAGAAAGTGCCGGACGCGATGGTCGTCGGCATGGAGCGCGTGACCGAGCGCGGGATCGAAAATGTGCGGTTTCTGGATCGGGACGCGATCAATCTGCTGGATATGTTCGCCCCCGGCGAGGTTTCGCGCATCTACATCAACTTCCCCGACCCGTGGAAAAAATCACGCCAGTACAAGCGCCGCCTGACCTATGCAGGCTTTCTGGCGCTGTACGCAAATGTGCTGCCGCTCGGCGGCGAGATCTGGTTCAAGACCGACAACGGGCCGCTTTTCGACTGGTCGCTCGAATCGTTCCGCGGCTGCGGCTGGGCGCTTGCCGATATGCCGGAGGGCACGCCCATGACCGATTACGAAGCGCGCTTCACCGAGATGGGGCTTCCCATCCACCGCGTTGTGGCGACGCGCCCATAAGACCATATGGTAAAAATCGGAAACGTGGAGCTCGCCGGGCGGCTCTTTCTCGCGCCGATGGCCGGTGTGACGGACGCCTCATTCCGG